>Ga0315279_10005749_pt1 | contig 15915 bp, 19 predicted proteins | sample YL17G06_20_MG_FD_203694 | JGI IMG/M metagenome (GOLD analysis project Ga0315279, IMG submission 203694) | Sediment microbial communities from Yellowstone Lake, YNP, Wyoming, USA - YL17G06_20 | ecosystem: Environmental > Aquatic > Freshwater > Lake > Sediment | place: USA: Wyoming | collected...
GTAAGTCTACACCTTTTTATTATATTTTTACAACCCTCCCCTGGTTATTTGTCTTATTACTAACAAAAGAAGGATTATTAAATATAAATATTTTTTTTCTAACTACCCCACTAAAGTTTACACTAACCTACAAGTTTCCTTAAGATAGCTTCAATACATATAAAATCCCATATATCATCAATTTCGTAATTTTGCCATTTCTCTAAGAAATAAGGTATAGTCTTATCATGATAAAAGCTTTTAATCTTTTTAAAAGTATTAACTTTAGATATATAGATTCCACCAAAAATACTATATATTTCTGGTAATTGCTGTCTTTGATTAAAATCAACATTTTTTAAAAATGGTCTCACGAAGCCATCTTCAATAATTTTTGCACCATATGGATGTTCTGTATCAGAATGAATTTTTCCAACACCTACAAGTGAATCAGCTCTATCTATATTATCAATAAAAAGCTTTATTGCGTTATCAATATCTTCTTCTTTCCTTAAAGGTGATGTTGGTTCTAATAAAACAATAATGTCGTAGTAAATATCTTGTTTCTCAAACCAGTTGAATGAATGTATAATTACTTCACTAGTTGGAGTATCATCTTTTGCTAATTCTTTTGGTCTCATAAAAGGAACTTCTGCACCATATTTTTTCGAAATCTCTGCAATTTCCTTATCATCTGTGCTTATTACCACCCTATCAAGATATTTACTTGCTAAAGCTTGTTCAATTGTCCAAGCAATCAAGGATTTACCTAATAACGGTATAATATTTTTTCTTGGAAGCCCCTTACTTCCGCCTCTTGCCGGAATTAATCCTAAAATAGTTTTTCCGTTGTACACCTTTTACCTCTATTTATCTTTAATATATAAGTCTTAATTTTGTAACTAATTTCTATTATTTAAATTAATAACTCATTACCCAATAATATAATAATATGCAATTATCTTATTCACTCTATTTCTCCATATATTCTATCGCCTTTTTATATTCATCCCATTCACCTATATCAAACCAGGAACAATTTGCTGGATAGACCTGTACCTTAAATCCTCTTTTTTTGGCTAATAACAATAAATCAGGCATATCTGTTATTTTATTTCTTGGGATCAAATCAATAATATCAGGCTCTAAAATATATATGCCAGAGTTGATAATAAAATGATAATCTGGTTTTTCTGTAATTTCTTCCAAATCTGCATTTTGCATTTTTAAAACTCCATAAGGAATCTTTATATGACGGATTACTCCAAGAACCGTAGTCTGATTTTTGCTCTCTTTATGATAGTTAAATAGCGTATCAAAATTTACATCAACAATCACATCACAATTAGAGACAATAAATGTATTATCCAATTTATTTTTTATCAAAGATAATGCGCCTATGGTGCCTAAAAAATTCTCTTCTTGAATATATCTAATTTGATAATCATTAGGATTTTCCGAAAAATACATTTTAATCATTTCTGCTTTATAATTTAGAGAGATTATAAATTTATCAAATCCATACTTTTTAAAATTATCCATAATAATTTCTATAATTGGTTTTTCTCCTATCGGAATCAAAGGCTTAGGTAGAATCTTCGTAAAAGGATCAAGCCTCGTACCCTTCCCTCCTGCCATGATTACTACAAAATTATCTTTTTTAGAATACCCAACTTCTCCGTTTTTCAAAAAATCTTTCCATAGATAAATATCAATTACTTTATTTTTATCATCAATAACCGGAATATGTCTTATCTCGTGCCTTTTCATTAATTGTAGGGCCTCATTTTTATCACTTGAATTATTTATAACAATAGGATTTTTGGTCATCATTAAACTTATTGGTGCATCAAAACTAAGGCCTTTTATAATTGCTCTTCTTACATCTCCATCAGTAATAATTCCTAAAATCCTATCTTCCTCATCTACTACAATCAATACCTGCAAAGCAATTTTATCCATTTGTTTTAATGCTTCTTTTAAGTAAAGGTTAGGTTTTACAAATAATTTTTTACATTGTTCAGATATCATTTAAAATTCTCCCACCTAAAAGGTTCATCTTGCCTAATATCATTTATAATTCTCATTCCAATAACTATTTCTTTAAATTTTGAGGGTATTCCCGTGCCAGGTCTTTTTATTATTATATCTGATTCTTTTATTATTTCTCCTACCCTAATATCCCTGGTGGCAATAAGACTTCTCCTGGCTACTTTCATTATTTCAATTTCACTTTTATTAGGCTTCTTTATTCCATCACCCAATGCCATTTCGATATTTCTTATCGCCTTTACCATTTCCTTTAATTCATTCGGTTCTAATGATGCCTTATGGTCAGGACCGGGTAATTTTTTATCCAAGGTAAAATGTTTTTCAATTAATTTTGCTCCCATAGCCACCGCAGCAACAGGCACTTCTATTCCCAAAGTATGATCGGAATAACCTACTGGTAATTTAAACGCAGCTGCTAAAGTTTGCATTGCCTTTAAATTAACTTCCTCGTAAGAAGTAGGATAATTAGTAGTACAGTGCAATAATGATATTTTTACCTTCGAATTAACCGCACTAATAATGCTTATCGCTTCCTCTATCTCTCCTAAATTTGCCATTCCAGTTGACATTATTATGGGTTTATTTTTAGCTGCAATATGTTTTAAATAAGGATAATTTATTATTTCTCCTGAGGGTATTTTATATATATCTATTAAATCATAAAGAAAATCGATACTCTGATGATCAAAAGGCGTAGATAAAAACATAATTCCTTTTTTATCACAGTATTTTTTTAATTTTACAAAATCCTCAAAAGAAAGTTCTAATTTTTTAATCATTCCTAATTGAGATTCATCTGAGCTGGTAGCCTTTTTCTGATATTCCGCTTTAGGAGCTTTTGAGCTAACTACTTTCTCTGCTTTAAAAGTTTGAAACTTTATTGCATCTGCCCCAGCTTCTTTGGCTACATCAACAAGTAGGTAAGCCATATCTAACCTACCGTTATGATTTACTCCTGCTTCTGCGATAATAAAACAATGATTATTAAAAAATAGTGATTTATTGTTTTTCATTTTTTATTTACCCACCTATAAAATTTAATTTTTTTACCCACCATTTTTTATCTTTTAAATTTATAGCTTCTAATATATCCCCTATCTTACTAGAACTAAAACCATCTCCATATGGATTTTTTAAGGAAGTAATGTACTTCCTATAATCTTTATCATAACATGCTTTTATAACAGCTTTCTTTATATAATTTCTATCATGGGAAACAAATTCCACATTACCTGCATTTAATCTTCCTTTTTGTCTATTGCCGATATTTACTACTGGTAATTTATAAAAAGGTGCTTCTAAAATACCCATGCTTGAATTTCCAACTAAACATAAAGCATTTCTTAAAGTATTTATAAATATTTCTCTTGGCAGTGTTTTATAAAATTTTATATACCTTGAATTTTTATATTCATCTATTGCCTTTAAAATATCATAAGAACCTGGATCTGTATTTGGATAAATTCCAACCGTTTTAAGAGTATATTCTCTATCTATTTCTTCTAAAGCTTCTAATGTGACTTTCATCTGAGAGTATGAATCTTCTATTTCCGAAGAAAGGGGATGTTTTATGAGTACTATATATTCTTTATCACTAATATTAAATTTTAAAAAATTATTAATCTCTTCTAAAGATTTATAAGGTTCTTTTCTTATATTATCAAGAGAAGGATTTCCTATATTAAATATTCTCCATTCTTCTTCGCCCATTCTTTTTAGATAATCAGCATAAAGTTTTGTTGTAGTGAAATGTATATGAGCTAATTTAGAAACAGCATGTCTTATTGGATCATCAGCATTTCCATAGACAGGATCTCCACCTCCAAGATGGGCTGTTAATACATTCATATAATTCCCAACTAAAGCTGTAGCAATTGATTCCTCTCTATCCCCTACTACTATGAGAAAATCAGGATTTTCTCTTTCAACAGTTTGAGAAAGAGCATAAGTTAAAACACCAATTCCTTTAACCCTTTGAGTTTTTCTATTAGTCATAAAAAGATAATCTATTTTATCAACTATTCTAAATCCATCTTTTTCTATTTTCTTTATTGTAAAACCATGCCAATCCGAAAGATGAGCTCCACATACAACAACACCAATCTCAAAAGCTTCTCTATTTCTAAGTTCATCAATAACAGGATATAAAATATCATATTCTGAGCGAATACCAGTAACAGCTAAGATTTTATGCATTGTATTTTGCCCCTAACAATTCATATAAATTATTAATTTCGTAATCAACATATATTTTAGATTTAAACTCTTTATAGGCTCCTCTTAAAACTCTAATTGTAACAAATCCAACTTTTTTAGCTCCTATAAAATCGATCACTGGATTATCTCCTATGTATACACTTTGATAAGGTTTTATCTTTAATCTTTTACATATCTCAATAAATGGTTTAACGTGAGGTTTTTCATATCTTTTACCGAATTCTCTTGCATATAAAATCTCATCAAAAAATCTTTCTATTCCTAAACATTTTATTTTGTTTTTTTGGGCTTCAAGTGTCCCATTAGTTATTATTCCTAATTTATGATTCTTTTTTCTAAGAATAGATAAGGTCTCTTTAGCGTCTTTATATAAAGATAAAGGTACATAGGTATTTTTATAAAACTCATAAAATTTTTCTTGAAGCTGTGGAGTATATAAATTAAGACTTTTTAAAATATCACCTAAAATATCCTTACTTATAAGCTTGTTTTTTTTATATGTTTTTTTCATTAAATTTAAACTTCTACTATCGAGCCCTAAGAAATCAGATACTTTTTCAAATACTGCAAAATAATATAAATCTTCGTTAAAAAGAACATAATCTAAATCAAAAATAAAAGTCTGTATATTTTTAAAATTTTCACTTATATATTTCATCATAGTACCTAAACATTTTTGATTCATTGAAATCATAAGATTTATATAATAATTTATCCCACTTAAATTCAAGTAAATTTCTTAGATTATCTCTAAAAGTTCTACTACTTGCTAAAGATAAAATAACTCCTCCTCCGAACCGAGGGTTCACATCTGTTAAATAATATTCACCTGTTTCGTTAGATTTTATAAATTGAAAACATGCTCCTCCAATAATTTTTATCGAAGATAATATTTTTTCAGTTATGCTTATAAGTGTTTCATTTTTTTCCGTTTTACCTATAACACTTATACCAGAATCAACTTTTATTCTTCTTCTTGGAACAATATTTAATATGCACCCATAAAGATCGCATAGAACATCAACGGTATATTCCAAACCTAGTATATATTCTTGAATTATATAATTCTGAGGATTTTTAAGATCTCTAATAATTGTATTATTTGAATTACTGAAAACAACAATATTTGTACTTCCTCTTCCTTTTCTAGGTTTTAAAATAAATCTATTTTGAGGATTTTCTAATACAATATCTTTAATGTCTAATGCTAGCTTTGTTCTGGGCAAAGAAATATCATTTTTTTTAAAAAATTTATAAGCATTGTATTTATCAGTAATTATATCTAATAAATTATAATCCGAATGAAGCATATAAACTCCCGTAGACTTGAAAACATCCTTATATTTTGAAAGAATAACTATTTCTTCTTCAGGTCCAGAGAGTATCCAATTAGCTTTCTCCTTTTTTGCAATTGATAAATAGCTTTTTATTACTTCATTTTCATTTTCTGCTCTTGGTACTTTATAAAAATTATCTACAAAAAAATTCCCTACATTTTCTTCTACTATATCAGTTCCTACTATTTTAAAATTCCACTTTTTTAAAAGTTTAATAAAACCTACTGAAGCTAGTGAACCAATGGCAGACCTTATGATAACAATTTTATCTTGTTTTAATAAATTTTTACTATTATTTCTGAGCATAAATAACCCAAAAAGAACTGGTGTTTATTAAATTTTTATCTTTTAAATTAACCATGCTCTCTTCCTCCAAAAATACTCTTTGTATTTTGAAATTATCAAATAATTTTAAAATCTCTTCCTCATCATAATAATGTTGAAGTAATCCTAATTCATAATTTCCTGTTTCAATAACAAAGGTATTTCTTTCAATTTCTCTACCTTTCATAAAATTAGAATCCCTTACACTATGTAAAGAAACGCACAAATACCCTTTTGGTTTTATAGCTCTATAAATTTCATTTTTCAATGAAATAGCATCTAAAAATTTAATATGGTCTAATACTCCAAGACTGATTATATAATCAAAAAAATTATCTGAATAAGGTATTTTTTGCCCATCATACAATCTGATTTTAGCATTTATATTCCATTCTTTAATATATTGTTTGGCAAATTTTATAGCGTTTTCTGAAATGTCTATTCCATATCCCTCCATTCCCATTTTTTCAATTAATATTAAATCTTTGCCCCCCCCACATCCTAAATCTAATGTTTTTTTACTTTTAAGCTTAATGTTTTTGGCCATTCTGCCAAAAAATTTAATAGCAAAATTATCAGGCCATTTAGGAACATACTTTAGATTTTCTGAATAATGATATTCCCATAAATCCTTATCATTTATTTCCATTCTTTATTCTTTCTTTCAATAGAAATTATTTCACATTATTTCTCTTATCAACATAAATCCCTCAGCATACTCAACTCCAATTTGACTTCCTCGATACCTTGCAAAAGCTTTTATACTATCTAAACTTCTTGGCAATGGTTTTTTCATTAGTTCTGATTTATATATTTTGAATATTTCTAATTTCTTTTCAAAATACTTTGTTATATCCACAAAAACATTTGGAATAAATATGCTCTCAGGTAAGGTTGGAGCAAATTCTGTTTCAGATAATGTTTCATACATTAATATCTTCTTTATAAATGGATATCGAAAATTTTTAGTACAACTATAGACTGCCTTGAAAGAAATCTGATGATCAGTATGTACATCAGAGCGATTAGGCAAATATATAATTTCTGGTTCAATTTCTAAAATAACCTCTGATATAGATTTATTAATTTCTTGAACTGGTATTATATCTAATTTTGCTGTAGGGTAATCTAATTTAAAAGTTTTTTCGAAGTCATACATTCCTGCAACGGTTTCAATTTCTTTCTGACGTTTCTTAACAGCATTTTTATCCCATCCATTTTTTATATCAATATTAGTAATGATTAACCAATAAATTTTATCACCTATATCTTTATGTTTTAAAATTGTACCTCCACATCCTAAAGTTTCATCATCAGGATGAGGGGATATTACTAAAATTTTCATTCTTTTACCTCTTATCTTTTTGTATGTTTAAATTTGATCTATTTTTTATCTTTTACAATTTTCGCTGGATTACCTAAAGCAATTACATTATCAGGAATATCTTTTATTACTACACTTCCTGCGCCAATCGTTACATTTTTACCTACTTTTACTCCTTGAATAATAGTACTACCTATACCGATAAAACTCAATTCATCTATTTCAACAGAACCAGAAATATGCACACCGGGAGCAAGATGACAGTGGTCTCTTATTTTACAATCATGTTCTATTATAGAGCCAGTATTTATGATACAATTTTTACCAAAAGATGTACCGATATTAAGAATACATCCAGGCATAATAACAGTTCCTTCATCTATCCTAACGCTTTCATCAACAATTGCATCAGGTGAAACAATAATGGGAAACTTATAGCCAATTTTTTTTGCAAGAGTAAATAATTTGTATCTCTTAGAATTATTTTTAATGCTTCCTACAGTAATCAAAGCATTCTTTATACCCCTTTTAAAAAAATCTTTTAAATCATTGTCTATTCCTATAATTTTAATTCCTTCTATCAAACTCTCTACTTTATAATTATCTACAATTCCAACTATTTCAAAATTCTTTAATTTTTTCAATATTGATATAACTACTTTGCAATGTCCACCGCCCCCAATTAAAATTAATTTCTTTTTAATCATTCAATACCTCTCTAATTATTAAAGCTGCCTCTTTTATATCTTTTTTCTTATTCAATGTCGAACTGGGTAGGCAAATTCCATGATTATAAATTTCGTAAGCATTAGGGTAAGCTGTCGAATATTTCTTTAAATAGGGCATTTCACTTGCTGGCATAAAAATCCTTCTGGTGGGAATTCCTTTTTCTTTTAATTTTAACTTCAAATTATCTATATCTATTTTATTTTTTTCAATCTTAATACAGGTAAGCCACCAGCTGCCCTCAGCATTATCATATTCTTCTTGAAATTGAATATAGGGTAAATCACCTAAAATTTTTTGATATATTTTTCTAAAAGCTTTCTTCTTAGCCAAGAATTCATCTATTCTTTCTAATTGAGCTAAACCTAAGGATGCTTCAATATTGGTCATTCTATAATTAAATCCTATTTCGGGATGATAATATCCTTGAGACGCATCTCTGGCCTGATTAACCAGAAATTTGACATGCTCGGCTTGTTTTTCGTCATTTGTAGCAATCATTCCCCCTCCCCCAGTAGTAATGAGTTTATTACCATTGAAACTAAAACAACCAAAATCTCCAAAGGTACCGGTTTGTCTTCCTTTATAAGTTGCCCCTAAACTTTCTGTAGCATCTTCAATTACAGAAAGATTGTGCTCTTTTGCTATTTCTATTATTTCATCCAAATTGCAAGGATTTCCATAAAGATGGACCAGAATTAGGGCTTTAGTCTTTTTAGTAATTGCTTTTTCAATTTCTTCTGCTTCGATATTCCAGGTTTTAGGACTTACATCAACAATAACCGGGGTAGCACCTACATATAAAATAGGATTTATGGTAGCAATAAAGGTAAGGTCGGGAACAATTACTTCGTCTCCTTCTCCAATTCCCAGCTCATAAAGCGCTATATGAAGGGCAGCTGTACCACTTTGGGTCGAGACCGCCTTTTTTGCCCCAATATAACCTGCAAATTTTTCTTCAAATTCAGGGACAAAGGGGCCTACAATAGAAACAAAATTAGTATCAATAGCTTTATCAAGATATTTTTTCTCTGAATTTCCTAAGTTGGGATCATCAAGATATACTTTAAACATTATATATACCTTCTTTATATATTTCTAAATTTTCTTTAAACCAATCTATCGTCTCTTTTAGTCCTTCTTCGAATGTATATTTAGGCTTCCACCCTGATAAATTTTGTGCCTTAGAATAATTGCATACTAATCTTTGTACTTCGCTTTTTTCTGGCCTGGCTCGTTTACTTTCAATTTTTGTTTTTATATTAATATTATCATTAATTAATTTACTTACTATATTTAATATCTCATAAATAGATATATCCTTGCCGCTTCCTATATTGATTACTTCTCCCATTGTTTTATCATGTAAACCTATTTGGTATATCCCTTCTATTATATCTAAAACATAAGTAAAATCCCTACTTGAATTTAAATTGCCTAATTTTATAACTTTTTTATCGTTTAAGGCTTGTGTAATTATGGTTGGAATTACGGCACGCGCAGATTGTCTTGGGCCAAAAGTATTAAATGGCCTGACTATAGTAACAGGAAAATCAAAAGAAAGATAAAATGATTTAGCTATATAGTCACCACTTGCTTTAGTAGCTGCATAGGGAGACTGAGGATTAATAGGATGATTCTCGTTTATGGGAATATATTGAGCAGTTCCATAAACTTCACTGGTTGAAGTATGAATTACTCTTTGAATATCAAGCTTGCGAGCTGCCTGTAAAATATTATAAGTTCCTTCAATGTTTGTTTTTATATATGCCAAAGGAGAATAATAAGAATATGGGATGCCTATTAGGGCGGCAAGATGAAAAACAAAGTCTATACCTTTCATTGCATCGTAGACTGAATCAAAATCTCGAATATCTCCCGAAAAAACCTCTATATCATCAATATATTTCGATTTCTCAAGCCATCCCCAAAAATTACGGGAATTATAACGGATAAATGCTTTGACTTTATGTCCCTGTTCTACTAAATATTCGGTTAGGTGCGATCCTATAAATCCCCCTGCACCGGTAACTAATATCTTTGACATTTTATATGCTCCCTTTAAAATACCGTATAATTATTATACACCAATAATTATAATTCATCAGCTATTTAGTTATATATCGTTAGTTAAATTCTAGTTATTTGCGTTCAATTTACAATTTTATAAATTGCTTAATTAATACTTCTATTGATAATATTATTACTTTGCAATTATTATCTTCTCCCCACTCCCTCATAGATGAAACTTAATGATCTTAAGGTGGCTGGTTCGTATAAGTTTCTTAGGTCGAGAAGGATGGGAGATTTGAGTAATTTTTTTATTTTTGTTAAATCCAGATTACGGAATTGATTCCGTTCGATTACCATTATCAGGATGTTACTCTCTCGAGCAACTTCTCTTACTGTTAATGGAATAAGTCCTAAATCAATAAAAACACCAAAAATTCCGCTGAAAGTGAGAGCAAAAGATAAAATACCAAATCTTTCTGCTTCTAAATAACGAGCAAGTATATATTACGTAAAAAAGCTTAAAATTTTACTAATTATTTGAGAAACAAAATATTTGTATTTTTTACAATTCATTGAATTGTATTCATATACTTATCTTATTTAAGAATTTTCCCCAATAATTTAATATATCCTGTAGCGTTTTTTCAAATGTAATTTCCTGTTTCCAATTAGTCTGTTTTCTAAATTTTGTAGAATCGCCCAATAAAATTGGAACATCTAAAACTCGAAACCTTATAGGATCTTTTCTTATTTTAATATTTGTAATAGATATGTTTAAAAACCCATTAAGGATTTTCTTTATGGAAATTGGTTTTTCTGAACAAATATTATATACTTCTCCTATTTCTCCACTCTGTATTGCAATCCAATAGGCTCTCATCATATCCCTAACATCGGTAAAATCTCTTTTTGCTTCTAAATTTCCAACTTTTATTATTGGTTCTTTTAACCCCTTTTCAATTTCAGCTATTTGTTTAGCAAAATTAGAACAAACAAATTCAGGAGATTGTCTTGGCCCAATATGATTAAATGGTCGTACTCGAATTATATTCAAATTGTAATTTCTAAAGTAAAAATAGCTTAAAAAATCTGCACTTACTTTACTAATAGAATAAGGATTCACTGGTTTTAAAGGACAATCTTCTTTAATAGGTAAATCACTTTCTTTTATTAAGCCATACTCATCAGCAGAACCTACAAATAAAATCTTAGGACTTATTTTTAATTCTTTAACTGATTCATATAAATTTAATGTACCATACAAATTTGTATCAAAGGTTAATTTCGGATTTTCAAATGAAGTTGGAATAAACGATATAGCAGCCAAATGATATATTTCATTCGGTTGAACTTTTTTTGTAATTTGTTTTAGATCATTGTAATTTCTTATATCACATTCAAATAATCGAATTTTATCTATAAAACCATTAAGATTTGAAAATGTGCTCTTATCATAAAAAGTGCCAAAAAGTTCATATCCTTTATCGATAAGAAACTCCGCTAAATGCGATCCAGCAAAACCTGAAATTCCCGTAATTAAAGCTTTCATAAATTTATTTCCTATTTTTATTTAAATTAAATAATTTAATATCATTTTCTATTCTCTCTAAATCTGCATTAATCATCATTTTAATTAATTCTTCAAAACTTGTTTCAGGTGTCCATCCTAATTTCTTTAGAGCTTTAGTAGAATCACCACGTAATAATTCTACTTCAGCTGGCCTTACAAACTTCGGATCAACTATAACATAATCCTTCCAATTTAAATTAACATAATCAAATGCAACCTGTAATAAATCTTTCACAGAATGCGTTAATCCGGTAGATATAACATAATCATCAGGTTCATCTTGTTGAAGCATTAACCACATTGCCCTTACATAATCTCCAGCAAATCCCCAATCCCTCTTTGCATCCAAATTGCCTAACCTTAATTCATTTGCTAATCCCAATTTTATTTTTGCTGCTGTATTAGTTACTTTTCTGGTAACAAACTCTAAACCTCTTCTTGTAGATTCATGGTTAAATGATATTCCAGAACAGCAAAACATATTATAACTTTCCCTATAATTTATTGTGATCCAATGTCCATATAATTTTGCAACCCCATACGGACTTCTTGGATAAAATTGAGTCTTTTCAGTTTGAGGAACCTCTCTCACCTTCCCGAACATCTCGCTACTGGATGCTTGATAAAATTTTATTTTTGGATTAACTGCTCTAATTGCTTCTAACATTCGAGCAACGCCCAAAGCTGTTGCTTCACCAGTAAATACGGGTTGTTTCCATGAAGCAGGAACAAATGATTGTGAAGCTAAATTATAAATTTCATCTGGATTAGATTCTTTAATAGCATTAATTAAAGAATTTTGATCTAATAAATCCCCAGATATTAATTCAATTCTATCTTGTATATGCTTTATTCTTTCAAAATTCAAAATACTAGTTCTGCGAACTAAACCAAATACTTCATAGTCTTTAGAAAGTAAAAATTCTGCCAAATAAGAACCATCTTGACCAGTAATACCGGTGATGAGTGCTTTTTTCATCCACTTTCCTCCTAATATGCTTTATATTATTAATTTTAATTTCATTTTCTATTTCTGTTGAAAAATATTCATATTGATTTTAATTATTTAAAGGTTTTTAGAAATTTTTTATTTTCTCCCTACTCCCTTATAGACAAAACCCAGGTATTTTGCTACAGCTAGGTCAATGGCAGTAAGTATTCGATCTAGCAGTCGGCCGGTTTGTCGGTCAAATTCAATATGCCAATCGATCAATATGTCGAGCTTCCAATCAACTAATCTACTACCAATTTGCCTATCTTCCAACCTTACTATTGTCCAATCAAATTTAATTGGCTAGCTAACTGGGCTACTTTTTTTGTAATAGCCATTTTTTGATATAGTTCATAAACTTATAGAATTGCTCTATTCCCAGAAGATTTTTATATATCTCCTCCCAGTCAATATCAATATATTCATGGATAAGAACATTTCTAAGACCAGCTATGGGAGCAAATTTTCGGGCAAATTTATCAGGCAAAATACCTTCTTCCCCCAATCTTATAATAGCCCCATAATAATCTTGAGGCTTTTCTAATTCTTGTAAGGAGATTATTCTATTGGCAATATCTATACAGGCTTGGGTAGCTACTTCTAAGTTTCTCTCCACAATATCCTGCAAATATTCATCTTGAATAAATTCATCTTTATTTTTTTCTTCAAGAGGCTCTAATTTGAGCAAGCATTTTTTCAGTCTTTCCAAGCGCTGTTCTATACCGTTGAATTCTGTCTCCATCTTTTTCTCCTTTAGATTTAAGGATATCTTCCTTCTGGGTGCGCAAGAGGGGCAGGTAATCGAAATATCGGCTTAAGGTATCAGCCTCAAATTCTACTTTGGTAGTAGGGTCTTTCTGATAAATAATTTTCCCGGTGGCAATAACTTTATATTTTAATTCTAGGGGTACATCATTGAGAATAATCAGGTCTATTTGTTTAGTGTTTTTAGTGTTTAAAGTATTCACTAATTTATTTTTTAGTTCATATTTAAAGGGAAAGGGTGGCTTCTGGGATAATAAAACCGCAAAGTCATAATCACTAAGAGGGCTTGTTTTAGCTGTTGCTTGTGCTTTTTGTGTTGCTTGTGTTGCTTGTGAGCCAAAAAGATAAGCCAGGAGGATAGTTTTTTCTCTGGCGAATATATTTTTGATCTGGTTCTGGTTGTTAAAGATTTTTTGGTTATCTTCTGTTGTGGGTTTAGGGGTAGATTTGAGTACGTTTTCTAAATTTATTACTAGAAAATTATTTGGGATGCTTTTATATTTCTTTATTTCCTGAGGCATTTTTTCTGGGCTGATGGTAGATAAAATTACTACATCTTTTGGAGAAGTTTGAGAAAGATGTTTAGAATATTTTTCGGTAAAATCGGAAATGGTAAATATTTGATGGCCCAGGAATTTCTTTTTGGATGGGTCATCACTTAGGATAGAGTGTAGTTTTAAGGGAGTATCTAAGAGGGAAAGATAGGTTATCTCGGCGAGTTGGTTGGTTCCATAGATTACTGCCCTCCTTTTGCCCTGGTGGTAAAGGTCGGTAAGATAGGAAGTGAGTAGTTCTTTAGTGTATTGATAGTAGGTTTGGGTCTCCCGAAAACGGTCATAGATTAAGTTAGTAGCCCTGGCCATACCCTGGGGAGTGATGAGATAGAGAATTCTACGGCCAGTTAGCTTTTTGGCTTTAATCCATCCCCGATGAATGAGGTTTTGTAGGATAGCATTAGTTAGGCATAGAGAGATGTTGAGACGATGAGCTAGAGAACGCTGGGATAGAAACGGATTTTGTTTTAACTCCAATAGAGTGTTTAGTTCGTTTTTTTGCATGAGGACTCCTTTCAGTCGTCCAGTCTGCCGGTCTACCGGTCTAATGGTTAATTGATCTATAATTAGATTAGTTGATTCTTTATTTGAAATTTTATTTGATAAATTATAAGTTCATAGTTTTGTTAAATTTTCTTAATTATAATAATTTTTCTAATTCTTCCTTACCGATACCTGCTTGCTTTAAAATTTCTATCAAAGTACCTTTTGGTAAATCTTTCCTGTGGTAAGGAATAACAACTCTTCTTTTACTCTCAGAATGATAGTATATACGGTGGCTTCCTTTAGCTCTATCCAGTACGAATCCTTTTCTTTCCAATATCGTTATAACTTTTTGAGATGTTAGAGATGGAAGTTTATGCATGGATTCCCACCGTTAAGGTATATTCTAAAGTGCCTTCATCAGTGGGTATCTCTTCGTTATATGATCTTAAACTTTCTAAGTATAATTCAATAGCCTCTTTCGCCATTTCTATTGCTTCTTCTATTGTTTTACCATAGGTAACGCATCCAGTAAGAGAAGGAACAGTTACTGTGTAACCCCCTTCAGGTTCTTTCTTAAGTAAAATTCTATAACTTATCATTTGTTGAGTAGACATTTAATTGACCTCCGATGAATTAATTTTAATTGGCCGTTCTTCCTATTAATGTTCAGGATGTGAACTTATAAAAATTATACTGCAAAGAATTTGGGATGTCAAATATACGAATTGCCTCATCTAAAATCTGTATGGAATTGATTCATTGCCTCATCAAGCAATCTTTTATTCCTTTGGAACCGTATTCGCGGTTAGAGAAGAGTAAATCGCCGCTTCTGTAATTCTAGAAAAAAGCAATGACTTCAGTTTTTTGTACACCTGAGGATGAGAACTAATCATGGCAAGTATTAGGAGAGGCTTTTCAACTTTAAATATCAGAATCCAATCGCTTTTGATATGTATCGCCTCATATCCTTTCGATGTTCCAAGTAGAGGATGCTTTTTATAAATAGGGTCAACTGGTTTCTCTTCTTGTAATGTAGTAATGATATGCTTTAATATTTCAAAATCTAATTGCGAGTATTTACCACTTCTCCTATCCCTTTCAACATCTTTCTTGAACCTTTTCTCAACTTCTATCTTTAACAATGTCAAATCCCCAGTTCTTTAAAGAGTTCCTCTGCTGTATTGTAAATTTCTACGTCTTCATTATTCTCAATATTATGAATTCTCTCTATGAGTTTATCTGAAGGAATTCCTACCTCAAATGGTATCCTCTTCTCTAATGCTACCTTTGCAAGAAACAAGTTCACTGCGTCTCCAAAGCTCAATCCTAATGCATCGAATACTTTCTCTGATTCTTTATAGAACCTATCTTCTACTCTTATACTTGTCTGTCTTCTCATATTATCACCTCAAATTAATTATACTGCAATTGAAGTATAAAGTCAAGAGAGAGTCTTATCCAATGCAAGATGAGCCTGAAAGAAAGAGTCATGCTACTGATATTTTATCAAATAATTTATCTCTTTCCAACTGTACTTTTTTAGCCATCTCATTATCCGTATATCTTCTTGCTATTTT
>Ga0315279_10005750_pt1 | contig 15914 bp, 11 predicted proteins | sample YL17G06_20_MG_FD_203694 | JGI IMG/M metagenome (GOLD analysis project Ga0315279, IMG submission 203694) | Sediment microbial communities from Yellowstone Lake, YNP, Wyoming, USA - YL17G06_20 | ecosystem: Environmental > Aquatic > Freshwater > Lake > Sediment | place: USA: Wyoming | collected...
GTAGTTGAGGTCGCGCCCCGCGCGGGCGCGTGGATTGAAACCCCGTACTAAAGAGATGAAATCCCAATGCCCGGTCGCGCCCCGCGCGGGCGCGTGGATTGAAACAGGGCCTAGCGCCGCGTCGACTAGAATGGTTGCCGCATGTCGCGCCCCGCGCGGGCGCGTGGATTGAAACTCGGAATTCGCCGTATACATCGCGCCGGCGCCGTCCGGTCGCGCCCCGCGCGGGCGCGTGGATTGAAACGTCCAGTATCGCAATCCTGGGCACGCTGGAGGCTTAGTCGCGCCCCGCGCGGGCGCGTGGATTGAAACAGAAAAAGCCGCCGTAATTGGCTTTAATCCATCCGGTCGCGCCCCGCGCGGGCGCGTGGATTGAAACTTCGTGTATGGAGTATTTAGAATGCTATGACCTTTGTCGCGCCCCGCGCGGGCGCGTGGATTGAAACTAAGTTACTGTGATAATAAACCGCTCAGTATCAAGGTCGCGCCCCGCGCGGGCGCGTGGATTGAAACAAGACAATTCCCTCAAAATTCAGAGAGTGTACAGTCGCGCCCCGCGCGGGCGCGTGGATTGAAACCCCCGTTGCGGCGAGCGTGATATCATCGGCGTTGTCGCGCCCCGCGCGGGCGCGTGGATTGAAACCCCTGGTTTAATTAAGTATATATTAAGTACCTTTGTCGCGCCCCGCGCGGGCGCGTGGATTGAAACAGAAAAAGCCGCCGTTATCGGCTTTAATCCATCCGGTCGCGCCCCGCGCGGGCGCGTGGATTGAAACAACGGGAACGCCGTTTGCGTATTCAACGGGAACGGTCGCGCCCCGCGCGGGCGCGTGGATTGAAACTTCCATTGTGCATCCTTTTTTAAGGTATGGTTATGTCGCGCCCCGCGCGGGCGCGTGGATTGAAACCATTTACTTCCCATATCCAATCCGCCCCACGGTTTTGTCGCGCCCCGCGCGGGCGCGTGGATTGAAACATCGGTTGAAAATACATAATAATCAGCCGGTACGGTCGCGCCCCGCGCGGGCGCGTGGATTGAAACATTGTGGATAACCGGCGATTTTACGACACTAGCGTCGCGCCCCGCGCGGGCGCGTGGATTGAAACAATAACGACGATTCCACGGGCGGAGCCATGACCAAGTCGCGCCCCGCGCGGGCGCGTGGATTGAAACAATGATTCGCTTGATTTAGTTACGCGGTTTCCCACGGTCGCGCCCCGCGCGGGCGCGTGGATTGAAACAACGAAGCATCAGGCGCTGCTGTCAACGTGATTTGTCGCGCCCCGCGCGGGCGCGTGGATTGAAACAAAAGCAAATACGCCGCGCCCAGGCCGGCAATTGTCGCGCCCCGCGCGGGCGCGTGGATTGAAACCCCGCTGCAACCGTGGACAGGCGGAAACAGCTAGGTCGCGCCCCGCGCGGGCGCGTGGATTGAAACCCCGCTGCAACCGTGGACAGGCGGAAACAGCTAGGTCGCGCCCCGCGCGGGCGCGTGGATTGAAACAATGCCGCAATTGTTCCATTGGATCAACGGCGTCGCGAGTCGCGCCCCGCGCGGGCGCGTGGATTGAAACTCCGAATGTCTTGAGGTCGCGATTGAGCAGGGTGGTCGCGCCCCGCGCGGGCGCGTGGATTGAAACCGTTGTCGATCCGGTCGGATAGCATGGGAGCTCAAGTCGCGCCCCGCGCGGGCGCGTGGATTGAAACAACAGAGATGTCAACAGGCACATCGCCGCGCACGGTCGCGCCCCGCGCGGGCGCGTGGATTGAAACTTTGGAGGCGGTGTCCAACGGCTCCGGCACGCGTGTCGCGCCCCGCGCGGGCGCGTGGATTGAAACTACAGTGTTCGCCTAACCACGTTGTGAGATTGCCGTCGCGCCCCGCGCGGGCGCGTGGATTGAAACGTTTCCGTATTGTGGATAACCCATGAGCCGTCGGGGTCGCGCCCCGCGCGGGCGCGTGGATTGAAACTGCTTCAGAAGTTCCGATACATCGATTGGTTCGAGTCGCGCCCCGCGCGGGCGCGTGGATTGAAACCGGAGCCGGAGGTTGCGCTGGGAAACACTAAGGACCCTGTCGCGCCCCGCGCGGGCGCGTGGATTGAAACGGCAGCAGGCAGGTGCAGGACTGCGCCCCGCTCAGTCGCGCCCCGCGCGGGCGCGTGGATTGAAACCTCCACGGGAACGGACGACGCCGCGCCGCACCCGGTCGCGCCCCGCGCGGGCGCGTGGATTGAAACTTTGTGGATAACCGGCGATTTCACGACACTGGCGGTCGCGCCCCGCGCGGGCGCGTGGATTGAAACAGACATCGCATTTGAAAACCCCCATTGCGCATGCGGTCGCGCCCCGCGCGGGCGCGTGGATTGAAACCCGATCAACACGCTGGCATTGTTGTCTCTGTCTGTCGCGCCCCGCGCGGGCGCGTGGATTGAAACCAGTACGATTCAATATATTTTGGAGCGATAGCGTGTCGCGCCCCGCGCGGGCGCGTGGATTGAAACTTTTCCCGATCATGCCGATTGTCGATTTCATATGGTCGCGCCCCGCGCGGGCGCGTGGATTGAAACGTTCCGTATGCGCCGTGGAATTGAAAAGGTTTAGTCGCGCCCCGCGCGGGCGCGTGGATTGAAACCCAAGCTCCCCGCGTGATCGGCGCAATATCAACGTAGTCGCGCCCCGCGCGGGCGCGTGGATTGAAACAGCGATATGCCATTGCCGAAACCGCAGCGGGCGCGTGGATTGAAACTATGGCGAAGAAAAGAAAAGGCGGATACCGGCGCGTGGATTGAAACAGCAGCAGTCGGTGGTGATGTAGCGGCTGGCGCGTGGATTGAAACAAAAGGCACTGGGTGCGATGCTGGAGTGGCGCACGGAAGAGAACCGTACTCATCGACGGATGCGTATTGCAAAGGGGATCTCCGTAGATTTTCCACATTGCTTTTAGGGAACGATATAGCGTCATGGGGGATTGAGTAGGCATGGCAGATGCATTGCGCCGGCCGGCCCTGCATCTGGAGAAAAGAAATTGCCCATCACCCCATTGTTCCGCTGACTCCGCCCTCCTGCCTTTTCTCCCGGATCGTAATCCTTGGCTGCAGCACTATTTCCCGCAATGCCTTTTTATACACCAGAATTTTAGTCTCCCTTGGTATGTCAAGTTCTTTAAGCGCCTCGACAAGCGATGCTTTGGTGACTATTTCAGACTTGGTTTCGGTGCTCCGGATGACCTCGATATTTTTGCAGGCATAGCGGAAGGTATTCTGCGCGGATAGGGCGTCGAATATTTCCTTGCGTTTTTCTTCATAGAGGTTTTTCAGGTTTTCCATGTCATGCCGTATGGCGACGGCCTCTTCGATGGATTCATCCAGCTTCTGAGGATCCAATATGGCGTTGGTCATGGACGGTCCTGTCTGAGGGGGTGGGATGGATGTGAATGGCCAATTCAATATAGTTGCGGATAGTGCGTGCATCAAGCCGGCAGGACCCGATCCTCTACCATCTCCACAGCGGCAGTTTCCAGTTGATCCCGAACTGGTTGCCGTCGGCATAAGGGAAATTTTCCTTGTAAAGGTATTCCCAGAAAACGCCGCAATTGGCCAGCTCAAGCATGATGTAAGGGCTGTGGATGAAGCGGTTCATGGCGCGCGGCGGCAGATAGCCGGCCGCCCCCGCGGTTGTGGGCACTTCATAGGGGTATTGTGGAAAAAAGTTCGCCATGCCGAATTTCCATCCGAAAAGCATCCTGAAAAACTGCGTGTCGCCGAATTTTGATTCGTCGCCCAGGATTTCGACGGTGTTGGATTGCAGCACCATCAACGGGTTCCATGCATCAATGGCTATTCCTCCCGTATACTGCTGCGTGGTATAATAGTTCTTTAATTCATTATCAGGCGGCCCTTGCATGCCGAGAATACCGTTGCTGTAGGCCAGATCGACGGCGATCATCGCGGCGCGGAGAGAAAGTCCGAACGTCGGCAGCAGGGTCATGCCTTTATTTTCGACCGGAGGTCGCAGCGCAAGTGAGCTGGAAATGCTCAAAAATGGTCTTTGCACAACGGTCCACATTTCCACCCAGCGCGGCGTTTCGTAATACTCGCTGCGGTAGGTAGTTGCGGTTACCAGCGCGAACCCATTGCCCAGATCTTGAGACGATGTTTCTGTCCATGTGCTGGTTCTGTGCCCGTCATCATACGATTCGCCCTGCTTTTGCGACTCGGCGCCAAGGATCTCTTGCATGCCGTTGAATTCAAGCGAAAAGGACGGATAAAAGGTAAAGCCGTTAAATGCCTGATAGGCGATACGGTCTCTGCGGCTTGCCGGATAATGCCCCCACCGATCGATATATATCGGATCGTCGTCTTTCATATAAAAATGATAGGCGACATTATATTTGGCGCTTACGCTGAACAGGGGAAATTTCACAGCGATGCCGGGAGCAGCGCTCAGGCCGAAAATCGAAAATCTTCCAGGATTGCCTTCCGCGCCCATCCGGGCGCCGGTAAAAGAATATTCCGGATCGATGAACGGAGCAATACCGAGCTGTTTATAGCCCACGCATAAAAATCCGATAGGTAAATGAAGTCCCAATCCCGCCTGCACGCCGTAAACCGTGGCATACACCGAATCAAGCGTTGGGATCGGCGCATAATTGGGAGCGGGTATCGAGTCCTGAAATTGAAGTATCCCTGCGTTGTAATGGATCTGCAACCAGTCGTAGCGGAAGATGATCCCCGGCCACGGATATGCCTTGATGGTCTTGACATGCGGCACTGGTTGGACCACATAGAGCCCGGCGGACATGGGCGATTCAAGATCGAAATCCCCGAGCCCGGCATTGGCCTGTTGGGCCATGAAACCGAAGATGAAACCAAGCAGTATCCCTCTGGATATTCGCAGGATCATACGCAGCCTCCTGATATGGGAATGATACCATCACTTCCGCTGGAGGACAATATGAAATGCCGGATTTTTCCGGTATTTTCCGTATTCGGGACATCGGACGGGACCGCGCTTCCGGCGGTTGTCTCGTGATAGCGGACATGATATGATTATGCGGGATTGCATTTTCCGGGAGGCATATGCGAAAGATGCCGGTTTATCTCATCGCGGCTGCAATTGCAGGCATGCTGCTGAGTCAATGCACCAAGACCGTTCCGGAGTTGCTGGGCGTTCCTCATCCTTCCCCCGCCAACGCGCCGGTGGCGCCGGACAAAACAATTGCTACCGATATTAAAAGTGCGACCGTATGGAACGATGCCGCCAAGGCGCATAAGGTCCAGGATACACTCCAGATCTATTCACTTTTGCAGATCGACAGCGGCGTGACGGTCGGGCTTTCCGATAGCGCGCTGATCATGATACGCGCCGGCGGCCGCATCCGTGCGCAAAGCGGCGTGGAATTCCATTGCGCGCCCGGTTCCAGGATCCTTATCGCCTATGATGCGAACTGCGATACGTCCCTGGAGTGCGACGGCGTGCTGTTTACTTCCGATACGGAGCCGTCGGCATGGGAGGGCATTCAGATAGAATCGAGTTATGGGGCCACTGTCCGGCTTTCCCACTGCACCATTGAAAAAGCCCGCATCGGCATACATGCGACGGAATACGCCCGGGGCGCGGTGAAGCTTTCCTATTGCGTGCTGCGCTACAACGTCGAGTGCGGTATTGACCTGGATTCCGCGTATAATGTCCGGTTGATCGCAGCGTCCATTGCCGACTCCGCCAACGGCGGCTATGGCTTGCGCGGAGAATTCCTGCACGCCGTACATTTTTCGGGTACGAATCGTTTTTCCGGAAACGATTCCGGCGGCGTGCTGCTTGACGGCTGCAGCCTGTTTGATTCCTCGGTCCTGATACAAAAGCTGGATGTGCCCTATGAATTGGCCGGGCCCATTTTCCTTTACGGCAGCGCGAAGATGACCATCATGGCCGGCGTGCGGCTGGCATTCCGGCCGCATGCGTATATCTCCATCGGCGGCAGCTATTCGTCGACCACATTGCTTGCGGCCGGCACGCAGGACGATTCGATCGTGTTTACAAATGCGATTCCGGATTCCCTCTGGGGAAACGGCTCATCCGACAGCGCGGGAATTGCCCTGAGGTCGGGCACGTCGGACACGACCGCCTTTTCGTATTGCGTCATTGAAAACGCCGTGGGCGGCATGTTCTTCAACGAGGCGCGCGCCGGCGTCACGCATTGCGCGATCCGCAATAATCTGCGTCACGGCGTTGAGATCATCGGCACGCTGGGGCCAAAAGACTCCACGGCATTTGCCGATAACGTGATGACCGGGAACAAACGCTTCGGCCTGGTGATCGATGCGGCGAAAATGAAAGGGATTTCCGGGACCAACCGCGTGGCGGGCAACGACTCCGGCGGCGTGCGGATCATGGGAGGATACGTAGGCGAAACGGTTGTCTGGAAGAAGCTGGATGCTCCGTATATTGTCCGATATCCGGTGCTTGTCGGATCGGGAACCGGCGGCGGAAACCTTGTGATTTCCCGGGGCGTGCACATCCTGTTCCGCATAGGGACCTATATTTCCGTGGGCCAATATGCGCAGGGCTCGTTTTCCGCAATCGGCGCCCCCGGCGATTCGATTTATTTTTCGCCCGCGGACACCGCCTATTACTGGGGTTCAACGAACAATAATCCGACGTATAATGCGGGAATCATGTTCGAATACCTGACCGCGGCGGCAACACTATCGTATTGTGTCGTGGAGCATGCGAACAATGGTGTGCGGGTCAATGCCGATGCCTGGATCCAGAACTGTTCGATACGCAACAACCAGTATTATGCGATACAACTGCTCAAACCTGACCTGGACAATTCGATCACCAACAACGATTATCCCGGCAATGGTTCGGGCGACATCAACGTGCCGTAATGCGCGGCTGCGCGCGTGACGGCGCGCAGGATCACTTGCCGGCCGCCATGGTTTCACGGATTTCCCGCCGCGGCGCGCCGCGTCAGAACCCGTTGTTCCCCACGATGTCGCAATAGACCTTCGCGCTCAGCTTGGGCGTGCGCACCAGCGTTCGGTAGTCCACATGCACAAGACCGAACCGTTTGGTATAGCCGTCGGACCATTCGAAATTGTCAAGCAGACTCCAGTGGAAGTAGCCCTTGAGCGGCCATCCCTCCGCAACCGCGCGCTGCGCGCAGGATATCCAGGCGCGCAGCGCCATCACCCGCTCGGTATCGGCCACTGCGCCATCGACATCCACGCCATGCGGCGTATTACAGCCATTTTCGCTGACGATCACGTTGTCGACGTTCCAGGTCAGTTTGAGGAGCCGAGGCAACCAGTACAGGGCCTCGGGATCGAACCGCAGCCACCACATATCGAAGCTGGGATGCGATTCTCCCGGTGCAAAACAGCGATATCCGGCGGGGACCGACGCATCAGCCGCCACGTAACATTGAACGCTGTAGCAGTTCGCGCCAACAAAATCCACGGGTGTTCCGATGATCGCCATGTCCTGCTCCCATCCGCGGGGAAGCCCGGCGGCGTTGGCCGCAATGTATTCCGGCGAATACTTTCCGTCAAGCATCGCCGAATAATACTGATGCGTCCTCATGCAGGCGCTCGCGGCCGCGATATCCTCTGCGCTTTGCGAAAGCGGGATCGGCACTCCAATGGCTTCGGCAAACCCTACCCGGCACGGCCGGCTGCTCGATTGGCGGAGCGCCTGCGCCGCCATACCGTGCCCCAGCAGCGCATGGTGACGGACCACCGCGGCCTGCGGCGGCGGCAGGCGCAGGCCCGGCGCCTTGTCGCCATTGACATAACCGGCATCCACGATATTGCAGAATTCGTTGGTGGTAAACCAGTTGTTGACACGGTCGGAGAAGCGTTGCGCCGCGACCGACGCGTAGTCGGAGAACGCCTTCGCGCACTCGCGCGACTGCCACCCGCCGAACCGGTCCTGCAGCGCCTGGGGAAGGTCCCAATGGTACAGCGTGATCCACGGCGTGATGCCGTTTGCCAATAGCGCATCGATCAGATGATCGTAAAACGCAACGCCCTTTTCGTTGATGCTGCCGGCGCCATCCGGCAGAATGCGCGGCCAGGCGAGCGAAAATCGATACGCGCCCACGCCAAGCCATTTCAGCAGCGCGACATCCTCTTTCCATCGATGATAATGGTCGGTGGATATATCGCCAGTGCCGTTGTCAATGATTTTCCCGGGAGTATGCGAAAAAGTGTCCCAGATGGATGCGCCGCGGCCGTCTTCATTGGCCGCGCCTTCGATCTGATACGATGCGGTGGCCGCTCCCCAGATGAAATCCGCGGGGAAGCGGCGGGGAAGGCTGGAATCAGGGGCCATGCATTTTTCCTTTTTTCAGGGATTGGAAAAAATACGTTCACCGCATGGCCAATCGTGCCGGCAAAGAGAAAGGGCGCCTGGAAGCAGGCGCCCTTTCCGCGAATATGCGGATTTCGGGATTCCTCAGAATCCGAACATGAATTTCAGCATCCACCACCAATGGCTTTTTGTCTGCAGTGCTTCCTCTTTGTCCTGCTGCTTGGCGTCGGCGGTCTGGATGCGCATATGGTCGCGTGCGACCTGGGCGGTGAGTGAGAAGCCTGGCGCCAGCGTTTTTTTAGCATACAGCGACCATTTCCAGGGGTTGGATTTTGACGCGAAGTTGAAATAAGGGATAGGCCGGTTATCATCAACTATCGCTTTGTAATTGTTGGCAAACCGCGTTCCCCACCATTCGAATTCGAGCGACAGAACGTCAAGCACTTTGAATGTAGGCATGCTGATTCCGAACATGACCGGGATGCGCTGCCACAGGGAGTCGTAAAAGCTGGTGGCCGGAAATGTATCGGTGCGGGTCACCAGGTTCCCCAGAGGATCAAGGAATGTCGTGTCCCGCGTGGTTTTACCATAATTGACAATATCGATAAGTCCCAGAACGCCCGCCTCTCCATAGATCCTGAATTCATCCGTGCCCATCATGCGTTGGACCCGGTCGGAAGGAAGCAGCGTTTTGCAATCGATCGATGCGCGTCCCATTGCTTTGATGCCCTGGAATGAGTAGTAGGCGGTGTCGCCGTTTTCTTTGATATAGAGGGAGACCGGATCGTTCTGTTTATCGGTATTTTCCTTATTGATTGAAAGATATCGGGAAAAATTGATGCCGGCGCCCAGGTCAATGGTTTTGAACAGGCTGCCGCTGATGACATAGGCCCCGGAATAGTCCATGAGCGGAAACATGCCGGTTTCGCTTGCCAAGAGAAGGTCCTGTCGCAGCGCGCCGTGGAACAGACGATTGGTCAGCCGAAGGCCCAGCAGCCTGCTGAAGGGAAAATCGAACGATGTAGTGATATATTGGCTGTAATTGCCGGCCCGGTCAAAAAGGTATTCGCCCAGATTCCTGGCGTCGGGATTGTACTTGAAGGGGAAATAGCCCACGCCGAATTGAAGGATGGGACATTGAAGATCGCCGAAGGAGTACGCGCCGTCGACTTCATTGAAATAGAAATTGAATTGCGGTTGTTGCGTCTGTGCATATGCCTGCAGCTGGGGATACGAAAACCACATCTGTCCTTCGGCGCTTATCATAATGCGCATGCGTTCCTTGACAATCGCCTCAGTGGAAAGCTGCAGATACATTTTCTGGATCCAGACATGATTGACTTCGGTTCCCAGCCGCATCCCTTTCATCACCTGCCCGGCCTCAAATGAGCCGAAGCCGGACTGGGTTATCTTGACATCAGGATTTTCCGCCATGCTGAGCGCGGGTATCGATAGTAAAACCGCGGCGAGTACCGCTGGTGCGCATCGAGGTGCCATGCTGCTTCCTTTCGTAATGAAGATCGGGAATTCCGGGGCGTCCTTTCCCGCGTGGGCGGGCGCCTGCCGTTGCCGGCTGCGCCCGTTGGCCAGTGGGAGGGATGCGGGAACGGCTAATTCGCGGTTACCGACAGTGTTTTCTTCAATGCCAGGTCCGCATCACGGGACGACGAACCCACCATAATCTCAAATGCGCCGGGAGTCACAGTCCAATTCTTCAGCTGGTCGTTATACCACGCCAGCTCTTTTTTCGTCAACATCATGGTGACGGTTTTCGTCTCCTGCGGCTGCAAATCCACTTTCGCAAAGCCGCGGAGTTCCTTGACCGGCCGCGTGGTCACGCCGGGCTTGATGTAAAGCTGGGCCGTTTCCTGGCCGGCAAGCGTTCCGGTATTGGTCACATCCGCCTGCACCATGATATCGTCATCGATGCACGCGGTTTGCGGCGTTATGCGCAAATTGGAATAGGAAAAGGCGGTGTAGCTCAGGCCGAAACCGAATGAAAGAAGCGGCGTGAGGGCTTTGCGGTCGTAATATTTATATCCGCGGCCTTCCGATGCGTCTTCATACGTGACGGTCTGATTGGCGTTCGACCAGACTGGGAGCTGGGCATCGTTGTCCGGGAAAGAGACCGAAAGTTTGCCGCTGGGATTATAGTCGCCGAACAGCACATCGGCAATGCCGTTGCCCTGTTCCTGGCCCGGATAAAAAGCGATCAGCACGGCATCGGCCTGGTCCCACCAGGCGCCGCGGACGGATGCGCTGCCGCCGGTAAAGACCACGACGACTTTTTTGCCGGCCGCCTTGATGCTGGACACCAGGGTGTTCTGCGGTGCGTAGATCGAAGTGCTTTGACGGTCCCAGTCTTCGCGTTCGCCTTCAACGCCCACGAACACGATCGCCGTATTTGCTTTCGTATAGTCCGTGACCACCAGGCTCTGGCCGATTTTGTTCTGGATCCCCGTAACCGGCGCCACGGAATAAAACGGCGTTACATAGCTGCTGCCGCCGCCGCCGTTGCGCGTCCACATAAGGTTGTCACCTTCCGAAAGCAGGCCGCCCACCACCGCGACCGTCTGGGTTTTGCTGAGCGGAAGGGTCCCGTTGTTCTTTACAAGCACCAGCACTTTTCTGGCGGCCTCGCGGGTCAGGTCCTTATGTTCCTGGGAATTTATGGAGCTCTGGTACATCTGGATGACCGCGCCGTCCATGACATTGGCCCAGTAATAGGTGCGGATGATCCGCGTTGCCATATCGTTGATCACGGAGAGCGCAAGGCTGCCGCTGTTGACCAGGTTTGCCAGCGCCGTGCCGAAATAAACTTCGCCGGGCATTTCCATATCGCAACCCGCTGCGGCCGCGGCGGTGCTGCGGATCCCGTTCCAGTCGCTCATGATGAAGCCGCGGAACCCGGCCTCATTCTTGATGATTTCTTTTTGTATATGCGCATTTTCCGTGGCCCATGGGCCATTGACCTTGTTCAGGGCCATCATGATGCTCCAGCATTTGCCTTCGGTGACCGATGCCACGAAGGGCGGCATATACTGCTCGCGCATGGCGCGTTCGCTGACCACGGAATTATAGCCGTAGCGTCCGTCTTCACGATCGTTGCACACCATGTGCTTGGGCGTGGCAATGGTGCCCACGCTCTGCATACCGGTGACGGTTGCCACTGCCAGCCGCGATGCGAGATAGACATCTTCGCTGTAGGTTTCAAAATCGCGGCCGCCCCGGGGGTCGCGGATCATATTCATCATGGGGCCCAGCCCGCAGAAACGGCCCTTGCCGCGGAACTCTTTACCGAGTGCAACGCCGATGCGGCGGATCAGGCTCGTGTCCCAAGAGCAGGCCTGTGCGCACAGCGTGGGAAACATGGTGGCCTGCCCCTGGTCGCGCACGCCGTGCGGCCCGTCGGACGATTTAAGGCCGGGGATCCCCAGTTCCGGGATCGGATTGGTTTCGAGCTTAAGCTGCGAATTCATGGGAAAGAGCTTTACCTTCTGCGCCAGCGTCATCAGGGCCACCTTGGCGAGCACCTTCTTTTCCAGCGCGCTTTTATCGGCATTGATCGTGATGCGCGCCGAGTATTGCGCCGCGGGAGTGCCCGGTATTTTGCATTTGAAGCGGATGCATTTCTCGCCGTTTTCTCCGTTGACAACGGTCTTCATGCCCGCATCGCCGGTGAGTTGCGTGGGAACGATTGATCCGGCGCCGCCTGCGGGAACGAAATCAAGGGCGATGTTGAGGGAATCGTTCTCATTAATGGTCAGGCCGTAAACGACCTTGCCGGAATAATTATAAACCTGGTTGCCGTTCTCGGTGGTGATGCTTTCGAGCTTCAGCACCTTCACCGGCACATACACGGTATCGATGACCGTGGCCGCCATGGCCGAAACGCACAGCGCCGCGACCATCAGCATGATTGTTTGTGTTTTCCGCATCATGGATTTTCCCCTCTCTTAATAAAGAATGATTCTGGATGAAGTGCGCAGGTTCCCAAATGTCACTTTGGCAAAGCAGATATTCGCGGCGGGCCGCGCAACGCGGACCGTCCCGATGGCCGAGGTGATCGGGATCGATTGCACCAGGGCGCCGCACGACGTGAAAACGCTGATGCTTCCCTCGCGCGCATTGCCCTGCACGCGCCAGGAGAGGGCGATCATGTTCGTTCCGATAATTCTGGCGGAGCAGACAAACGGGTGTTCGATGGCGCGCGCCGGCTGTGCGATCGCGCTGGTGATGGTCATGGGAAACGAAAACGGCGCGCTCTGTTTGACGACCGTTTCACTGATAATGGGGATTGATGCGGCGAGCATCAGAAGAAACCAGTATTGCTTCATACGAGTGCCCCTCTGTTGATGGTGATGATTAAATTCCCGTTTATCGATCGGCTTTCAAGCGGACGAGATACGTGCCGTCCGTCAGCCCGTATTCTCTTTTCATGTCAATCCGGTCGCCGCGGAGGATCGTCCGCGCTACGCATTTTCCCGATACATCATAGATGACGACCGCTTTTCCCGCGAATTCCGATGAAAATGCACCCGCGGTCATAACGGTCCGGCAGGTTTCGCGGGAGAGCGTCCGTGCAGCATGGAAGATCGGCGCCATGGCCGCCACCGGGGTCGGCGAACCCGCAACGCGGATATTCAAGGTACCTGTTGTCAAGTTTGTCGCGGTTGCGCTGATTGTCACGGTCCCGGCCGTTCGTCCCGCGCGCGCCCAGGTGGCAAGCTGGCCGCCCTTCATGCGCAGGCTTGTGGGTCCGTAGATCGTGCCCTGGCCGGCGGCGCTCACGGTGACCTGTGTCGTGGCTGTGGGGACAACCATGCCGTTGGCATCTATGATGTCGATCCACACCAGCCGCGCATCGCTGCCGTCCGCGATCAGGCTGTCATTTGCTTCGGTGCGCAGGCGTATCGCGGCCGCCGAACCGGGTGTTCGGCGGATATGCGTGGCTTTATCAACTCCGCCGATCCTCCCGATGGCTTTGAGTTCGCCGGAAGTAAAGGTCCCCAGGCTGAAGGTGAACGGCGGGTGCGGCAGGTTGCCGCAGTTCGCCCCTGCATCGGGAGAGCGGGTGGCCACAAGGTTGCCGTTCAGATACAGCGCCACCTGTTCGCAGTTGCTGAATACGCGGACCGTGGTGGGGGAGGAGGACGTCCACTGGTTGGCGATATAGACCATGGGTCCGGTATTGACGCCGTTTATAGCGACCGAGGGATCGCGTTGACTCTGGAAGAAATAATATGAGTGCTTGGGCAGGCGATACATGTCCACGGGCCCGCTTTTCGACGTGGTGGTGTTGTATCCCATCCAGTCATGGAAATGCCAGAAGCCATCGGCGCTGAACCACGAGCAGGCGCGGTTGTCGTTCATGCCCTCCTGGATATTATTGCAATTGGTAAGCATGGCATTGTCGCCGTCTTCGCGCGCCTGACGGCTGGTGGAATTGTTGCCGCCGTAGTCCCAGTCGCCCCATTCACAGATGATAATGGCGCGCGGGTCGGTGGAAGACCGGATGCCGTGCTGCGAAGCGCCGATAAACACGTCCCAGATGCTCGTCATCCAGCCGCAGGTGAACATCTGGTCCCCGGGAAATTCCGCGTGGGCCAGCGCGAACTCCGGCTGCGCCCAGTTGTCCGGGTAGTCGGTTTCATTCATGCTGGTTTCCCATACGACAATGCTGGGATGATTGCGGTCGCGGCGGATCAGGTCGCGGCATTCCTGATAGGAATTGTTGCGGAAGCTGGTGTTGTCGTTGAACTCCTGCCATCCTGAAACGCAATTTTCGACTAAAACGCCCAGTTCGTCGCAGGCGTCGTAGAACGCGGGATCGTGCGGGTAATGCGGCGCGCGAAGGAAATTGATGCCCGCCTCCTTGGCACGCTTGACATCATAGAAAATCGCCCGGTCGGGTTGGGCATTCGCGAATCCGTAGGTGTCCTGGTGCATGTTGGAGCCCATGGCCTTGTACCGCGCGCCGTTGATCACGAACCCGCCGGAGCGGCTCCACTGTATGCGGCGGATGCCGATGCGCGTGGCATAATGGTCCACCGGCGTTGCGCCGTCCTTGATCGTAGTATGCAGCGTGTAGAGATACTGGGTATCCGGGTGCCAAAGGTGGGGGTTGGCGACGCTCAATGTCTGGTCCGCGGTCGCGTCCGCCGCTGCGTTGATGGAAAGCGTGCTGGTGGCGGATTGGATCACCGTCCCCTGCGCATCCACGATCTCGGAAAGCACGGTGCAGCTTTTTGACGCCGCATTCTCATTAATCACATTCGTCTTGACATTGACGGTCGCCGAGGAGACGCCGGCCGTTGGATAGGTCACGAAGACGCCGCCGCCGGCGACTTTGGCGGCGAACACCGGATCGGTGACATGCAGTTTGTCCGTGACATACATATTGACACTTCGGTAGAGCCCGCCGTGGAGCCGGAAATCGATGCCGTTGTTGCTGGGCGGGTAGTCGCCGGAATTCCGGGTATCGAGTCTGGCGGCGATCACGTTGTCGGCGCCGTTGAATTGCACATCGTTGGTGATATCAATGGTAAACGGCGTCCAGCCCATGACATGGTGCAGTTTCAGCGTGCCGTTGATATAGACGTCCGCGGCCTGCATGGCAGCCTCGAACTCGATGAATATCTTCTTCCCCTGATACGAATTATCAACGGTAAAGTGCTTGCGGTACCAGAGTATGCCCAGATATTCCACGACATCGTCGGGCGTAACGAACTTGGTGCTGTGAGGCAGGACCACCGATTCCCATGATGCATCGGCGAAATTAGCGGCCTGCGCGCCACTCGCGTCCCCCTGGCGATATTTCCAATCGAGATTGAAATTGATATTGGCGCGATTGGTGACGGGTGGGGTATAGGCGAGAAGCAGTGCCGCGGTCAGCAGAACCGCAACACCGATGCGTGAAGCCAGGTATTCGGGATTGATCTGCGGAATCATTTTGATCTCCTTGATAGGAAAGGGGTGGAGAACGCAATTGGGAATATAAGGAACGGGCGGGCTTGAAGAGAGAATGGTGATTCGAAATCAGGCAAATTGTAGCAGAATTATTTTTAATTATATCAAATAATTCCTTATTTGCGATGAAATTCCAGTGTTCCGGCAATTTAAGCGCTTTGGGGAATCAATTCGGTAGCAGCAATGCGGCACGCTAAAGGGACCCCTGCTGCTTCAGCACTATCCTGCGAACCTCACGGAATTTCCCCGCATATGCCTGAACGATATACTGCCCTGGCGTCAATTGCTTTCGTCCAGGGCCCGGGCCGTCGACCGCAAAGGCGGCAAGCCCCTGCGCATCGGCATTCCACCGCATCGATCGCAATGCCGCCCGATATCGCGTAGTTGGCGATGTTCTGCGCCGACGTCCGGTCCACCGGTTCGGCGAACACTACATGCACTTTCGTGCCGTCGACCGCCGCGGGCGGGCCGCTGCCCGTGGGTTCGTTGAACATTTCATACATTCAGAACTCCTGACTTGGGCAAAAAGCTTTGACCGAGTAGGGACTCCGGGTTTTGCTTGTTATATCAATCAGTTGCGTTCACCGCAGTATTATATTCTCGCCCAATACTGACCTCGTTCCTCGTA
>Ga0315279_10005751_pt1 | contig 15906 bp, 14 predicted proteins | sample YL17G06_20_MG_FD_203694 | JGI IMG/M metagenome (GOLD analysis project Ga0315279, IMG submission 203694) | Sediment microbial communities from Yellowstone Lake, YNP, Wyoming, USA - YL17G06_20 | ecosystem: Environmental > Aquatic > Freshwater > Lake > Sediment | place: USA: Wyoming | collected...
CGTCGTCGATCCGATCCTCTTCCCCGGCGGCGACATCGGCTCGCTGGCGGTCAACGGCACGGTCAACGACTTGATCGTTTCCGGGGCGGAACCGCGCTATCTTTCGCTGGGATTGATCCTCGAGGAGGGTCTGGAGTGGAGCCTGCTCGACCGCATCCTGCGATCGATCCGAAAGGCGGCGGCCAAGGCCGGTGTCCGCATCGTCACCGGAGACACGAAAGTGGTCCGCCGCGGCCAGGGCGACAAGATTTTCATCAACACCTCGGGGATTGGACGAATCGTCGCCTCGCCGACCCCCGCGCTCATCCGGCCGGGCGATGCGCTGATCGTCACCGGCCCCGTCGGCGACCACAGCCTGGCCATCCTGACGGCGCGCGGCGATTACGGGTTCGAATCGGGCGTCAAAAGTGATTGCGCGCCTCTCAATTTCCTGCTCCCCTTCTGGAAAAGCGGGGTCCGCTGGATGAGGGACATCACCCGCGGCGGGCTGGCCACCGTTCTGACCGAATTGGCCGTAGATATATCCTACCCGATTCTCCTCGAGGAAGACGATGTGCCCGTATCCGGGCCCGTCCGCGGCGCCGCCGAAATCCTGGGCATCGATCCGCTTTATCTGGCCTGCGAAGGGCGGGCCGTGCTGATCGCGCCCAAGGCCAAAGCCGAAGCCATCCTCGCACGGATCCGGACGCATGCGCCCGGCCGCCGGGCCCGGATCGCCGGCCGGATCCAAACGGAAATCGGGCGTCCCGGCGAGCTGATCCTGCGGACGAGCGCCGGCGGCCTTCGCCTTCTCGAGCCGCTGACGTCCGAGCTCCTGCCCCGTATCTGCTGAACAGGCTCCAAAGGACCAGTCATGAGCCTGTCCGTGGCCGTCGTTTTGAGCATCCTGGTCCGCTGGCTCGTATGACGCGCGCCGCCGGACCCGCATTGACATTCTACATTCTCTATCGGATAATGGAACTATAAACGGCACTTTTATAGGACGGCTTAGAGCGGGCCTCATTCAATCCAGGAGGGAGAATATTCATGAAAAGAGCCGAGTTCCTCAAAGTCATGGGGGCCGGGACGCTGGTTGCCTTGGCCGGAAGCGCCGTGACTGCCTGTAAAAGCTCGTCCACGACGCCGTCGAATCCCGATTCGCATACCTTTACTTCTACTGGACCTTCAAGTGGCCCCGGCCACACGCACACAATCACCATCCAAAAAACCGAAGTCGAGACTCCGCCGGCAGGCGGAATTTCCAGAGAAACGTCCACGAATGGGCACTCGCACACGTTCACCATGACCGCCGACCAACTGGCGACCGTGAAGGCCGGCACCGCCGTGACCATCACAACACAGCCCGATTCCACCGGCCATACACACGATTTCCAGATTTCGAAGTGGTATTAAGGAGCAAAATGAACATGAGACGCTGTCTTGGTTTGGTTCTCTGTCTGGTTTTAACCGGCGCGGCCTTCCTATCCGGGCAGGCCCTTACGGAAAAGCGGACGGTCGCGGAAATCGGCGCCGACGGCGTGCAGCGGGTCGAAGTCCTCGGCGGATCCTATTATTTCAATCCCAACGTCATCGTCGTCAAAGTGAACGTCCCGGTGGAGCTGCGCGTGCGCAAGGAGTCCGGGATCACTCCCCACAATATGGTCTTGAAGGCCCCCGAAGCGGGAATCGACTTTTCCGTCTCGCTCAGCACAACTCCGAAAAGCATCACCTTCACCCCGAAGAAAACCGGTAAATATCCCTTCGAGTGCACCCACAAGCTCCTGTTTTTTAAAAGCCACAAGGACCATGGCATGACCGGGATCCTCGAAGTCGTGGATTAGATTGCAGCCGTGGTCGCCATCCTCGCTCCGTTGCACGGGCTGTTCAACGCCCTCGTCGGCGTCCTGTTGTTCTACCAGGGGTGGCTGGGGCTGAAAATCAGGCGCGCCCGGCGCACGGGCGGGGCCTTTCCGGTCGCCGCCGTCAAGCGCCACCGCAAGATCGGGCCGGTACTTCCCTATCTGGCCTCGCTCGGCTTCGCCGCCGGGCTCGTGCTCATCATGCTCGATCATCGCCGCCTGCTCGCCTTCCCGGCCCACTTCTTCCTGGGTCTGTCGATCGTGCTGTTCCTTCTGCTCCAGCGGCGGCTGGGAGCCCGGATCAAGGGCCCCTTGTCCCCCATCCGGACGCCGCATTTCGTCCTCGGCCTGGGGCTGCTCGTCATTTACGTCGTACAGGTCACGCTGGGTCTAAGCTTTTTCTTGTAAGTCCGCCCTCGGCCGCCGCGCCGATTTTCGAATCGTGCTAAAATACGGCGCGTGAAGAGAAGACGCGCCGGAATCCTTTTCTTGGCCGCCGCCGGGCTGGCGCTCTGGTTGCTGGCCCGCACGGACGATCCGATCCCGCCCGTCGGCCATCCCGAATTTCTGGCTCCGGGCCGGTATTCGGCGATCCGGTCCGATCACCCGGAATACGAGGCCCTGTTCGGTCTCATTCGGACAACCCTGTTCCATTCAAAAACGGCGTTCCGGGCGCCTTCCGGGTTCATTCGAAGCTTTGCCGCGGGCGCGGCTTATCCGCAAATCTGGCTCCGCGACGCGGCCACAATCATCCCCGCTTCGCGGTTCTTGTACGCCGCGCCCTATCTCCGCTCGGGTCTGATCGAGCACCTTTCCCGCCAGAAGCCGGATGGAGGGCTCGAGGATTGGTTCGACGGCCGCGGGAGGGCCGATAAGAACACCACGGAAACCGATCAGGAGACGAGCGCGATTCTCTCCGCCGCCCAGATCACCGATGTCATCGGTCCGAAATGGCTGGGAGAAAAAGTGAACGGCGCGACCATTCTCGGCCGCCTGGAACAGGCTCTCCTCTTCGTCGCCCGGGCGCGGATCGATGAACCGCGCGGCTTAGTCAAAGGCGCCCACACTATCGATTGGGGCGACGTGGAAATGGAGGAACCCGATCAACGAGCGATCTATGCGGGCTTGAATACCCATTGGACGGCCGGCATTTACAACCAAGGTCAATTCTACGCCGCTTCTCTGCGGCTGGCCGGGATGCTTCAAAAGACCGGTTCGGCCGACCATGCGGCGATATGGAAGAAGCGGGCCGCCGCCCTGCGGGCCTCCGTCGACCGCTGTCTCTGGCAGGAATCGCGCGGCTTCTATCGAATTCATGTCCACCTCACACCGTTCACCCACCCCTTCGACGAAGACGCGATGTTCGCCATGGGCGGGAACGTCGAAGCCGTCCTGTCGGGGCTGGCCTCTCCCGACCAAGCCCGCCGCATCATCGAGACCGCCTTGACCCGGCAAAAGGAATTCCACCTTTCGACGATTTCAGGAGTCCTTCTCCCCCCCTATGCCCGGGGCGTTTTCAAAAATCCCGTCGTCGCCGAACCCTACGAGTACCAGAACGGCGGCCAATGGGACTGGTTCGGCGGCAAGCTCCTCCTGGCCATGTTTCAGAACGGATTCGCCGCTGAAGCGGGTCCCAAACTCCTCGAAATCGCTCGTAAGAACATCGCCAACGGCGGTCTCTTCGAGTGGGACACGCCGAATGGGGCCGGGCGCGGCAGCGCTTTTTATTCGGGCAGCGCGGGCAGCCTGGCGCGGGCCTTGATCGAGGGCTACTACGGGATCGGGGTGTCGGACGGAGAGTTGACCTTGGAACCGCGTTTGGGCGCGGACGGAGGCGCGATTCACGTCTACCTTCCCGCCTCTTCACGGTTTGTTTCCTACGATTACCATTTCGACGAAGAGAGGCTGGAATTGACGATCTCTTTGGCCGGCGATGGGACGGCCAAGGGCACGATCCGGACGTTATGGCCGCGTTGCGCTCGGGACGGAAAGCCGCTTTCTTTTCCGGGAAAAATCGACGTCCGGCGGGACGGCGCGGCTGTTCCCTATCAAGTTGAAAAAATCGGAAAGGACACGTATGTTTGCGTCGAGACGGATGGGCGGCATCGGACCCTGAAAATCCGTCCGAACACGAAATCAAGCCGTTGATAGTCCAAAGGAGGGCTCCATGGAATTTTCGGCATTAATCCAACTCCGGTACAGTGTGCGCGCTTATAAAGGCGACCCGGTCGAGGAGGACAAACTGAACCAGGTCCTCGAAGCCGCCCGCCTGGCCCCTACGGCGGCCAACCGCCAGCCGTTCCAGATCATCGTCATCCGCACCGCCGGTCGCGAAGACGAATTGCGGAAGATCTATCCGCGCGACTGGTTCGCCAAAGCCCCGCTGGTCATCTGCGCCTGCGGGATACCCGCCCAAACCTGGGTCCGCAGCGACGGCAAGAACTACAGCGATGTGGACGTCGCGATCGCCATGGACCATCTCATCCTGGCCGCGGCAAACCTGGGCCTGGGGACGTGCTGGATCGCCGCCTTCGATCCGGCCGCCGCCCGGAAAATCCTGCAGCTTCCCGAGGGCGTCGAGCCCATCGCCTTCACGCCCCTGGGCTATCCGGCCGACTCCCCCCACCCCAAGCAGCGCAAGCCGCTCGCCGACCTGGTCCGATACGTTTGAACATTTTTTTTAGGGCGAAAGAGACGCGGGGTCAAAACCCGTGCGACGTACTATGCTCGCTAGAGCAAAAGCGAACATAGTACTGTCCTACGCCTTTGCTAGGACGAGTGAGCGGGCTCGGGGCGAGCCGGGTTAAAACACGCTTGCACTCCCCGAACCGTTTTTTTGCAAAAAAAACGGTGTCCGACGCTCCTCCTCGCTCTTCCCACAAGAGCGGGAAACCATGCCCGCTGCGTCGTCGCACGGGTTTTACCCGGTTTGCCCCTCGCCCTATTAATCGTTTCGTTTTTCGGCGTGTGGAAATCTTGTCTGGGAAATCTATAATCTCGGCGGGTGACGCGACGGATGACCCGAATTCCGCGAGCGGAAGGGGCCCACTGGGGGATGGGTGGAGCGAGCGGAAGACGGATCGCCGGAGCAGGCAGGACCCGCCGACCTATACTGGGAAAACGCGCGTGTTTTTCCCCGGTTTGCCCCGAGCCCTTCTTTTACGCCTTGACCACGTTCTTCCGCGCCCTCTTGACCGCGTTGCGGGTGTCGATGACGAGCTTGGCGTTGCCGACGATCCAGTCGTAGTCATAGCAGGTATGGTCCGTGGCGATGATCACCGCGTCGACGTCTTTGAGCTTCTTGGCCGTCAGAGGCACGGACTTGAGGGCCATCCCCGGATATTCGCGGTGGCCGGATGATTCCGGCACGTAAGGATCGTTGTACCAGACCTTGACGCCCTTCTTCTGCAGAAGATCGATGATCTTCAGCGACGGCGATTCGCGCTGGTCGTCGATGTCTCTCTTATAAGCGATTCCCAGCACCAGGACCTTCAGCCCCTTGATGGACCGGCCCCGTTCGCTCAGCGCCGCGGTCATCTTGTCGATGACATAATACGGCATGAAGGTGTTGATTTCGCCGGCCAGCTCGATGAACTTGGTCGAATAATCGACTTCGCGGGCTTTCCAGGTCAGGTAGAACGGGTCGATGGGAATGCAATGCCCGCCCAGGCCCGGTCCGGGATAGAACGGCATGAAGCCGAAGGGCTTGCTGGAGGCGGCGCGGATGACTTCCCAGATGTCGATGTTCATCCGCTCGAAAATCATCTTCAGCTCGTTGACCAGGGCGATATTGACGCAGCGGAAAATGTTTTCCAGCAGCTTGGCCGACTCGGCCGCCCGGGTGGATGAGACGGGCACGGTTTTGACCACGACCTGGCTGTAGAGAAGATCGGCCAGCCGCAGGCAGTCCTTCGTGAAGCCGCCGACGACCTTGGGCGTATTGGCCGCCGAGAAGACCGGATCGCCCGGATTCTCCCGCTCCGGCGAGAAGGCCAGGAAGAAATCCTTTCCCGCCTTCAGTCCGCCCTTTTCCAGGATGGGCAGCATGTCCTCATCCGTCGTCCCGGGATAGGTGGTGCTTTCCAGAACGACAAGCTGGCCTTTACGGACATGGCGGGCGATCGTCCGCGTCGTATCGAGAACAAAAGACAGGTCGGGATTGCGGTGGGCGTCGAGCGGCGTGGGGACGCAGATGATGACGGCGTCCGCCTCGGGCAGCCGGCCGAAATCGGTCGTCGCCTCGAGTTTCTTCTGCGCCAGATACTGCTTCAGCTCGGCCGTGGAGATGTGCCTGATATAGCTCCGGCCGCGGTTGAGCATGGTCACCTTGCGGGCGTCGATGTCGAAGCCCAGGACCTGAAAGCCCTTGTTGACGAAGGCCTTGACCAGGGGCAGGCCGACATACCCCAACCCGACGACGCCGATGACGGCGCTGCGGTCGAGGATTTTTTTCTCGAATGACTGGCTCAGCTGACTCATCGGGCCGTCCTTTCCTTGTACCATTGTACCGTGATTTTCAACCCCTCGTCGAAGGAGACCAGGGGAACGTAGTTCAGAAGCGTTTTGGCTTTGCCGATGGCGGCGAAGGAGTGGCGGATATCTCCGGGGCGCGGCGGATCGTAGATGGGAGCCACCGAGGCTCCCAGGATCCCGTTGATCCGGGCGGTCATCTGGTTGACCGTGATCCGCTCGGCGCAGGCCACGTTGACGGCCTCGCCGGCCAGGCCGGGGGCTTCGCCGGCCAGGATGTTGGCCTCGACCACGTTGGCAATATAGGTGAAATCGCGCGACTGCTCGCCGTCGCCGAAAATCGTCGGCGGTTCGCCTTTGAGGATCTTGGTGATGAAAAACGGGAGGACCGCCGCATATTGGGAAAAAGGGTCCTGGCGCGGGCCGAAAATGTTGAAATACCGCAGGCTGACCGTGGACAATCCATAGCTCAGGCTGAAGGTCTGAAGATACTTTTCACCGACCCACTTGCTGACCGCATAGGGCGACAGCGGCCGCCCTTCCATGCCCTCCACCTTGGGAAGGTTGGGCTCATCGCCATAGACGGAGGACGACGAGGCGAAGACCAGCCGGGCGGCCTTAGCCTCGGCTGCGGCCCAGAGCACGTTCAGGGTGCCGCGGACGTTGATCTCGTTGGTCGTGAACGGGTCTTCGATCGAACGCGGGACGGAGGGCAGGGCGGCCTGGTGATAAATCACCTTCACGCCCTGCATGGCGCTGCGGCAGGTCTCCAAATCGCGGATATCGCCTTCGAGGAGGTCGATGCGGCCCTTCAGGTGGGCCAGGTTCTCGCGCTTCCCCGTCAGAAAATTGTCCAGAACGCGCACCCGGCGGCCGCGCCGGACAAGCTCATCCGCCAGGTTCGAGCCGATGAAACCGGCTCCTCCGGTGATCAGATGCATGTCCATGGGCTCTCCCCCGGCGGCGATCGGAGCGGTATTTTAATCCAGGTACCCGCCGTCTTTCAACACGGTCAGGACACGGGCCGTGCTCTCCTCGAGCGTTTCCTTGTCCGTCTCCAGGAGCAGTTCGGGCCGGGCCGGCTCTTCGTAGGGATCGGAAATCCCGGTAAATTCCTTGATCTGGCCGGCGATGGCTTTTTTATACATGCCCTTCGTGTCGCGTTGGATGCAGATCTCGAGCGGGCATTTCGTATAGACTTCGATGAACGAGCCGATCTCCCGGCGGGCGCGGGCGCGGACCTCGATGTACGGCGAGATGAACGAGGTCAGAACGATGACGCCGTTGCGCGTCAGGAGCTTGGAAACGAAGGTCACGCGGCGGATGTTCTCGTCGCGGTCGGCCTTGGAAAAACCCAGATCGCGGGTCAAATCCTGGCGGACGACGTCGCCGTCCAGGCGCTCGACCTTGTAGCCGCGCTCCTTCAGAATCTCGGCGGCCCGATCGGCCACCGCCGACTTGCCCGAGCAAGGCAGCCCGGTGAACCACAGCGTGACGCCTTGGTGGTCGTGTCCCTCACACATGATGAACTCCTTCCGGCAATTTAGAGAATCGGCGCGCCCTTCAGGTCCTTCGGAATGGGCAGGCCCAGGGCCTTGAGGATGGACGGGGCGACATCGGTGATGTCGATGTCCTTGCGGACGGAGGCCTTCGACCGCGGGTCGCGGAGGATGTACATGCCGTATTGGGCATGCACCGCATCATCCGGCCCGGTGTCGTTCTCGGCCAGGAACTTCGTCCCCCAGCCCAGCGTCCCGGCGGAGCGCCAGAAGAGATCGTCGAAATAGACCATCAGATCGGGATAGTCGCCGCGCAGGTCCTCGTAATATTCGTTGGGCTTGATGACGTTCGTGGCCCAGGCTTCGCCGTGCGGCCCGCAGATGGATCGCAGGCGGTCGGCCAGAGAGTCGCGCTCCTTCTCGTAATCCTCGGGCTTGATGATGCCCCGGGGCTCGCGTCCCTCGACGTTCAGGAAGATACGGGCGTAGTAGCCGCCCCAGCCCCAGGCCTTGGTTTTGTCCCAATCGACGGGCGTCTTTTCGATTGTCGCCCCCTTTTTAGGGGGTTCCTTGAGGACAAGATCGCCCTGTTCGATCAGCCATTCATTGACGCAGAAGGCCCCTTTCATGCGCTTGGCCCCATGGTCCGAGATGACCAGGACGACGGTGTCCGGGGGGACTTTCTCGAGCAGGGCGCCGATCTTGGCATCGATGAACTTGTAATAATCGATAATGACATTTTCGTAGGAATTGCCGGACTCATAGAGATGATGGGCCTTGTCGTAATACTTCCAGAAAGCGTGATGGATGCGGTCGACGCCGATTTCGACGAACCAGAAGAGGTCCCAGGGCTTGGCCTGGATGAGGTAGTCCAGGACCTCGAACCGTCTGGCCGTCATGTCGAAGATGGCGTCGCGGATCTGGTCGCGGTCCTCGGTGCGGAAGACGACGTCAAAGACATAGGGGCCAAACTTGGCCTCGAGCTCGGCCTTGAGCTCAGGGGGGTAGGTGTATTCGTTTTCCGGGCCGGGAGTGATGAAACAGGAGACGAGGTTCCCGGCGATTTTGCGCGGAGGGTAGCTGGGCGGCACGCTGACCAGGACGCTCTGTCCGCCCCGGGCCCCGATATAGTCCCATACCGCCGGTTCCTTGATGGACAGCGAATTGGCGATCCACATCTTGTCGTAGGTGTAAGCGGTGCGGTGGCGGAAGCCGTACAGCCCCAGGCGGCCGGCGTCCTGTCCCGTGGCCATAACCATCCAGGCCGGGATGGTGATGGGCGGGTCGGAGCTGCGCATGGCCCCGAAATGGCCCTCGCTGATCAGCCGATTCAAAACCGGAAATTCGGCCCGGCGGTCGAGGACGATCTCCGGCGGGGCGCAATCCAATCCGATAACCAGGAATTTGCGGTCCACTCGCGTTGTCCTTTGCCGGGGAGTCACTCGTTGAACGGGTTTTTGACGTCCATGATGGCCTTGGCCACCTCCGGGCGGACGAGCTCCGCCGGAGGGTATTGGCCTTTGAGCAGAAGATCGCGGATCTCGGTCCCCCGAAACTGGATCTGGTGCAAAGGGCCGTGGGGGCAGATCTTGTCGCTGACCACGGACAAACATTTCTTGCAGTAATAGAACGAGCGGAAGAAGAGCGGGGCGATGTCCAGATCCGGGAAATCCCCGAAAATCTCCTGGGCCGCGAACGGCTTGTAGTAGTTGCCGACGCCGGCGTGGTCGCGCCCGATGATGATGTGGGTGCAGCCGAAGTTCTTGCGGATCACGGCGTGGAAGATGGCCTCACGCGGGCCGGCGTATCGCATCTCGAACATCAGGACGGCCATGGCCGTCCGCTCCTTGACGTAGTAGTTCTTGATCAGCGCCTCGTAGGAAGACAGGATGACCTCGTCCTTGTAGTCGCCTTTCTTCTTCCGGCCGATGACAGGATTGATGAACAGGCCGTCAACCAAGGTTAAGGCCGATTTCTGGACGAATTCATGGCCGATATGGGGGGTGTTGCGGGTCTGGAAGCCGACGACCGTGTGCCAGCCCTTCTCCTTGAAGAGAAGGCGCGTCTCGCGCGGGGACAGCTTCCAGTTGTCGAACGGCGTCGGCGCCGCCTGGATGAGGTCGATCGGACCGCCCAGGAGGACGTCGTGCATGCGCAGGACCTTGGCCACGCCCGGGTGGGCGGGGTCGGTCGTCTGGAACACCTTGGCGGCGAATTCGGCCTTGTCATAGCCGTATTTTTCCTCGAGGTGGAGGATCGCCGCGGGCTCCCCCGCCTGGTTGGTCAGCAGGACGTCGCTTCCAAGTTTCAGTCCGTCGGCTACGGCCTTGGGGACGTCCAGCACGATGGGGATCGTCCAGGCCAGGTCGTTGCCTAAGCGCATGTGATCGAGGACATGCCGGTAATCGTCCTGGCCCATATAGCCTTCCAGGGGGCTGAAGACGCCCGTGGCCATGTTTTCGACGTCGCTCAGGGCGTCGGCGTCGAGGGCCACGGCCGGCAGGCCTTTGGCCGATTCAAGAGCGGCGCGCTTGGCGTCGCCGTGGAGGACGCGGTCGATGAGTTTTCCGCCGTGGGGCTGGATCATGATGTTGGCAACTCCGGTGGAATCAATCGATATAGCCGAGGGCTTTGAGGCGCTCTTTGACCTTCTCTTCCTCTTCGGCGTTGAAAACCTCGGGCTTGGCCTCCTCCTTGGAAAGGGCCTCCCGAAGGATTTTAACGATGTAAGCGGAAACGGAGGACACGTCCGTCCCTTTGATCGACTCTTCGATCTTTTTATAGAGGGACGTGGGGATCGAGACCGTAGTGAATTCTTTGTCCATAGTCGGCGCTCCTGGAGCGGGCGAACAGCCCGAAGAATTACTAAGCCGGGCGGAATATAGTTGACCCCGGATGTCTTTGCCGCCCGGCTAGTACTCGGGGAGCAGTAAGGATTATGTAACATATTTACTGCTCCCCGCAGTAAAGGCATTTATACACCAGCCCCTCTCTTTTTGCAACCCGGTTCCGGGGGGCGTCCCGAGGCGCGATAAACCACGGGGAGAGGGCCCGCGCGCCTTGACAAGGTCCGCCGAAAGGTGTTTATAATCAATTCTTCATGAGCGAAGACTCGTTTCCCGCCCGCTGAAATGGTCAAGATCACCCACCCGTTCGTCAAAAAGAGCTCTTTTCTGGGGGTCCTCGATCGGAACCTGAAAAAGCTGGAAAACCGCCTGGGCGTCAGCCTGTCCATGCGGGGCGATTGCCTGCATATCGACGGCGACGCGGAAAAGATCGAGCAGGCCCGGGCTTATTTCGAAAAAATCCACGAGCTCGAGGACAAGGGATACAGCCTCAAGGAAGACGATTTCCACATCGTTTTGGACCTGCTCGAGGAGGGCCGCCCCAGATCGCTGGAGATGTACTTCCCCTCCGAGCCGCTGACGCTCTCGCGCAAGTCGGTCACGCCCAAGAGCCTCAACCAGCAGGAATACATCCAGGCCATCCGCGAATATGACCTGGTCTTCGGCATCGGTCCGGCCGGCACCGGGAAAACCTACCTGGCCATGGCCATGGCCCTATCCTTCTACCAGAACAAGCAGGTCGGACGCATCATCCTGACCCGCCCGGCCGTCGAAGCCGGGGAACGGCTGGGCTTCCTGCCGGGCGACATACTCCAAAAAGTCAATCCCTACCTGCGGCCGCTCTATGACGCGCTGTTCGACCTCATTCAGTACGAGCAGGCCACCCGCCTCATCGAAAAAAACGTCATCGAAATCGCCCCCCTGGCCTACATGCGCGGGCGGACGCTCAACGGCGCGTTCATCATCATGGACGAGGCCCAGAACACGACCCGCGAGCAGATGAAGATGCTTCTGACCCGGACGGGCTTCGATTCGAAGGTCGTTATCACCGCCGACATCACCCAGATCGACCTGCCCCAGCCGGCCAAATCCGGCGTCGTCCACGCCCTGAAGGTCCTGGCTTCGGTCAAGGAAATCGCCTTCTGTCACTTCACCGATAAAGACGTCGTCCGCCATCCCCTCGTCCAAAAGATCATCAAGGCCTACCAGAAGGCCGAGTCGCGGTCCCAAGAATAGGCCTCTTAAGATGCCCCTGATTTCGTTCAAGAACATGCGCCTCTTCAAGGGCTCCGTGGCGACGTCCGGGCGTCCGGCCTTGACGGGCAAAGAAGGCCGGCCGGGCGCCTGGCGCCGGCTGAGGGAAGGCCCGGTGCCGCTCATCCTCCTGAGCGGAATCGTTCTGACGGTCCTTCTCTCGTCCGGACCTTCCAAGTCCCTTCCGACTCTCCGGGAAGGGCAAATCGCGCCGGCCGACATCATCTCCCCGGCGGATTTCACGCTCGAGGACAATGAAACCACGGAGCAACGCCGCAAAGACTCCGCCGCGTCCCTCCTGCCCGTCTACGTCTTCGACCCGAGCATCCTGTCCACGGGAGCGGACAAGGTCCGCCGGTTTTTCGCCTTCGGACGGGAAACCCTGAAAACGGCCCCCCGGGACTTCGCCCAGATCCAAAAGACGGTCTTCGATCAATTCGGCATCGAGCTCGGTCCCCTTGATTTTTCCGCCCTGGACAAGGCGGGCTACGGCGCCGACCTTGAAACGGCACTGATCAACCTGCTGGAGAAATATGAGTCCAAGGGCATCCTGTTTTCCAAGAGCCTGTTCAACAACCGCGAGACCGAGCGCGGCTTCCTCCTCGCGCGGCGGGGCGATACGGACAAGACCGTCGGCGTCCAGGACGTCCCGGACCTCAAGGAAGTCAAGGGACGGATCGTCGTTGACGTCAACACCCTGGAGATGACGCCGCGCAAGAAAGGGCTCCTGATCAGCCTGGCTTTCGGATTTCTGGCCCCCAATGTCAGCCTCGACCGGGCCGAGACCGAGGCCCGCCGGTCGAACGCCCGGGCCAAGATCGACCCCGTCTTCTACACCATCAAGAAGGGCCGCGTCCTCATCCGCAAGGGCGACGAGGCGACGGCGGACACGATCAAGCGGATCGCCTCCATCAACACCACCCTCGGCCCGGCCCGGGCCTGGATCGCCAACGTGGCCGGCACGTTCCTCCTGTTCGTCCTCCTGCTGACGACACTGTGGTTTTATCTCCAATCCCTCCATCCCTTCAAGACCGCCTTGAAATACTTCATCATGATGGGCCTGACCCTGTCTTTGGGGCTGGTGTTCTATAAGCTGGGCGCGGGCTTGGCCGGCGCCTCCAGCCAGAACGCCGGCTTTTTCGTCTTCCAGAACGCGGACAGCTTCACCTACGCGTTTCCCTTCCAATTCGGAACCATTCTGTTCGCCTTCCTGACCACCAACACCGTGGCCCTCATCTTTGCCGTCCTCAACAGCCTGCTCGCCGGTTACCTGCTCGGCGGCGATTTCTTCGTCATGATCTTCAGTCTCATCGGCGGCCTGGCGGCGATCTACGGGATCAAGTACTACCGCAAGACCAAGCGCACGGCGGTCCTCAAGGCGGGGCTGTTCGTCGTGGCCCCGGTCAACCTGTTCGTTATCCACACGATGTACCTCATCCGGGTGCACGGCGGCGAACCCGCCCTGCTGGCCTCGCAGGTCATCATGGGCCTGGCCGGGGGGATGATCAGCGCGGCGCTGGCCTTCGTCCTCCTGCCCATCTACGAGAACGTCTTCAGCTTCCTGACCCAATCCAAGCTCCTGGAACTGACCAACTCCGAATCCCCGCTCTTCCGCCAGCTGGCCCTGCAGGCGCCCGGCTCCTACCACCATTCGCTGGTCGTGTCCTCCCTGGCCGAAAAAGCCGCCGAAGACATCAAGATCGATTCCCTGCTGGTCAAGGCTGGGGCCCTATACCACGACATCGGCAAGATCAAGATGCCGGAGTATTTCATCGAGAACAAGGATAAAAAATTCGACATCCACAAGGACCTGACCCCGAGCATGAGCGCGCTGGTCATCGTCAACCACGTCAAGGAGGGCGTCGAGCTGGCCCACAAGGAGCGCTTGCCCTCGGAGATCCAAGACATCATCGAGCAGCACCACGGCAACTCGCTGGTCCGGTATTTCTATCTCAAGGCCAAAGAAAAATACGACCCCGAGATGCACAAGGTCGGCGAAGAGACCTTCCGCTACCCGGGCCCCTCGCCTCAGAGCAAGGAAGCCGGGCTGGTCATGCTGGCCGATTCCGCCGAGGCCGCCTCGCGCAGCCTCCGCTCGCACAAGGAAGAGCATCTGAAGCGCGTCATCCGCGAGATCTTCGACAATTACCTGCAGGACGGACAGCTCGACGACTGCAATTTCTCGCTCAAGGAGCTGCGCATCATCGCCGCCTCCTTCCTTGCCACCCTGCGCACGGTCTATCAACCGCGCGTGGACTACCCCGGCTTCGACTTCGAAATGAAGAAGAAGAAAAAACCCGAAACGCCCCCGCCCCCGAAAAACGAGAACGGCGGCTGGACCAACGGCCATGATCGAGATCCTGAACCTCCAAAAGACCGGAAGGATTGAGGGCGTCCGCTTCGAGCGCCTGCTCCGGACGCTCATTCGCCGCTACGGCGTGCGCCAGGCGGCGGTGACGCTCAGTTTCGTCGGCGACGCCGCCATCCGCCGCCTCAACCGGAAGTTCCGCAAGAAGGACAAGCCCACCGACGTCTTGAGCTTCCCCATCATGAAGCGGGGGCCGGACGGACATTTTCATCTCGGGGACATCATCATCTCCGTTCCGCGCGCCGCGGCCCAGGCCAAGGACCTCGGCCACAGCCTGCGCTTCGAGCTTCAATTCCTGACCATCCACGGCTTTCTCCACCTGCTCGGCTTCGAGCATGGGCGCGGCCACGAGGAAGAGGAGAAACGGGTCGTCGCCGAATGGATCGAGGGAAAGGCCCGCTGACGCATGCGCTACGACGACGTCTCGACCTGGATCGGCCTGGGCCTGAGTTTTCTGGCCGGATTCGGTTTTTCGCTGTTCCATATCGCCTTGTCCGATCTGTCCAAAATCGCCCTGAGCCGCCACCTCGAGGACAAAGGCTTCCCGGACCGCCAGCGGCTCCTGGCCCGCTACGAGGAAATCAAGATCGCGGTCGACGTGTGGCGGGTGCTCTTCGTCCTGGCGTTTTTCATTTATATTTTCATCGGCCTCCCGCGTCTGCGTGATCAGCCCCTCGGGATGCTGGTCCTGGCGGTCGTCGGCTACGCCGTCGTCTTCGACGCGGTCCCCCGCCTCCTCGACGGGATCTTCCCGGAGAAGGTCCTGGCGGCTTTTCTCCCCGCCCACGGACTGATCCTGTTCCTGTCTTCGCCGGTCCTCCTCCTCTTCCGCTGGCTGGTCCGGCGCGAGGAATTCGAGGACGCCGGGGAGGACGACCGCGAAGCGTCGGACGAGGAGATCGACACCTTCATCGACGAAGCCAAGGAGGAGGGCATTATCGAGAAGGGCGAGGACGAGCTCCTGCGCAGCGTCGTCGAGTTCGGCGACACCATCGTCCGCGAGATCATGACGCCCCGGGTGGACATGGTCTGCCTCCGCCGCGACACCACCCTGCAGAAGCTGCGCAACCTGATCATCGCCGAAAAATATTCGCGCATTCCGGTCTTCAAGGACCGCGTCGACAACATCGACGGCATCGTCATGGCCAAGGACCTCCTGCCCTACGGCGAGCCCGAGCACGACCGCGATCCCATCGTCCCCTTCATCCGTCCGGTCGAGTTCGTCCCCGAATCGATGATGGTCTCCGACCTGCTGAAACTCTTCAAGCGGGTCAAGCAGAAAATGGCCATCGTCGTCGACGAGCACGGCGGCGTGACCGGCCTGGTGACGTTGGAAGACGTCATGGAGGAACTGGTCGGCGAGATCCAGGACGAATACGACGCCGAAGAGGCCCAGATCGTCCAGAACGGCCCGGAAGATTATACGATTCACGGCGAGGCCAAGGTGGAGGAACTCGAAGACCTCTTCGGCCGCGAACTGGCCGACGACGACTACATCACCGCAAGCGGGCTCGTCACCCATGAGCTCGGCCGCCTGCCGGAAAAGAACGAAACGGTGGTGATGAAAGGGCTGGCCTTCGAAGTGCTGGAAGTGGACCCCAAGCGGATCAAGAAACTGCGCGTCCGCCGGG
>Ga0315279_10005752_pt1 | contig 15905 bp, 14 predicted proteins | sample YL17G06_20_MG_FD_203694 | JGI IMG/M metagenome (GOLD analysis project Ga0315279, IMG submission 203694) | Sediment microbial communities from Yellowstone Lake, YNP, Wyoming, USA - YL17G06_20 | ecosystem: Environmental > Aquatic > Freshwater > Lake > Sediment | place: USA: Wyoming | collected...
GTTCACAAGAAATATCTGGCAATCTATGTTGTGATGTTTGAATGGAAACACAATCTCAAGTGTGTCAATGCCGGTTTCTTGAGAGCCATAATGATACCCAATTTCACCTTAAAACCGATATGAGCCATAATATTTCACAATAGCAAATACTTCGCCCCTACAATATTATCCCAACTATATTCAGTTCACTCATCACTCATCAGTTATTTCTACCTGCGACGCTTTGCAAATTCTGTTACCGTATTTGCATAACTGACAGGAACACCTGTATCATAGCGTTCACCATCAGTTTCGTAAACGTAAAAGATACCTCTTTCTTTTCTAGCCATATCTAAAGCACTCGTGAGTTGTATCTCTCCCCTTTCTCTTATATTTTTATCCATAATGTGTTTGATGTATCCAAAAAGGTCGGGCATAAGAATATATTGCCCAAAGAAACACAAATATTCTCCGAGTGGAATGCCTTCCGATTGAAGATGCTTTTCTGCATACTCTATGGCTGGTTTTTCTTTGATCTCTAGCGCTTCATAAACTCTCGGATACTTTGGATTTATCTTCCCGCCAACAGTTCCATAGAGGTGAAGCATATCTTCGGATGTTCGCATAACTGAGCAGACGTTTTCACTAAGTCCAGCGAAAACATTTATGATCTGTTGAGCGCATTTCTCGTTAGTATTCGAGATATAAACGTGGTCACCAAGCAACAAAAGAAATGGCTCATCACCAACCCATTCCTTTGCACAGTATACTGCGTGACCGAATCCTGCCTGTTCCTTTTGGACAATGTAGGATAAGCGTTTAGACAGATCCAATAATCGTCTTGATTCGTTTAGTGCCCAGGGAAGGTCTGATATACGCCTTTCAAATTCAGGGCTTTCAGATTCATTAAAGTACTTTAAAAAAGTTTGCTTTTCATCTTCTCTAACTATTACGCAAACTTCCTCAATACCAGAATTAATCGCCTCCTCAATTATTACCTGAATTATGGGTTTAATCATGCCATCTCTGTCAACAATTGGAAAAAATTCTTTTTTTATAACCTTAGACGCAGGATACAAGCGTGTTCCATAACCAGCGGCAGGTATCACTGCTTTTCTGACTTTATTCATTGCCTATACCTCAGTAAAACGGCTTTTGGGGATATAACGGGGAATTTTCCGTAGGGGCGAAGCCTATGCCTCATAAACGCTGATTATATAATTTACAATAGCAAATGCTTCGCCCCTACAATATTATCCCCGTAAATTACCAAAGAACCAATAAAACCATACTTACTATATTACCGTATTATCAGGGATAGTAGCATTTTTGTGTATAATAACGATTCCCTCTCGAATGCTGTAATTATCCGAGTCGAATGTTGTCAAACCCCCTTCATTAATTATCCTAACGTTGCAACCAATCCGTGCATTTTTGTCAATTATCGCATTTCGTATTACGCTACCTCTACCGATACCCATAAATGTTGATTCATTACACGAGTCCTTTATTTTATCGTATTGGTCCGCTCCCATTATGACGGAATTTTCGATCACAGCCCCTGAGTTAATTATGCTTCTCACCCCGATTACTGAATTTTTTATGATGGCGTCGGTCATTATAGCCCCCTCACACAGGATAGATGACGTTACCATACAGCTATTTATCTTTGACCCCGGTAAAAATCTTGGGCGAGTATATATCAGGAAGTGTTCATCATAAAAATCAAAAGGCGGAACTATATTTGTAAGCTCAAGATTTGCCTCGTAGAATGACCTTATCGTTCCAACGTCACGCCAATATCCATCGAAATAATGCGCATATACTCTCCGCGAATTCATCGCATCTGGAATAACGTGCTTACCGAAGTCTATTCTGTCTCCAAGAGTGTCTTTCAGAACTTCAGTATTGAATATGTATATACCCATTGAAGCAACGTGAGACCTATCTCTGGGGTCTATCTCATGCTTTTCAAGTAGCTCTTTTTTTATCTCCATGTTGGATATTTCTTCTTCGCTTTGAGGTTTCTCTTTGAAATCAATGATTCGACCATCAGACTCTGTTTTTAATATACCAAATTCTTTGACCTGATCACGCTCAACAGGTAGAACTGCGACTGTTATCTCTGCATTGTTGTCTATGTGATTTTGAAGCATCTTCTTGTAATCCATCCTGTATAGTTGATCACCAGACAGTATCAATATATATTTTGAGTTCATATCAAGGAATCTGCGTAAATTCTGCCTTACAGCGTCAGCAGTTCCCTGATACCAGTCTGCGCTCTCAAGAGTCTGTTGTGCCGCAAGTATCTGAACGTATCCATTAGAGAATATATCGAATCTGTAAGTCTGTACTATGTGTCTGTTAAGTGATGTCGAGTTGAATTGTGTCAGCACAAAAATCTGATCTATGTCAGCGTGAAGGCAGTTGCTTATTGGTATATCCACCAACCTGAACTTGCCAGCGATAGGAACAGCGGGCTTTGCCCTATCTTTTGTGAGTGGGTATAGACGATCTCCACGTCCACCACCCAGAATAACAGCTATAATATCTTCTTGATCCATCTCACATTCCTCCTTGAATAACAAGTTGTTTTAATGTGACTTATAGATTTAGTATAGCATATTTTCGTTAAGAGAATATAAATATTATGTAAATTATTTGTAAAATCTGCTGTCGGATGGGCAATGCCCATCCCCCTTTTACGACTTTAAACCATATAGGCTTTTAATTCTTCTTGTGTAGGTGTTGGTGTAACAATGCCCCCTTTAGGCACTTCCAGTTTTGCAGTCCAGACAATAGCGTTTAGTATTAGCTTGCGCAGGTCTTCGTTTGCCCAGCCATTGTGATAATGTCCGCCTGTAAACCCAAAGCCTCTACCACTATCACTTCGTTCAACGCACCATGCAAGATGCTGTGGTTCTTTGTTTGCGACAGCTTTGCGGACGTCGGGGTTGCCACTATGTGGACCATCAGGTCTTTCCATTGTGGAAGCCGGTGCAATTGCACTTAAAAGAGGGGTTACTCCCTTCATATTCTCACGGAACCGCATGTGATAGTACCATTCATCCACTAAAGAGAATGGCTTTACTCCTTGCGTAACTGAATGCTCTGGTATTGATGTGAAATCTGCTGTCCAGTGTGGATTGACTGACCAGTGCATCTCGAAGTATCCGCCGATCCAATCCAAAAAGCAGTTTCCGGGCTTGCCTTTTGGCACTTCAACTGCGTAATGCAGCATAGCAATTCCGACACCTTTTTTTGCAAGTTCAGCTACTTCGTCAAGGTGAGGAATAATCAGATGACCTTCTCCACCATCAGAATAAACCGCAACAGTTGCGGCATTATCGAAGGCTTTTGGGTCTGCGGGCCATCCACGATAAACCACTGCTTCGACGTTATCAACGCACTTATTCAACAGATCTGCAAACAACAAGCAACCTGCTGGATGCTCATGTTCACCATTTCCATGACTTGCACCACCAGCAACCAGAACGATCTTTTTCTTTGACATTTTTGTCTCCCGTAATTAAGTTTTAGTCTTTTTGAGAGAAGGCAACAATGAAAATTTTGCTTCTCTACCTTTTAGAACTATACGCACGAACAAGAAACACCCAGAAAACAGAATAACTACCCAACCTGAGATCATAATAACCTTTCTGTATATCGGCATAACGTCCCAGAGCATTTCTTTTTCAACGTCTGCGTAATGCAGATATTGACTCAGATCGGGTAACTTGATTCTGTACCTACCATCTACTTTCCCAATATAAGAAACATTATCATTTTCAGACGCACTTGGTTTTTTATTGGGATACTCGACCCAGATATGTACCAGCGAAGCCTTGAGATTATAAGGGATGTTTTTTGCTGAAAGAATGCTTGCGAATACCATTGCACGACTTTCGCAATCCCCTTTGCGCCTCATGACCACATCATCTGGTGTCGGCACGTACCATGGAACACCATAGTTCACCCAGTCGTACTCATATTCTACCAATTTTTTTACAAACTTTTCAATATCTGCCGGTTCTTTTGGAATTTCCTCGTTAATAATGCTTACAATCGAAGGATCAACGGGATAGTGTATGTACCTTATAAAATTCCTTACAAAAACGTAAGGATTTGGATAGCAGACAATGAAAGTCCACAATAAAAATATCGCAATAGTGATTAGAATAATCTCTCGTTTCTTTCTCTTTACATCCATAAATTATATTTTCAAATTTAACTTCTTAAAGCGATCAGTTTTTCTGGATAATTAGACGTTATACCATTTATGCCCATCGCAATAAGTTCCTTCATATCTGGTTCATCATCCACAGTCCATGCCCATACGTTCATACCTCTTTTATGTGATTCCCTGATAAGATTTGGGGTGATGATCTTGTATGCTAAATTTAGTGTGCTTGCGCCAACCTCAAGAGTCTGATGTATTAGTGCCATTATACTTGTAAGCCTGATTACAGGTAACTGTCCACTTATTAGAAGTGCACGAGGTATTTTGGGGTTTAATTCCTGAACAGTCTGAACAGCTTTTGGGTAGAATGATTGTAGTATGACTTCATTAACGGCATCTGCTTTTTCCACTTCCTGAACAACTTTATCAGTGATATTCTCTGGTTTAATCTCGATTACCGTTATTACTTTCCCCTTTGCCACATCAAGCAATTCTCTTAAAGTTGGTATGCGCTCACCAGTGAATAAGCTAGAGAACCACGACCCCGCATCAGCTTGCCTTACTTCTTCCAGAGTCATTTCTGCAATTGCACCTTTTTTATTTGTGGTACGGTTTAATGTGTCGTCGTGGATAACTACTATTTGTCCGTCTTTTGTGCAGTGAACGTCACATTCTACGCAGTCTGCACCGATGTTTATTGCCTCCTTAAAAGCAGACAGTGTATTCTCTGGGGAATGTCCTCTACCCGATGCTCCACGATGTGCTATATATATAACGTCTGACATTGGGAATGCTCCTCCTCTTAGAACTGATTTGTTTTTCTTAGTTTTAGTATAAAAACGTTTAATCATTATAGCAAAGAACCTTATCCTTTGAAAGACCTATTTGAGCAAACCCTTTACTTTTCAGCTTTTGTATGCTATGATCAACAAATGTCAGCAAGAAAAATAATCCCAAAAATATTTACCACGAATTTCACGTTTGATTTGTATAGTTTGAAGGAGTATGTTTTCATGCTATATATTATATCACAATAATACCATTCATCCAAACGCTAAAGCATGTTTCTGACGAGGAGATCGTAAAAAATTGAAAATCAGTGAATTTCAAAAAAACATAGAAGACATTTATTTTACTAAAGATTCAAGCAGAGGCTTAATGGGAACGTTTGCTTGGTTCGTAGAAGAAGTTGGCGAGTTATCCCGTGAGCTTCGTTCGCAAAATGACAAGAAAAAATTACAAGACGAATTCGCAGACGTTCTGGCATGGCTTTCTACACTGGCAAGCGTATCGGGCATTAATCTTGAAGAATCGGCGGGTAAGTATAGTCAGGGATGCCCCAAGTGCCACAAAACACCATGCACCTGTGATGAAAACAGACGAAAGCCTGTGTAATGGACAATAAACTATTTTATACCTTTCTTTGTTCAATACTTCCGCAACACGGCAAATCAATGCCAGTCGAGGGTGCAAAACTCATCTCTGCACTGGCGCATAAGCATGATATACCTGTAACGTGGATACTCAACAGCGAATGTGTTCATGCTGTAAAGGACGTAATATCTCAGGGACATTCAGGTTTTGGTGATGATGTGGTCGTCATGATCGATCCAACCATTATCTTCAAAGAGATTGGTGTTACGCCATCATCAAAAGCAGAAGAGACAGTCATCCTTCGCCAGAGGCTTCCTGAACTCATAAATTCAGAGCAAAACAAAATCAAATCCGCACTTCCATGGACGGAAGCAAAGGTTATCGGTTCTGATTTCAAGGCTTCCGCACTGATTCAAATTCTTGATGAGCTTGACTGCATTGGTCTATGGGGTTATCACTGGGAAGAATCGGATTCTGAAATTGGTGATAAAGGATGCCCGTGGAGCTTTTTCCTCGCATCCAGAGATCATTATAACATTCCAGCACATCATGGAAAAATAGTTGCTGTTGAATCATCCTCGCTGGATTTAAATACTGCTTATTATACGGGTAATTCGCATGTATTTTCTGCCAATCCTAAATCTCTATGGTTATCAGGTTTATGCACAGACAAGGATAATTCTTATGGAAGGGCAGTCTTTAACGAATATATAAGAAATTGCCAGTGGAATAGGTTTATGATGTTTGTGCAGGAATTGAACGCTTACGATATGGAATATGCAAGTTACGAATCTTATGATAAAGGCACTATCGCAGGACTTGCGCACATAACTGACAGCTTTTTTATTGAAGTCGAATCAAATGAACAAATACAACCTTTATCATTATCAGATGCAATAAACCTTTACAAAAGTGAGTTTCAGCGCACTGAAGCCTGCTGTATGATCTTTGACAGCATAGTGCCACTACAGGAAATAAACTTTTTTGTTCCACCTGAACCCAAAAGAAAACCGCCTTATCCATTAACTTTATTTTATTACGACAGCGAGTGCCAGATGATTTTCAGAGAAGGGCAGATGACGCCTGTTGAGGTGAGAAATTACGCACAACCTCCTTTTGAATCGAGATACTATAATGAGAAGGAAATACCTTCCATATCGAAATTCTATCCATTCAGGGATAGGGACAGACTGATTATGGAGTTCGAAATAGAATCATCAAAGCGTATGCCTTATGGTCTGACGATCTGGGACAATCATTCCATGTTTAACCTAATATCCACGAGCGCAAGGACAGTTAAATGGATAGGCACTCATCTTCTTTTCATGAGGCTTGAGCTTAATGAAGGGATGAATCAGATAGAGGTGACTTTGGCAATCTGAAACTTTCATGCAAGATACTGGATGAGAACAGATTTATGAAATTAACCTGAAAAATCAGCCTTTGCTCTCGCAAGGATTTTATCTAATTCGCTTTGTAACTTTGGATCAAGTTCGTAATCATATTGGCTCAAAAGCTCTTTAATCATTGTATGGGCTTTTTGACGATTCGACTTTGCTCCCTCACCTTCCCATGCAGGAAAGAACTGACGATCAAACAGCTTTGGATGCCAATAAAATTGCTTGTAAGATTCTAATGTGCTGTCAAGGATAATGAAGCTTTTTTGTTGAATACCATCTATAACATCTTTGAGACACCTTTCAGGGTCACAGTCTCCGTCAATGCCCTGAATAAGCCTTTGAACGTGATCCCTTATCTCAAGATCATATATGAGTTGTTCGGCAGAGAAAATCTCATCAAGGCTCAAAAGTCCAACAGACGTGAACCATCTTGCACCTAAGAGCGCCCCTGCTGTCATCAGGCTGGATTTTTCAGCGCAGGCTTGAGCGCCGGGTAGCTTGGCGTTGGTATGGATATTTCCTGCGGATGGATACCAAGCTGTTCCGTGAAAATAGGCATTAACTTCTGACGTAGTAAGCTGAAGCAAGAAATTCTCAGGTGAGCCGAATACCATAGCCAGTGTGCGCAAGTCTATCGGGAAAAGTCCAATACTCCAACTAATAGGCATATCAATTATTTCCTTGAGTAGTATAACTGAACCTACCACCTCCGCAACAGAAAGCGCATAAGCATCGCCTACGTTAATAGAAGCAGTGCATCCGGCAGATGGCATATTGCTCACGCCTACACCAGATAGTCTATCTTTGTATTTCAAAACACATTTCAAAGACTCGCTTCCCAAAGTAAGCGGGCTGAAAATATAGATAGGTAGATGCCGTAGTGATTCTCCTAGCACATCACTCATTTCAATAATGTAAGGTAATGTTTCTATTGCTTTCGGATCAACTCGACGGCGCCCATACTTTGAATAAGTCGCCGCTACCCAATACTGCACCACAGACTGAATTGCCGGAGGAACGTCAATAGGGCATCCGGGCGGACCTGATAATCCCAATACATGCAATAGTTTGGTAGCCTCTATCAGCCTTTTAGTATCGAATGGCACGATTTTATCCGTTTCAATGTCGTGGACCCATTGAGAGTATTCAATCAAGCTGACTCCGATCTTATGGCTAGAGGCGTCAATAGGCTCTGGTACCTCAGAAAATTTGTGACCGTTGTTTTTCCTTTCGGTATCAAGAAATTCTAAAACCTGCTTTCGGTTAATGCAAGCTCTATTGCCTTTTATTTGAAACCCACACGATTTAAGCTGTTTAAGTATTTCATCATCAAGAATGGCAATTCCGACTTCTTCAAGTATGCGAAGCATTGCCTCTTCAATACGCTGTAATTGATTAATGTCAAAGAATGGTGAACGCTGAACGACAAAAGGACGATAACCCATTATCTCACCTCAACCCAATTATTTTTCAAAGCTCATTAATAACCTGTATTGATGTTTCATAATATAACAAAAACTGATTGAGTTGTCAAATGAGATAAATGAGAAAGTATCTATTTCAAGTTTTTGGGTCAACTAATAAATACTGTTTTTCTGGATTCCCGTTTACACGGGAATGACAACCCAGAATTGTGTCATTCCAGCGAAAGCTGGAATCCAGTTTTTTAAAACCCAATACTTTGAAACAGATACAATGAGAAAATTTTTGACATTTTGATATAATTATAGTAAGATGTATATATTAGAAGACAAATATTTAAAATTATTTTTAATTTCTCGTTACGTTTTTACGGTTTTTAGTACCCTATATAGCGAGGGAGTTAAAAATGCGAACTGATGATGGATCCATAATTCAGGACTGCCTTGACGGAGAGCCGGAGGCTTTCGGCATACTTGTGGACAAATACAAGGCTGGTATCTATGCGTTTGCCTACTCAAAGCTTGGTAATTTTCAAGACGCTCAGGACATAACTCAAGAAGTCTTTCTGGAAGCATACAGCAATCTGCGTAAACTCCGAAGATGGGAGAGCTTTTCTTTCTGGATTTATCGCATGGCTTCCACTCTCTGTAAAAAATGGATACAAAACCAGATGAAACGTCCTGATCTCAAGCATATTGATGATCTGGATACAGGATCATTGGAAACTCCTTCTGTCAATTTCTATCGTGAAAATAAATTATATGACTCTGTTCGAGATGCGCTGGACTCATTGCCCGCAACTTACCGGGAAGTCTTGATGCTTCATTACTTTGCAGGGATGGACAGCAAAGAAATAGCGACGGCGCTTGGATTATCACCAACTGCCATAAGGACGCGGATAAGTCGGGCAAGGGAACAGCTTAGGGAGGAGATGATCGCTATGATGGGTACTGCTTTTGATGAGCAACGATTACAAGCTAGTTTCACGTTCCGTATTGTTGAGGCTGTCAAACGTATCAATATTCATCCTTTATCAACGATGAAGGGATTGCCGTGGGGTATCTCGCTGGCAACTGGTCTATTAATAGCATTTTTGAGTATTAATCCAGCTTTGATCTCATTCGATCACATTGGTATGCCTATATATTCCCCGCTTCCTGTCGAATCAAAGGTGCTGAAGGTTGGTGAGATACCTGTGGATGTGGTAAAAACTTCCAATATAGCAATCTTATCAAACGAGATGGGAAAAGGCAAAGGCGGAGAACCCGAAAATATGCAGAATGCTTTCTTTTTGGCTCCGCAGGGAGAAGGCGGCGAGTGGAGAAAGAAGGCAGATATGCCAACCGCAAGGCTGGATACGTCCTCCGTCTTTTTAGATGGAAAGATATATGTCATCGGGGGAACAGTAGATTGTAACGGCCTACCTATTTCGGTTGTGGAGGAATATAACCCGGTGACGGATATATGGACGAAGAAAGCTGACATGCCAACCGCAAGAACGGGTCCATCCTCCATTGCAGTGAAAGGCAAGATATATGCGATCGGAGGAACAAAAAACGATATTGGGTGGCCTGGCCTTCCAACCGTAGAGGAGTATGATCCAGCGACGGACAAGTGGACAAAGAAAGCAGATATGCCAACGCCAAGATATGGTTTATCTACCAGTGTAGTAAATGGTAAGATTTACGCCATCGGTGGATGTTTAAGATATCCTTTTCCGGATGTAGGTGTACCTACTGCGGCTGTGGAGGAATACAACCCGGAGACAGACACCTGGACAAAGAAGGCAGATATGCCAACGCTGAGATGGTATCACTCCTCAAGTGTGATCAATGGGAAGATTTATGCTATCGGAGGGACATCCGATGATCAAAGAGTAGTTTTAGCGGTTGTAGAGGAATACGATCCAGCGACGGACACGTGGACAAGGAAGGCAGATATGCCAACAGCAAGAATGTACCTTTGCACCAGTGCGTCAGGTGGAAGGATTTATGCCTTCGGTGGAAGCTTTATAGAACAAATTGGTGGTCAATCATTTATAGCCGCCCTTAAGACGGTTGAAGAATACAGCCCGGAGACTGACACCTGGACAAAGATGGCAGACATGCCAACTGCAAGATACCTCTTAACTGCCAGCGTGGTTAATGGGAAGATTTATGTTATTGGAGGGGTTGTTGGAGGCCGCAATTTCAATTGGAATCCTCCTGCTCCTGAATGGCAAGGACTTTCAACCATAGAGGAATATACACCTGATAACTGGCAACCTGAGCAATCTGTTGTTTCTCCACAAGGCAAACTGCCAAAGACATGGGGCAATATCAAAAGCAGATAATGCTAAGAACTACCAAAGCACACTTATTGGTATTTTTTTCTAAGTTTATTATGTCATTCCAGCGTAGAGCCTGCCCTCGTGAAAACGGGGGTTGGAATCCATAAAAATCACATGAAAAACTGGATTCCCGCTTTCGCGGGAATGACATAGTTTTTGTCATTCTGAACGAAGTGAAGAATCTTCTTTATGCCATAACGTTTTAGATTCTTCGCTATTGCTCAGAATGACAATAAGAATTTACTAATAGAATCACTTTTAACCTCATAGCAAACTTAATTATCGAATAAATTTTATTGGAACTATGCTTTTTTCTGCAACAGCATCAAATTCATGGTGATCTGCCGTCACTACAAACCCGTCTAATCTTTGTGCAAGTGTTATACAGAAGCAATCAGCAAGGGATACTCGGCGCAGTTCAGCTTTGTAGCGTCCAACTTGTTGCCAGAAATGGTTATCCATATCATTGTGTGCAATCAAGCCTATAGATAATAGTTGCTGTATAGCTTGCTGTGCGGCATATTCACCACTTTGCCGTCTGAAATCATAGAATACTTCACACAGATTGATAGCATGAGCATAGCAGATATTTTGGTTATCTCTAAATATCTGCCGAACTACTTCAGCTCCTTGCTCATGTCTTAGGAAAGCGATCAAAGCACAGGCATCAAAAATCACATTCATTTTTCTTCCTTCCATCTGCGGTTTTCTATCTCAATATCTTTTTGCTTTTCTTTTATAAAATCATCTACTGTACCGGGTATATGGGCAAACATGCCCATTACTGCATCTATTCTTGCTAATCTCTCTTGCTCTGATAACTCGTCAAATTTCTTTTCGCTATCTTCCATCAACAAAGCGTTTGATCTTTCTTTCCCAAGGTATAGCTCTAAATCCCATTGAGTAATAACATGACGAGTACCAACCTTAACGCTCTTTAATTTACCTTTCTCAATTTCCCGATAGATCGTTGCCTGACTTACTCCAAGTATTTTTGCAACTTCCATTGGACTGAAGCCTTTTTGAGTTATTACTGCCAATTTACACACCTCCATAAAAATTAACTTTAACGATTGCTGAAAATAGATTACTCTAATTATGTTTATAAAATAAAAATCAGAATCCTAATTCCTCACCCTCATGGATTGCAAGCCCGATCTGTTCCATATCTCCACGTCGACCATTATACCATAATAACCATCGCCCGTCATCAAAAATAGCAAATGGTTTGTAAACAGCGTCAGCATCCCACTGATCTTCACCGGGACGTATAATGGGATTGGCAGGATGACGCTGCCAGTTTGTTATACCATCTTTTGAGCGTGCCAGCCCAATCTGTGCATGTTCTTCATCACGGAAGCCAATATAAAACATCAGATACCATCCGTCATGCTGTATAACCTGACAGGCTGTAACTTTGTGCTGTTCCCACGTATTATCTGGATCAGCGGAAAATATTGGATTCTCTTTAAATTTTGTCCAATTGATCCCATCAGGGCTTGTGGCGTAACCGATTGCGTTTGGCTCATTCTGCTCTCCACCGGAGTACCACATTCGATAAATCTGTAGCTCTTCGCTCCAGATAACATGCGGACACATGACTGCAACCTTTTCCCATGATTCCTCTGATGATAATACGGGTTTACTGCTTATGCGTTTCCACGCTACACCGTCATTACTCTTCGCATATCCAAGCCAAGAGTGACCGTTTGCCTGTCCTGTGTACCACATATAATAACTATCATTTCGTCTAACAACGGATGGACGGTTAATATCGTTTTCCCAGTCCGTTCCATCATTTGGACGCAACACAAAAACTGGTTCATTCCAATTTATACCATCTAAGCTCTCGGTAAGTGCAATGCTCTTTTGAGGACGCCACGAGAACCACATACGGAACTTTCTATGTTCCCTCAATAAGCTTACGTCAAAACACGTACCGAGATCTCCGCCAAAAACAGGATTTTTCTCATACTTAATCCAACCTGCGTTTGTATCTTTCATACTTTTCACCTTTGTTAAATTTTTATCACGAATTACACTAATAAACTAATTGCACAAATGAAAACAGGTCTATATTGATTCTATATATGTCGCTCCGCTGGAGTTTTGCATGTTTTGGTTTTTACGTTTCTATAAACATATCACCCCTCTGGGGTTTAGGAAATGATATTTCACGTTGAAAACTCGTTATATACTCATTAAGTTGATGCCATGGGGTTTAAATATAGACTTTTTTTGTATTCGTGTAATTCGCTCATTCGTGTAATTCGCTCATTTGTGTAATTCGTGATTATTCCGTTTAAAAACTTATCTAAACATCAATACTTCGCCATATTCTCTGCCATCTCTTTGTTGAATGGCTGTGAAAGAAAATCTTCTATGTAGGCTTCTGCTTGCCCAAGATTCTTGGTTCTATGATCATCAAGGATCATTTTGAGGAAAAGCCTTTTGTCACTCGTAAGAGCAATTTCAAGATTCTTTTCCATGTCATACATTCTAGGAAATAGCACCTGCAAAAGAAGATTTTTAGGTAGCTTTCCAACCTGTATACCACAAATACCCGTCTTATTCACAATCGCTTGAACTTCTACTACAACGTCATCTGGTATACCTTCAATCAATCCGTTATTTGGGATGTTGACCTGAAACTTACCTTCTTTATTTAGTGCAATGCCTTCAATTATCCCCAACTGCTGTTCTCCACTTCTATGCGGAGGAAATTCCTTTGTAACAGAAACAGACGTATCATTTGCCACTTTCATTATATGCTCTACACCATGAGAGAGTCCGTCAAGATATATCTGCCAGCCAACCTCTGAATCAAAACCGCCTATCTCACCGTACCACTTTTTCTTTGTTTCAAGGTTAGTATGATACCACCATCCACCTGACCTTGGGGTATCGCCTATGGGGAACAAGCCGACCATTTTATATTGATGAACTGCTGATGGAGATAACTGAGCATCATGTCCTAATTTATGTGTGTGCCAGTATTCTTCAGCTTTATTTTCTATCCATTCGTCTATCAATGGATAAGCATCCTCACCTTTGTAAAGAAAGTGCGTCATATAAATAATATGGTTAAATCCAACAGCGATACATTCAACGTGAGCTAGATCAAGCCCCAGAACTTTTGCAATTCCGTGATACCCATAATGCCCATGACACAATCCAACTACTTTTGTGCTTGTCTCTCTTGTCATGAGTGTGCATCCATCAAAGACTGGATTGGATGATTGAATAAGCCACGCATTTGGACAGTATTTCTCTATATCTTTTGCTACGCTCAACAAGAACCTGAGTTGATTGTAGTTCATGCCGGGACCGCCACGATAATATCCATGTCTATCGCCGACTGCTCTCCCTGATTCGTGTTGATTATGTGCGCCGAAGAGTGCAGTATTGATAACAAAATCAGCGTCTTTCATGGCAATTTCTCTACTTAATGTTTTCTCAAACCGCAGGTCAATCTTTAGCTCATTAACGTATCTGGTAGCTAATCTGTATATGTTGTCTAACCTCTCTTCGCTTATGTCCATCAATGAAATCGTGCTTCCAAATAGATCAGGAGTGGAACAGAGATCACGCACTAATCCCAACGAAAACGTTGCACTTCCAGCACCTATAATGCCCAATTTTATTCCTTTTGACATTTTTTATCTCCTATAATTCTAATGCATTTGTATTGGATATTTTATATTCCCAATGGTTATATTGTCTATACCCAACCATGCATAACCGCCTTTTTTTAGAGTATCATCATCATTGTCAACGATCATAAAGTAAACCTCACGTCCAATTAAATCAGAAACATCCCAAAACTGTGTAACAAAACCATCTTGATTTGGTGGAGATGCTGTTCTCAAAGTTGCGTTAGTCATTGCATCTTTGAGAAAATATAGATTTGGTCTCATAGGATCACGATTCCAGCCATTCTTGAGGAATCGTATAGCGTTCCCTGTAATCTTAAAATTGCCTGATTTTATGATTCCGGTTGCTTCTTCTCCACCGACAAGCGATTCTGCGTGAAAACTTCCACTGCGATTATCTCGTTGACGATCTGGTACTCCCCAAGCTTTTCCACTGACTGACCAGCCCTCAAGCGTGCCTTTCTCAAAATCACTATTGGGTGTGATCGGATTTCCCATATCGTCATAATAGTAAATGAAAATCTCCTGAATATCGCTATTATTAGCAAGGTAATATCGCCTATCGGGATAATACTTCATCATCTGCTTATTTTTAACGCCAAGATCACGAACATAGATTATACTACTATCTAATAATGGTGAATTCTCCGCCAATACTGAACCGTAATAGGATCCGACAAAAACCACAGCATTACTTATCTTTTCATGTTTAACTGCTCGTTGGACGTCGGGATTCACACCCCAATAGCTGTTTGAATACTGCTTAACCAATACAGGAACGTTCACTGACATAGCTATTATCACACAGAAGATGATAGTCAGATTCACGTAAAGACGTTGCATTGAAACGTTTTTGCAATTGAATCTATCTTGCATAATCTCAGGTGTGTGAATAATACCTTTCGCTGTAAGTAAAATTAATGGCAAAGTTGACTCATAAGCAAATCTCGGTCCGAAACACCATCCCTGATACCAGTAGAAGAAATATACAAACGGTAGTGAGAATACGGAACTGATCAGCAAATAATCCCACTTTGTTTGTCTTTTTCCAAGGAAGAACAGCAATACAAAAAACGTGGATGGAATACACCATTCAAAGAGATACTTGTTTAGCGCATTAAGGTCATTCAGGTCTTGTATCAGTCCCTTTAGAGGAGTATGAGGCGGTCCCCATGCGCTATGCCCAAACCCCGGATTGTGCTGTTTACCGTGCAATACTTCATAAGCAAAAAGAAACGGATTTCCGTTTGTCAGATAATTAAAACCAAGAAGAATCCCAACGAACAAGGCAAAACTTACAATCATTATAACGAAACGAGTAAGATAAATCTTCGGAGACTTGATTAACAAATAGCTCGCATAGATCACGTAAGGGATAACGATACCTATCGCAGTGAATGGACGGGCATTCAAGCAGACCCCAAGCGAGACACCTGCTATTAATGAACTCGTAGCGAGTAAGAATTAAGAACTATTGAAAGTAACACGAAAATTGATCATGGCATAAGCCAAATGTCGAAATCCTAATCGGATCTCCTCTAATCTGTCATAGCTAACGGCAAGTCTGC
>Ga0315279_10005754_pt1 | contig 15902 bp, 14 predicted proteins | sample YL17G06_20_MG_FD_203694 | JGI IMG/M metagenome (GOLD analysis project Ga0315279, IMG submission 203694) | Sediment microbial communities from Yellowstone Lake, YNP, Wyoming, USA - YL17G06_20 | ecosystem: Environmental > Aquatic > Freshwater > Lake > Sediment | place: USA: Wyoming | collected...
CTCCTCCTCGAAATCTTTCCATAGCACCGCCTTTCCCCCGCCTGTATCTGAATCTGCCACTGCCGACTGATAAGTCATTATCTCCGACAATTTCAAGGCATCCAAAAGTGCTTCCTTTTCAGATTTATATCCCCATAATCTGCATCCCCCGATGGCATTTCCCAAAGTGGTATTGTGAATGGCGATGATGGCTTTTAGCTTTGTGGGTTTATTGTAGCAGAATAAAAGCTCCTCATGGCCGTGCTTTTCCATTAACTCGAATATGCCCATAATCAGTGCTCCGCACCTAAATTAAAAAATCAAAAGGTTTTTGTGATATAATTTTGAGCTTTGAATTGTAATTTGCGTTTCTCTTCACCTCACCCCCCGTCCCCCTCTCCATTTCATGGAGAGGGGGAGATAGGGGGAGAGGTAAAATCACTTCTCCTTCAATTCAATCAAGACCCCATACGCACTTTTAGGCTGAAGAAAAATAATCTTGTTTCCCCCCACGCCCAATCTCGGTTTTTCATCCACCAATTCTATACCTTTGTTTTTCAATTCCGAGACTGTCTTTTCTATATCATCAACTTCAAAACATATATGATGAATTCCTTCCCCTCTTTTCTCTATGAATTTTGCCACCGTGCTTTCTTTATCGGTAGGCATCAAGAATTCTAATTTAACTCCGGAAATTTCTGTAAACGCTATCCTTAATTTTCTTTCCGGAACCTCCGTCTCTTCCGATGTCTGGCAGTCAAAGACATCCTTGTAAAATTTCGATACTTCCTTTATATCTTTCACCGCAATTCCAATATGGTCAATCTTATTTAATCTCATAGTTTTTTTCATCGATTAAAATAGAATTAAAAATGCAAAAAGAAAAATTTAAAATTGTCCGAATTTGGGTCCTACGGACAATTTAAAATGCAAAAATGTTTCATTCCCACAATTTTCAACTTTGAATTGTCCTATGGAGCCTGCGGGTAATTTTGCATTTTGCTCTTTTAATTTTGAATTTTTTTCACACCAGCACATTTTCCTTATACTCCCCCCATACCGATCTTAATACCTCGCATATCTCTCCCAGAGAGGCATAACACTCTACGCATTCGACTATAGGATACATCAAATTTTCATCTATCAAAGCCCTTTTTTTCAAGTTTTCCAAACAATCTTTAACTTTTTCTTTATCCCTTCTTTTTCTAACCGCTTTTAATCTCTTTATTTGCTCCTGTGCTACCTTGGGGCTTATTTTGAAAACATTTTTGATCTCTTTTCTTTCAGTCTCGAATTTATTTACCCCCACGATGATCCTTTCTTTGCTCTCGATTTGCTTTTGATACTCGTAGGCGCTCTTTTGAATTTCTTTCTGATAGTATCCCGATTCGACTGCCCAGAGCGCACCTCCTTTTTCTTCAATAAAATCAATATACTTCTGTGCTCTTTTTTCTATTTCATTGGTCAGATATTCCACATAATATGAACCGCCCAGAGGATCCGCAGTATCGGGAACGCCGCTCTCGTAGGCGATAATCTGTTGAGTTCGCAAAGCGATTTCCGCAGACTCTTGGGAGGGAAGGCTTAAAGCTTCGTCCCTTGAATTGGTATGTAAAGATTGAGTTCCACCCAAGACCGAAGCCAATGCCTGCAAGGTCACTCGTATCACATTGTTTTCAGGTTGTTGGGCGGTCAAGGTGCAGCCTGCGGTCTGGGTGTGGAAACGGAGTTTTGCCGAATCCGGGTCCTTGGCTTTGAATTCCTCACGAATGATTTTTGCCCAGAGCCTGCGTGCCGCTCTGAATTTTGCAATCTCCTCAAAGAAATTATTATGAGAATTTAAAAAGAAGGAAAGCCTTTTTCCAAATTCATCAATATCCAGTCCAGCTTGAATAGCCGCTTTTACGTAGGCTATTCCATTGGAGAGGGTGAATGCAATCTCCTGAACTGCGGTCGAGCCTGCCTCCCTTATATGATAGCCACTGATGCTTATAGGATTCCACTTGGGGAGATTTTCCTTAGCGTATTTAAAAATATCAGTAATCAATCGCATGGAGGGTTTCGGAGGAAAGATAAAAGTTCCGCGGGCAATATATTCTTTTAAGATGTCATTTTGAATGGTTCCGGAAAGTAAATCGAGCGAAATGTCGTTTTCCTTTGCCAGAACCACATACATTGCCAGAAGCACTGAGGCGGTGGCGTTGATAGTCATGGAGACTGAGACTTTGTCCAAAGGGATCTCTTTGAACAGAATCTCCATATCCTCTAAGGTATTTATTGCCACTCCGGTTTTGCCCACTTCACCTTCAGATAGGGGATGATCGGAATCATATCCTATCTGGGTGGGAAGATCGAAGGCAACGGATAAGCCGGTTTGCCCCTGTTCTAACAAATATCTATATCTTTCATTAGTCTCCTTCGCTGTGCCAAAACCGGCATACTGCCGAATGGTCCACAGCCGACCGCGGTACATGTCCTTGTAGATACCACGGGTAAAAGGATACTCCCCAGGATAACCTAAATCCCTTCCGTAATCCAAATCGCTTACGGACTCGAAGGCGTAAAGCTCCTCAATGTTAATATCGGAAGAGGTAAACATTGTCTTTTCTTTCTCCAAAGGAGATCGCTCCTTGTTGCATCAGAGTTGTAATTCTTGATTCGCTTCATCTGATTCGCCCAAAGTTCTTATTCTCGGATCGGCCGGAGATTTATCTTTAGCTGTATCGTTTACTACCGTAAGACATAATTTATTAATCACTTTGTTTTTTGCGTGCACGTCTTGCCTCACGAGAATATTCTGGAGCGATCTTTTTCAATCTCTTTTCAACTTCGCCGTAAATGTTCTCGGCTTGTACAAGCAAATCATCGTATGTCTCCACTCTAATGTCTGAACCAGCAATCCTTGTCATTTTTTCCTGAACTGCTTTCCCAGTATTAAGTTTACCTACAATAAGCAATCCTGAAATATACTTTGGTGAATCGCTTCCTGTCCCTATTAAGTTTGCTCTTGCCCAATCAACATATCTCTCAATTTGTTCCAAATCGTCGCGAGATAAGGTTTTTTCCGGTCTTTTTAATTCAACCACATGAACTGCACCACCCACCGTATAACCTAAAATGTCAATCCTGCGGTCTTTGTCATCAAGTTCCTTGGGTTCCGTACAATTTTTACGTAGCAACTTCGTGTAACGGGTTTGACCGGTTACTTCTCCCCAAGAAGGATTAATCAACCAGCCATTGTCTTCAAAAAGAGGTTGAATTTGCTTAACTTCCAAGGCACCTTCTTTAACGCACTTTGAAAGGTTTTCCATTATGTTCAATCTTCCGTCCGACAGTTTAAGGTGTTCACGCGCTTCGATTATTCGCCAATCTTCAAACAATTTTAAAAATGTCGGAACATTTACTCCAGTCTCTTCTATCTCGTCGGCGAGATCTTGAAATGCCTGAAATTCAATGTTGGTTTTTATTAGGTCAAGCAATGGTTTTGCCGATGCTGGTTCTATGTCTGGATCATCAACGATGATTTGTACCAATTTCTTGGCAACACTCTGTTCGCGTGGAGTACGCGTCAACAACCACTTATCGAAATCGGCAGTTTTGACTATTTTTTCTTCTTTTTCTTTGCGTTGCAATGCCAACCACTCTTTAAAAACGAAGGTTAAAGCTTTCTGGCCCCATGCTTCTAATTTTTGACCTTGTGTGGACTCCCAATGTACGGCATTTCGTCCAGTGGATACGTTATCCTCTTCGGCATCCAAGAAATCCGCATATATTTCTCCTACGACATATGCGCGCGCAAATTGAATGTGGGTCGTTTTTAGTCCGAACATCGTTTCGAGTTCGACTACCTTCCCTCGTGCAAAAACATCTACTCCTCTCTCCGTCTGCGACGATTTTTCTACTATGCCTATCCAACCCTGAACCTTCCATCCTTTTGTTTCGTCAATGATGCCTCTATCGGGAAGGTCGTTCGCATCCCAAGATGTTTTGGTATCTTTCCTCAACCGTCTATCGTCAGGGGTTATGGGTTTCCCATTTATCAACACCTCAAAGCTCTTATCAATAACCGTGAATCTCCTGGCTATGCCCCGCCGGATGGAATTTTCATCGATCGGACTGCTTCTATGAAGTTTTCTTAGGCGTATCTCTGTGCCATTTGGGTCGGATGTTTTGCCACAACGATCTCTAATGATGTCAGGTTCGTATGGCGTTCCTTTAGGCCATGATTTCATTCGTTCGTAATCCAATCTAATACAGACGGCGTAACCGTCTTTTATGGTGCGGATTTCCAATTCGGACGCGACTCCGAGAGCGGAAAGTTTACCGATGCCTTTTCTACCCATTAAAAGGCGACCTTTTTCCGTCGTGTCTTTTCCTAGTTCTTTCCTGCAATTTCTACCAATTGGGAGGTACTTTTTTTGAAGAGACGCTGCATCCATTCCCACATTACTACCATAGTCTCTCACTACTACCTCGGAACTTCCACTAATTTCCCCCTCTGGCAACATAATCTCAACACGTTCGGCATCGGCATCCCACGAATTCGAAATCAACTCTCCAATGACCGGAGGAATGTAATGATACAATTTAAGTCCAAGGTGCTCGATAGTAGTAGGCTCAAACTCCATTGTAAATTTTTCGGGAAGCTTGTCGTTAATCTTGTCCATTTTTACCTCCATTATGCTCTTTTAGAGCGCTTAAACATGTTTTGGCGGCTTTGTATGCAAATTTATACGGTAAAGCGTTGCCCACCAAATCGCAAGCGGTATCCATAAAATCGGTGTCGAACTTGTAGTTTCTGGGAAATGTCTGTATCAATGCCGCCTCTCTCACCGAGATCGTGCGCAGCCTGTCGGGATGTCCAAACCTGCCCTTGCAAGGTGTTGTACAACCGCCAGTGATGGTTGGCGGTACCTGATCCCACTTGAGCCTTCCGTAAACATTTGGAAATCCTTTATTACTGTTTCTATGACACTTTGGACGGAGTTCTTTTGGCAGGGAATATCTACTAACTCCCGGTTTCACAGCCCTGAATCGCCTTATGCTCAACCCAGTTAAGTCTCTGACTACGTGCCAATTGAATTTCTGGGGTCCTCCTTGTTGCATGGCTTCCGAGAGCGTAACCGGTTCTCCAATGTCTTTAAGCACGTCTGCCAGAGTTATCCACGGCTTTAATCTCTTTTTTTCGTCGCCTTTAGAGCAATGAGTTTGCTTGGGCATAGGAATGTAAAATCCTTTCCCAGCAAGCAAGACCAATCTTCTGCGAGACTGTGGTACCCCGAAGTCCGCCAACTGCAAAACCTCTTTGTTCACAATGTATCCCAAAGACTCCAAAATTTTAGTAAACTCGTCCAACACGGTTTTCCCTCTATTGGCGAGTCCGGAAACATTCTCCATCATTACCATCTTGGGCATGATTTCCTTAACCAACCTTGCCATTTCAAGTACCAAATCGTTTCTTGGGTCTTCCCTATGGTATTTGTCCGTAAGCTTCGAAAAACCTTGACATGGAGGACATCCAGCGAGAAGATCAATTTCCTTCAAACCTGTCAATTTAAAAAGCTCCCTTCCAGTGACTTGGCGCACGTCTTTTATCAATAGTTTCGTCGTTGGGTGATTGGCTTCATAAGTTTTCGCTATTGCGAGGTACAACTCGACAGCTGCCACGACATTGAAACCCGCTCGCTTAAGTCCGAGTGTCAAACTCCCGGCTCCGCAGAACAAATCTATCGCGGTTAGTGAATCTTCCTTATGCTTCATTCATTATTCTCCGAAGTCTATTTTTAACCTTCTCTGGCTTTTTCAGTATGTCCGTATCCCAAAAGCGCCAAACTGACCATCCCGCTCTACGCAAAGCTCGATTGTTCCGCTCATCTCTAAGGCGATTTCTGGTTAGTTTTTCTACCCAAAGAGCGCGGTTTCTTCGGAAAGCCTTCCCCGTGACTTCCTTTTCCCTTCTTCCATGCCAAAAGGAACTATCGCAAAAGAGCAAAACATTCGTGTCTTTAATTCTAAAATCCGGGTTTCCTCTGATGTCTGGTTGCCTATTGTATCTTATATGTAGACTCCTTAGAATGTTTTCCATTTGTTTTTCTAAAGCGGTCCCGCGACTCTTGACTCTTTTCATCCTTTCTGATACTTCCTTTGTAGGTTTTTTGAAGCGCGATTTCATTTTCGCTTATGTTCCTTCGTCCATCACGGCGACCTCCTCCCTTCTCCCACCGGAGGCGAGATCAGGGTGAATCCGTGACGAATGGTAACGGACAAGCTCTATGTGTCATTCTGGGCGTAGCGAAGAATCTCAGACCCTTCGCTTTCGCTCAGGGTGACAATCATTCTTTCAATTTGGAGTCCACCCAGTGAGGCATCCCTATTCCTTCTCCTCAAAGCTCTTTAGCATCGCTATAAACTTAGGTTTTGTCTCTGGTAGATCCTTGGTTACAATCTCCCAAACAATAGCTAAATCAACAACATTACTTAGCTCGATCATCTTTCTCCAGGGAACGTTCGGATATTTTTCTCTCATCTCTTCTGGAATATTCTCCGATGCTTCGCCAATGATTTCAAGATTGCCTATAACTTCATCCACAAGAATACTGTTTTGCGCAAACTTCTCATAAGGCAAACCTTTTGTGTAACGGTCAATCTTATCCATAGCTTCCAGCATATCTTCAACAAACATTTTGTAGGTTCTTTTTTTCATGGGTAAACAACCTCTTTTAAGATTTTATCTCTCAGCTATTTTTGTCAGGCAGTCCTTCGGACATGCTTGACCTGCGAGACTTACGCCCATATGGGCGGCTACCATTCTATTCAAACACAATCAATACCTCATCTTTATCCACTGCTTGATGCTCCTTCACCTTGATTGATTTCACCTTTCCATCGAATTTGGCTTTTAGCTCGTTTTCCATTTTCATGGCTTCAACGATCATCACTCCCTGTCCAGCTTTAACAAAATCGCCTTCTTTGACTGCGATGGCGGCCACTAAACCGGGCATGGGAGTTCTAAATTCCCTTTCTTTCTTGGTTTCAACCTCAAGTCCACCAAATTGTTTGAGTCTGAGGCTTCTTTCATCTTCCAAAAGACAATCGTATCTTTTCCCGTTTAAGAAGACCAAAACCTCGTTTTGGTTTTTGGAAAACTCCAGATCGAAGGATCTATGGTTGAATAAAAAGGAGACCAAGTTCTTTCCTTTTATCTTAATGAAATCTGCTGAGACCGGCTTACCATCCAGATCGATTTCTAATTCCCCGTCTCTTTCGGTAATATCTATTTGAAAATTCTTGTCTTCGATTTTGACGATGTATTTCATGTAAAGCTCTTTTTGTCTACAAAACTTGCAAGCCGTGAAGGCTTGCCTACGCGCTATGGTTTGTTTGTCGTTTATCGGTTTGGGTTACGGCCACGTATCGTATGTCGTCTCTCGGTTTCGTCCATCGTATTTTAGACGAGAAACGAAGGACCATGACTTTTTTGACGATACGTAACCGACACCGCAACCTTTTTAAACGAAACCCAAAAAAGGAATCTTTATTCAATTACCCAAGCACCATCAGAATCGCCTCAATCCCATTCTTCTTCCTTCTATCTTCCAGGGACTATCCTTTGATTTGGGTTTTGAGAAAGGGGTTCTAATTCCTTTTTTCTCTTGATAATCCAAAAGAACAGAAAAGACCGCCACGGCTTTAAAAATGTCGTCTGAGTCTCCACCTACAATCAATTGTTCTTTTTCCATTTCTTCTTCGATGAAATGAGTGTGGATCTTTCCTTCCTTAAATTTCTCATTATTCATCACCTTGAGGTGAAATGGAATGGTGGTGGCAACGCCAGAGATCCGATATTCGGATAAGGCTCTTTTCATTCTTTCGATAGCTTCATTCCGATCATTTCCCCAAACCAGTAATTTGGCAATCAAAGGATCATAATAAAGGGAGATCTCGATCCCCTCATAAAGTCCTGAATCGACCCTGACTCCAGGACCGGAAGGTTCGACATAAGAATGAACTGTTCCCACTGAGGGGAGAAAATTGTTCTCCGGATCCTCAGCATAGATTCGGCATTCGATGGCGGAACCCTTCCATCTAATATCCTCTTGCTTGTAACTCAACTTCATTCCGCTGGCTATTTTTATCTGTTCTTTTGCGAGGTCAATTCCGGTGACCATTTCAGTGACCGGATGTTCCACCTGAAGACGGGTATTCGATTCTAAGAAATAGAATTTTCGATCTTGGTCAACCAAAAACTCCATAGTTCCAGCATTAACGTAACCCGCGGCTTTAGCCGCCTTAACCGCTTGCTCCCCCATAGCTTTTCTCATCTTCTCATCCACAATGGGTGAAGGGGATTCCTCTACCACCTTCTGGTGACGTCTCTGGATGGAGCATTCCCTTTCGCCCAAGTGAATCACGTTGCCATATTTGTCTGCCAATATCTGTATCTCCACATGCCGGGGTCTTTCCAAATATTTTTCTATATAGATTCTGGGATCGGCGAAGGCGGAGGATGCCTCCGAGCTTGCGCCCCTTAATGCCTCTTTGAGTTCAGATTTTTGTCTCACGATTCTCATCCCTTTTCCACCGCCTCCACCAACAGCTTTAATTAAGATGGGAAAACCGATCCTTTCAGCAATAGAGATTGCTTGCTCTTCTGATGCAATTTCCACCTCGGTTCCCGGCACAATAGGGACGCCTGCGTTTTTCATGGTTTTGCGTGCGGCTATCTTATCTCCCAAAAGCTCCACCGCAGATGAAGGAGGTCCGATGAAGGCTAATCCCTCGGATTCAACCATCTTTACAAAGACAGGATTTTCCGCCAAAAATCCATAGCCCGGATGGATCGCCTCTGCCCCAGATTCTTTTGCCTTCTCAATGATCTTCTCCATATCCAGGTAACTTTGGGTGGATGGTGCCGGACCTATGAGATAAGCTTCATCCGCAAAGCGAACGTGCAGAGCTTTTCGGTCGATCTCCGAGAAGACCGCCACCGTCTTTATCCCCATCTCCCTGCACGCCCGAATGATCCTGACTGCTATCTCCCCCCGATTAGCTATGAGAACTTTCTTTAACATACTATATGTTTGTAGTTGCCCAATTTATTGGGCATATTTTAGCTCGATGAATCGAGCAACTTTGCTGTTTCTGAGGTTAACTACTTCAGCGTTTACTAAACATAGTCAACAGTGCCTTTCTTTCGATTTGCAACTCGCTTTCTTTCTCCTTGTAAGCTTTATCTATCCCAGCAGCTATCCTGACAATCCTAAGCAATTCTAGGTCTGGGTTCGTTCCATCTTTATCCAAGTTCTTGACATCTTCAGAGATCTCTAACATGGCATCTAGAAGATCCCTGAATGAGACCTCGTCGACGACCATATCGAAGGTTATGAATTTTTTTTCGTTAATTAATAACCATTGGCCGAAGTCCTGAAAGTACTTACCAGACCCTTTAAGTTGATTGTAAAGCTTAAATAGGACTATACTTCCCTCCGACCATTCCTCCTTTGGGAAATACTCTGCTGTTAACCCTACCTTAATTGTTGTTGTAGCGAATCCTGCTGTTTCTCTTAGGAAAGCTCGAAGAGTGTCGTCAGCTTTTTCCATACCTCGAAAATAAGTCCAATTAGCTAGGTTTATATCATCAATCGAAACCGTGCCCTCCCCCCAGGGCAGTTTTTCTGTCTCTCCGTTTGACCCTTGTGAACTTATAATGAGGCTACAAAAAGCCATCGCAAAGATAACCAGCAATAACCTTTTCATCAGACTCACCTCTTTTATAATTCATATAATTGTTTTCCTTTATCTATCAGTAGTTGCCCAATTTATTGGGCGTTTTTTCGCTCGATGAATCGAGCAACTACAAATATCATAATGGTATATTCCCGTGCTTTTTTGGGGGCAGAGAATCTCTCTTATTTGCAAGCATGGACAGAGCTCGGATCAAGCGAGGTCTGGTGGTTTTGGGTTCGATCACATCGTCAATATAGCCTTTTTCTGCCGCAATGTAAGGATTGGCGAATTTCTCTACGAACTCCTCCACCTTTTGTTCCACTGCTTTCTCCGGATCTTTAGATTCTGCTATCTCCTTTTTAAATATTATCTCCACTGCCCCTTTTGGTCCCATCACCGCAATCTCTGCGGTGGGCCAGGCATAGTTGACATCAGCCTTCACATGTTTGCTGGACATAACGTCATAGGCGCCACCATAAGCTTTACGGGTGATTACGGTTAATTTGGGCACTGTGGCTTCGCAATAGGCATACAAAAGCTTTGCCCCATGTTTGATGATTCCTCCAAACTCCTGAGCAGTTCCGGGCAGAAAGCCGGGAACATCCACAAAGGTGACCAGGGGGATATTAAATGCATCGCAAAATCTGACAAACCTTGCTCCTTTTATGCCGGAGTCGATGTCCAACACGCCAGCTAAAACCGCAGGCTGATTTCCCACCACTCCTATCGATTTCCCTCCTAATCTTGCAAAACCGACCACGATATTAGGAGCATAATGCTCGTGCACCTCCAGAAAATCACCATTATCGACAACCCTTTTTATCACCTCTTTTATGTCGTAAGGCTTGTTGGGATTTTCCGGAACGATAAAATTTAAGTCCTCATCGGTTCTATCCACCGGGTCGTTACATTCGATCTCAGGAGGGTCTTCCATATTGTTCTGAGGAATGAAACTGAAGAGCTTTCTGACCAGATTCAGGGTCTCCACTTCATTCTCGCATGTAAAATGTGCTACACCGGATTTAGTGCTATGCACCTCTGGTCCGCCTAACTCCTCAAAGGTTACATCTTCATGGGTGACGGTTTTGACCACATTGGGTCCGGTGACGAACATATAGGAGGTGTTCTTCACCATGAAGATGAAATCGGTGATAGCTGGAGAATAGACTGCTCCACCGGCACATGGACCTAATATTACTGAGAGTTGAGGGATCACGCCAGAAACCAAAGTATTACGCAAAAATATGTCCGCATACCCGCCCAAGCTCTCCACTCCCTCCTGAATTCTCGCCCCACCGGAGTCATTGAGACCGATTACCGGCGCTCCCACTTTCAAAGCCTGATCCATGATTTTGCAGATCTTTTCCGCATGAGTTTCGGATAGAGAACCACCGAATACGGTAAAATCCTGAGAGAAGACGAAGACCAAACGTCCATCAATGGTGCCACAGCCGGTCACCACGCCGTCGCCTAAATATCTCTCTTTCTCTAATCCAAAATCCCTGCACCGATGCTGGACAAACATATCGAATTCCTCGAAACTTCCCTCGTCCAGAAGGAGATCCAATCTTTCTCTTGCAGTCAGTTTGCCCTTCTTATGTTGAGCATCTATGCGTTTTTGTCCCCCTCCTAATTTTGCCTGCTCCCGCAATTTTTTCAAGTGCTCAATCTTTTCTTCTAAAGACATGGCTTTTTCACCTACTTAAATGATTCACTTTTTTCATTTTTAATTTTGCATTTTTAATTCATAAAATTACTTTGCTCACCTTTATCTCATTCCCCAATTTCTCAAGTCTGCCCAGCCTGATATTCACATCATGATCGAAAGCCAAAAGCCAACCATCATTTATACACATATCCAAAAATTTTCTTTTCACCGTCATTGTTTCCAGAGGAAAAAGATCCACTGAAGCTACATAGGGTATTTTCAAGTGAGAAGCGGAAGGTATGATGTCACCAGCGCATAAAATCTTGTTTTCGCCATCTTCGATTAAGACTGCTTGATGACCGGCAGTATGTCCCCCTGTATTGGTAACCTTTATCCCTTTTGTCACCTCATCCTCTCCATCTATTAGTTCCAAGAGATCAAAATCTTTTAAAAGCTTCAAATTTTCGGTAAGATACGTGGCGGAAGTTCTTTCGTCCGGAGACATGGCGTCATTCCATTCTTTTATCTGTACGATATGCCGTGCGTTTGGAAAACGAGGTATTTTCTTTCCCGCTTTATCCAACTTCACCACGCCGCCTGAGTGATCAGCATGGAGATGGGTTAATATCACCAAGTCTATATCCTCAGGAGTCAAATCAAGCTTGGAAAGTTTTCCTTCCAAGTTGGATGGCTTTTCAATTCCGTAGATTTTTTTGTGTTTTTCGCTTAAGGCGTCGCCCATTCCAGCATCGATCAAGATGTTCTCTCCTTTGGTTTTTACCAGAAGGAGGTTTATGTCCAGCTTGACTCGATTGAATTCATCTGACGGAGCAAGTCTCTCCCAGATGATCTTGGGGACCACCCCGAACATGGCTCCGCCATCGATCTTGAAGCTGTTTTCTACGATAGAGAAGATTTCAAAATTTCCGAGTTTCACGTCTTTCCCTCTTATGTCGGGAACGCAGTTGTTCTACGAAGCTTGCCCCCCACCCTATCCCTCTCCCCCGAGGGGAGAGGGAACACTTGCCTCTCCCCCTTTCTCCCCTTCTCCATAAAATGGAGAGGGGGATTAGGGGGTGAGGTTATCTCAAATAATTGGCGGAGATGACCAGTCTCTGCACCTCCGAGGTTCCTTCATAGATTTCAGTGATCCTCTGATCTCGATAAAGCTTTTCTATCTCTGAGAAGTCGCCGATATATCCATATCCCGCATGAATCTGCATAGCTCGGTCGCAGATGAAATTAGCCGCCTCGGAGGCAAAAAGCTTTGCCTGTGCCGCTACCAGATTGATAGGTTCTCCTCGGTCCTCCATCATGGCGGCTTTGTAGGTTAGAGCTCTGGCCGCCTCCAGACGGGTGCTCATGTCCGCTATCATCCATTGTATAGCCTGAAGCTTGGCAATGGGCGCACCAAACTGCTCCCTTTTTTTGGCATACTTGACCGACTCATCGAAAGCTCTCTGGGCGATTCCAAGAGCTTGAGCCGCCACACCGGTCCTGGCACCATCCAAGGTTTTCAAAACCATTTTGAATCCCTTGCCCGTTTCTCCCAGAAGTTGTGATCGGGGCACCCGAACGTCCTTCAGTTTAAGCCGGGCAGTGGTGGAGGCTCGGAGTCCCATTTTCCATTTAAGTATTTCAGACGAGAAACCAGGGGTGTCGTTCTCCACTATGATGGCAGATACCTTGTCCTTTTCTCCTTCTTCCACGATCTTGCAGATCAGCACGGTTATATCTGCGACGTTTCCGGAGGTAATGAAGATCTTTTCACCGTTGATGACAAAATAGTCTCCCTCCACTTTGGCTGTGGTCTGCTGATTAGCCGCATCCGATCCAGCATTCGGCTCGGTGAGGGCAAAGGCGGCTATTAGCTCTCCTGAAGCTACTTTGGGCAAATATTTTCTCTTCTGCTCCTCTGAGCCAAAGGCTTCAATGGGATAAGAAGCAAGATTATCCACCGCCATGATAATAGCGGATGAGGCATCGAACCAGGCGATCTCCTCGATTAAGGTTGCGTATTCTATCTTGCTTTTTCCTAAACCACCATATTCCTTTGCCATGGGAAACGCCAAAAAACCAACCTCCGCCATCTTCTTAAACAACTCCCGTGGAAACTCTGGCGGCCTTCGATCCATATCCACAGCGATGGGAGCTATGTATTTTTCTCCAAACTCCCGCGCCATCTCTCGAACTTTTTGCTGGCTTTCAACCATGTTATAGGTCATCTCTCCTCCTATTATTTGATTTTAAATGCATTATTTGTTTTCCGCAATTTTCCCTTCTCTTAAGTCAGGTTTAAGAAGCGGGACAAATTCGTATGAGTGCATATACCTCTCGCTACTCCAAATTGTATAATTTATGGATTTTTTGATTGAATACAACAGAAAAATGGAGTGCGTCAAAGTAAATTTGTGAGATCTCTGAAAAAGTGCCAGACTTCGGCCCGCCTAAGGCGGGCCCTACGCGGTTGGGTATTAAATAACTTAGTCCCGCGTAGGCGGGGCTCCCAGCCCCGCAAAAATGACTTTTTCAGAGCTCTTTTTGTGTTTTTTTGAATGCGGGTATCGTTCCCCCTTGATTGTTATATCCCCGCCTTTGGCGGGGCAAAGATTACTGAGACCCCGTCTGGGATTATTTTTCTTTCGTTGATTATGAAAAATGTTGTGTTTTTTGTAAAAATTGTTAAATTTATGCAGTATGAACCATACGGTTCATACCAGCGGGATATGAACGGTGGGTGACGCCTGCCAGCTATGCACGGACCTGCCCGTCTAGGGAAAACCCGTTTGAAAGGTGTCAGAACAAAGGTTCTGAGGCCTCATAATTAGAAATGAAAAAAACATTTTTAGAAAGAATTAAAAAAGGGGTGATCCTCTGTGATGGAGCCATGGGGACTTTGCTTTATGCCCGAGGAGTTCCCTATGAACGCTGCTTCGATGAGCAGAATCTTTCCAATCCCCAATTGGTCCAACAAATTCATTTGGATTATATCAAAGCCGGAGCGGAGATAATCGAGACCAACACTTTTGGAGCTAACAGAATTCGTTTGAAGGCACACGGTCTGGAGGATAAAGTAAAAAAGATCAATTTTCGAGGGGCAAAGATTGCTCGGGAGGCGCGGGATATAAGCGGGGAGGAGGTCTTCGTAGCGGGATCTGTGGGACCATTGGGAAATCCTTTAGCCACCTTTGGTCGGATACCTCCTCAAGAGGCAGAAAAGTTGTTTGAAGAGCAGGCTTCGGCTTTGCTGGAGGGGGGAGTGGATCTTTTTATAATTGAGACTTTCTTCGATCTGGAAGAGGCTATTTTAGCCGTCTCAGCCATAAAAAAAATCTGTCAGCTTCCCGTTGTTGCCCAAATGAGTTTTGGTGAAGACGGAAAAACCTTTATGGGAAACTCCCCGCAGAAAGTGGCTTTGGAGCTGGAGAAATTGGGTGTGGATGTGATTGGAGCCAATTGCAGTGTGGGACCTCAAAAGATGTTGGATGTGATTTATGGATTTAAGGAGGTTACCCAAGCTTTTCTCTCGGCCCAACCTAATGCGGGAATGCCTCGCATCATGGACGGTAAATATATCTATTTCACTTCCAAAGAGTATTTTGCCGAGTATGCCAAAAAGTTTGTGGAAGCCGGGGTTAAAATAATCGGCGGCTGTTGTGGGACTACTCCCGATCATATCCAAGCCATGGCCCAGGCAATAGAAGAGATGAGGTCCCAAGAAGTAAAAGAGACGAAGCTCTTCTTTCCGGTCAAGGAGAAAATTGAGGAAAAGGAAAAACTGGAAAAACCAAAAGCTGTCTCCCCCTTTGCTTCTAAATTGGGAAAGAAATTTATGGTTTCAGTCGAGCTGGACCCGCCCCGGGGAATCAATGCGAATAAAATATTAAAAAGCGCTCAAAAGCTTTTTGAAAGCGGGGTGGATGGGGTGAATATTGCCGACAGTCCCATGGCCCGGGTGAGGATGAGCTGTCTTTCCGTGGCTTATCTTATCAAAACCCAAATAGGGATGGAGACCGTGCTTCATTTCACCTGTCGGGATCGAAACTTAATGGGATTGCAGGCTGATTTGTTGGGTGCGCATGCTCTGGGGATTCAAAATATTTTGGCTGTGACCGGTGATCCTCCCAGTTTGGGAGACTACCCCCAGGCTACTGCAGTTTATGATGTGGACTCCATTGGCTTGGTGAAGATAATCCAGCGTCTAAATCAAGGAATGGATTGGGCGGGCAACTCCATTGGGGGACCTACCTCTTTCTGTGTGGGAGTGGCAGTCAATCCAGCCGCTTATGATTTTGAAAAGGAGTTTAATAGATTTGAAAAAAAAGTTGAAGCCGGGGCTAAATTTGCATTTACCCAACCGCAGTATGAACTAAAGACCTTAGAGAAATTTTTGAATAAAACCCGCCATCTTAAAATTCCCATTTTTTTAGGAATACTTCCATTGCATAGCTTCAGGCATGCCGAATTTTTGCATAATGAAGTGCCGGGCATCCAAATTCCCCTGGAGCAAAGGGAGAGAATGAGAAAAGCTGGTGACAAAGCCCAAGAG
>Ga0315279_10005755_pt1 | contig 15900 bp, 25 predicted proteins | sample YL17G06_20_MG_FD_203694 | JGI IMG/M metagenome (GOLD analysis project Ga0315279, IMG submission 203694) | Sediment microbial communities from Yellowstone Lake, YNP, Wyoming, USA - YL17G06_20 | ecosystem: Environmental > Aquatic > Freshwater > Lake > Sediment | place: USA: Wyoming | collected...
CGTGACGTCCTACAGGACTGTCGCATTCACGAAAAAACGATTGAATCCATTATCAAGGCGGTCGAGGATTCATCCTCCGCAGGGCCTGCGGAGGAGGAGTGTGCGGTATGAAAAAACTTTTTTTCTTTGACGTGGAGACGACCGGCCTGGACCCCGCGGTACATGACATTGTGCAGCTTGCCTATATCCTGGACCGTGACGGGGAGATCGTTGACAAGGGCGATCTCTACCTCCGGCCCGGTCCCGGCGCGGTCATTGACCCCGACGCCCTGCGGGTGCAGGGCCGGACGTTTGAGCAGGTCCTGTCGTTTCCCCCCGCGGTCGAGGCGTACCATACGTTGATAGGCCGGTTGTCTTTACATATTGACAAATTCAACCGCGCCGACAAGCTGTATCCGGTCGCGTATTGCGGGATACAATTCGATTATCCATTCCTGCAAAACCTGTTTAAGCGGCATGACGATCCTTTTTTCGGGTCGTGGTTCAATCATCGGGTGATTGACCCTATTGTTCTGGCGCGACTGCTTGACTTTAAAGACATCCTGGTCTCCCCGGACCTCAAGCTCCATACGGTATGCGAGAGCTTCGGGGTCCCGCTCTCGCAGGCGCACGACGCCCTGGCCGACGTGACGGCCATGCGGGAGTTGTTTTACAAAATGATAGACCTTTTTGATGAGCGCAAGGCGATGGCCCTGATGGGAGGGTAGAGACGCAAAATTTTGCGTCTCTACACGATATGAATTTACGTTTTGAAACCGTGGCGGACCGCGGTGACTCAATCGTCCAGCGTGCCGACGTGACGCACGACCGGACGTTCTGGATTAATTGGCGCAAGGCCCCGGACGCCCTCAAGCGCCTGGTCACGCTGCGGCCTGAGATTTCCCCTTCCGGGAGTACGATTTACTATGCGTATAAATCAATTTCCCGTTCGGACTTCAAACCTGTCTCTTTTGAGGTATCGTATACGCTTCGTGATGCGTCCCTCCTCCTGCCCTTTCAACCGAAGGCCGTTGCCCATCTTTGTAATGCTTTACTATCGCACGGGTCCGCAGCCGATGGCTCTGATACCGGAATCGGGAAAACCTATATGGGATTGGCGTGCGCCAGGGAATTGAACCTCGCGCCGGCGATTATCTGCAAAATCGCGGGGATTGCAAACTGGAAACGGGCCGCTTGCCAGTTTGGTATACGTCCCCGGTTCATAATCAACTGGGAGCAGGCGAAATCCGGGAAATACTCTTTTATCCGCCGCGCCCGTCACCCGTTTTCAGGGAGATACCTTTACAAGTGGCAAATGCCCTGCCGCGCCCTGATTATTTTCGATGAGGCCCACATGGGAAGCAATGACGACTCTCAAAATCATGCGCTATGGACCGCCGCGGCATCGTCCGGCTGTCCGACGCTTTCCATGTCCGCGACGTTCGCGGACCGGCCCTCCCGCCTGTTCGGGCTTTTCTCCGTGCTTAATGTGGAGACGCAAAATTTTGCGTCTCTACGGGTACGGGCCAATTTCGACGCCTGGCTTTCAAGTATCGGGCATTTCACCAATTTTAAAAACACGCTTGAGGGCTTGAATGAAGTTGACGATATGAAAACCGTGAACCGCCTGCTGTATCCACGGCACGGTTTTCGGTTGTCGTATTCGGACCCGGAGGTAAAAAAGTATTTCCCGGAAGCGGTATGTCATACGCACCTGGTCGATCTTTCCCCGAAGGACACGGCGAAGCAAAACCGGCTGTATCTGGAACTGCTGGAAAAAGTCTCGTATTATCGGTCGCTTGGAAAGCAGGCGGAGGTCCTGACCGCGGACCTGCGGTATCGGCAGGCCGCGGAGCTTTTGAAAGCGGAGGTCCTGGCCGATCTGGTCCGGGAGTACGTGTATGAGGGGAAATCCGTGTGTGTTTTTGTAAATTTTCGTGAAACACTTGCGTATCTGGCGAAGGCCCTCAATACAAGATCGTTGATCTTCGGGGACCAGGAGCGGCAGGGGCTTTCCCGCGAGGGTGTCGTTGACGCATTCCAGCGGAACGACAACAAAATCGTCCTCTGCATGGCGGAGGCGGGAGGGTCCTCAATCAATCTGCATGACGTGCATGGCGGACATCAACGAATATCGTTGATCTGTCCGACGTATACGCCGATCACGTTGAAACAAATTTACGGGCGGACGTATCGCGCCGGCAGCAAGACGCCGCCGATCATAAAGCTGGTATACGCCGCCGATACCATAGAACAAAAAGTCAGCGAAACGGTATCGAGAAAACTTGACAATATAGCAGCCCTGAACGACGGCGACCTGTTTGAGCCGGACCTGTTCGGCGTCCTTCGGGGCGTAGAGGCGTAAAATTTTACGCCTCTACAGGAGGAAAATAATGAAATATTTTTATTTTTCCGTGTCGCCGGTCGAGATTCAAAACGTGGCCCCCACGCTCGAACGGTGTGAAGAACAGGGATACGAGTACGTCGATTCCCTGTTGATTGGTTACGCGAAAGGGCGACTCGTCGAGTCGCCCGTACAGCCCCAGGCAATCCCGATGTACCTTGTGATTATCCGCAAAGAATTTACGGATGCAAGCGAGGTACGTCCGCCCGAATTTAACGTCGTCCCGTCGTTCCAGGGAAAGAACTAATGGCCTGGCATTGCGGATGTCCCGCGCAGAAAACCATTGCACGGTCCCTCACGATTATCGTGCGGGAGTGTGTGTCGTGCCGGGCATACCACTATTATTCGATTGACCTGGAAGGAAGGGAGGTAAACATTGATGAACCCGATGCGCCCCCGATTCAGCCCTCTGGCGGCATTGTTTCCGGGATTGGGAATGGACCCGTTTCCGGTCCTCCCCCCTCCGAAGGAGGAGAAAAAATGCCTTCTCCCCCAATGTCCGAATTTGACCCGTCATAATGGAGGGTATTGCAGCGCCGACCATAAACGTCTTGACGATGAAAGAAGGAACAATGCGAAAAAACATTAATAAGGCACTATACGAGTGTGATCGGTGTCATGCGGAGTTCTGGCATTCGATGCACCGTCTCCCCGCTAAATTAATAATGGCGGAGGGGGATAATGACGACCGGGACCCCCAGGTGTTCGACCTCTGCGACAATTGCGCCGCGGAACTGAAACGCTTTTTTACCGCCGAAGCGTCCGGTTTCACGACAATAATGAAAGGCCCCCGACGCCTTTCAGACGGCGACGTGACTGAGGCCGACATTGCCCGTGCACGCAAGAGCGGTTTATTGACGTGAAGCGATGTTTCGTCCCGGCCCTGGACCAATACTATACCTGGGACGGCGACGTTCTCAGGTTCGACGACGGAGTTGTTTACACAACGGCGGAAGCTATTTTACTTGCGGAGGGAAAACCCGATGACATTGACCTCAAGGCCGTACATCTCTGCAAAGCCCTGCTCGGCGGGGAGCTTACCCCCTGCGACCGGGACGCGAAGCTCGCCCCGTACCTGCCGGATCTGGACGTGGAAATGCGAAAAGCTCCGCCTGTACCGCTGGTGTCCGCAATGGCACGAAAACCAGGTAAAGACGCAAAATTTTGCGTCACCACGGGTAGAGACGCAAAATTTTGCGTCTCTAATGGGAAACCGGGCGGCGTTCAAATGTCGGTGATCGACGTATTAATGCCGGAAGGACCGGGACCCAGGGGCAGGAACCCGTATAGAACCGCCCGCAAAGGGTCCCGGCATCCGGCTGTCAGGCGATAATTCCCGCGGCCTTTGCGTCCTTCCTGATCTGTTCCCTGCGCTGATTGATCCTCGTCGTCTCCGTCAGGCGGGCGTCCGAGTCCGCTTTAAGCATGGTGTCCGTCGCCTCCGGCGGCAGTTCAATTCCCAGCTTGTTCAAGCCCGCGATCCTCTGTGCGGTCGTCAGTTCCGGCATGATACATCTCCTTAAAAAAGGTTAGAGGCGTCTCTAAATTTCGCCGCTATAAACAGCTTCATCGTCCTCATGTGCGTTAATGTCCTCCTGGACCCCGGAAGGTCCTACAGAGGCGTCCTGGGCCTCCGCAGGAGGGTACGGGCGACCCGCCGGGTCACTCATACGGCGGGGATCACCCTTGGGGTATTGCAGCGCCGGATCGCGGCCGCAGGCCGGCGGACGGACCAGGCCGGCGACCATAAGCACCTGGTCGGCCTGTTCCCATCCATAATGATCGTCCAGCTTGGCGATCATCTTGGCAAGCTCCGCGGGATCGTTCATCACGGCCTTGAAGTCCGGGGAGGCCGATACCGCGGCCTGGGCGACTTTGTAGCGCCAATCCTGCTGTCTCTGCTGATGGTTCAAGGCCGCGATCTGTAGTATCTGCGGCAGTACGCCTTCGACCACTTTGAAAACCTTATCCGCCACGGTCTCACGTTCCGGTGTGATCGCCGCTTTCAAGTCTATCGCGCCCATGACCATCTCCTTCATTTCTTTAAATAGTGCTCCGCCCTGGCCCTGCCCGTTCTGGACCTTCGCCAGTTCCAATAGCTGCGCGTTGTTCGCGGTTGTCAGGGACAGCATGAGTTGAAACATCTCCCGCGAGGCATTGCCCTGTTTTTCCAGGAACGCGACGACCAGCGGCAGGGCGATGGGTAGTATCTTGTCCCATTCTATTCCCCGATGCGGCCCGAACCCGAACAGTTTTGCCGCTTCCATCGTCTCATTCATGTACTGTCGCGCCGCCTCCTTCGGGTCGATTGCCGGTAGAGACGCAAGATTTTGCGTCTCTCCAAGAAGGTTCGCGTCCAGTTTTTTATCGAGGATGGCGTTGTTCACCTTGTCGCTACGCTCCTTCGCAAGTTGTATCTTCCTGTCAAGTTGATGCCGGCGATATTCGTCCATGAATTTATCGCTGATCGTGGTGATGACGCTGGCGTTCTGCCGGTCGCGGTGTCCGTTCGCGTCCTTGTCGATCCAGGTGAATGTCTGTAGATACGATCCCGGCCCGTAGGACCGGGCGATCCATTCGGTTGACGGCACGACGTTCTGGAAGCCCTTGATATACTCGCTCTGGTTTCGATAGTCTCCCGGTTCGCCGTGCGCTCCGCGGGGGATTTCCTTGAGGGTGCAGTTGAATTGCCGGTCGGAAAGGCCGTTTTCGATCAGGACCGACATGATCTCGTCGGGAATGTTGTCGTTTTCAAGTCCCAGGTATTTTGTCGGGGATTCGGGACCGAACAAGTCCTGCAAGGGATCGAGAAACGGTTGATTGTTCGTGGGCTTGCCTTCGGAGGAGGGGGCGTCAGGGTCCACGACCGTCGCATTGGGGAGGGTCGCGGTCCGGGCGTCTTTCAGTCCGATCCGGGGCTTGGGCTTGTTTCCTTGTCGCGGGTTCAGGGACATACGGGTTCCTTTCTTCACCGCCGAGACGCAAAATTTTACGTCACCACGGGTAGAGACGCAAAATTTTACGTCACCACGGGTAGAGACGCAAAATTTTACGTCACCACGGGTAGAGACGCAAAATTTTACGTCACCACGGGTAGAGACGCAAAATTTTGCGTCTCTACGGGTTTATGGGGATTTACGGCGGGAAAACCCGCCTATCAATTGCGGCAGATTCATAATTACAAGGTACGCGATGCCGCCGATCACCAGCACCGGCGCTATTTTTGAAAATATATCCCCGATGATTTTGGTTGTGTCAATCTGTAGTCCTGACACGAAAGCGTCCCAATCGCTTTTCGGTTTATAGTCGATGGTCCCCAGGGCGAGCTTCGGGTCATAGAGCGCATTGCCGATAAGCCCGGAGGAATATTCTTTGTAAAGGGTGTCCAGGAACATGACCTGCGGCTTGAACGATACCGCGGCGGTCCCGGCGGTCGCCCTTCCGGTCATGCCGGGGGTCAAGTTCAAAACGTATTTGAGCAGGTCGGATCCCTGCTGCGTGCCGGGGCGATAGGGCGCGAGGCCCGCGGAGAGCATGGCCTTCTGGTAAACGGGTACCAGTGTGTCAACATACTGCGTCCATTGCGCTTTCGTCGCCATCGAGGGATAGTCGCGGACCAGCGCATTGATAAGCGCGTCCCGGTCTTTGCCCGGGACCACGACGCCGGTATCACCAAGATATGAGGACATATTTTCTCCCTGTGGTTATCCTTTTTGAGAATAGTAGTACGCGCCCGCGGCGACCAGGAGCAACCACCAGGGCCATCCCTTTTGTGGAGACGCAAAATTTTGCGTCTCTTCGGGGTGCGCCTTTTCATACGCGGCGATCTCCTGCGGGGTCATGTCGGCCTTGATCTCAAGCGGCGGCATGACGACGGTATTGGTCGGCGTATATTCCATATTGGTGAAACCGAGCCGGGAATAACTTGACATATTAATAGCCCTCCCCGCCTTCCTCTTCGAGTATTCCGATCTGTTCATCGAACCGGGCATACTGCTTTTCATTCATCGCTTCCCCTGAAACAAAACCCTGGCTGTCCTCGTAGAGAACGTATACCGTCGTGCCTTTCGGAAGGTCGAGGACCTCCCGCTCCGCGGCGTCTACTGAATGGACGGTATAAAATTCCCCTTCGACGCCGCGGGGTTCCCCGTCCCCGTTCATGTACGCCTCATAATAGTAGAGGGTCGCGTCCTGTTCGCCAGAAAATTTACTGCTGCCGCGATACAGTTTTCTCGCTTCCCGGAGCAGGGAAAGCGTCTCTTTACGTGTCATAGTCCCGCCTTTCTCAGTTTTGTATAGTACGCCCGGTCCTCCCGGATATGCCGCGCCGCGATCATATACCTGAATACCTCGCGGGATGGAAGCCCGTGCGCACTGATATACTTGTAAAGGTCGTCATGTTCCGCCTCTTCCTTCATGCCCGCGTCGATCTCCCCGGAGGGGTTGGGCTCGCCCGTCACGGATGCCCCCTGAATAGAAAATACGCCCCGATTGCCGCAACCGCAAGCCCCACGAGACCCGCCCCCGCCGCCGCGACCACTCCACGAGACGCAAAATTTTGCGTCTCTGCCCGGTCGATATAATCCTGCACCGTGTCAATGCCGGGGTTCTGCGCGTGGAATTGCGCGAGCTTTTCCGGCCATTGTTCCCCGCCTATCGCATAGCTTTCATACAGATAATTAAACGAGGTGTCCGGCGGCACGAACCGGGCGACGGGGAAAAATACTGCCATGTAAAGAGATTGTTTCGTCGGGTATCCGGCGTATCGTTTGAGGTACGGGTATACCACGTTGTCCATCTGTGAATAAAAATCCGGGTATTGATTGATCAGGGTAAGGGAGTCCGGCATTTTGAAAACGTCCTGGGCGGTCGCGTCCATGATCTGAATGAGGCCGCGGGCGGACGAGAGCGGGTTTTTCTTGAGGGGGTCCATGCCGCTTTCGAGCATGATAAGCGACCAGAGCCAGGAGGGGTCCGCGACCCCCAGGCGTTCCGCGATCTCCGTGATTTTCGTCATGCGCGGGTCCATAATTCACCTCGTATAGACGCAAAATTTTGCGTCTCTACACCCAGCAAAATTTTGCGTCTCTACACCCAGCAAAATTTTGCGTCTCTACACCCAGGATTGAACGGTTTTATACGTTATTTTTCCGCGTTTGCTTCGCCGGACGGCAAGCAGGTCCACGTTGCCGTGATCGTTGACATAAAAAACATTCGGCCAGTATCGGTTTTTATCCATGTCGTCCAGCACTACGCGGAGCGCAGTGATGAAAGACGGGACACGGCCCATGAAGCGTCCCTCCCGGCCTATGGAATATCCCTCCCGAACGTCCCCTATGGTATATCCCTGCTCCATTTCCCCGTGAAGGTCGAAATCTTCTTCGGGATTGGACCGCAAAAGCGGCATACCCGCGGCGGCATATTCCCGCCAGGTCGAATACCCCTGCGAACGGATACGCTTCGCCATGCGCTCCGCGTCGCCGGTATGCTGTAAATGGGGGTTTCCCTGTCCGACATAACACATGATGTCCGCGGCAAGCCGGGTGCGGAACGGCCCGATTACACAGGTGAAAATATGGCCGTGGGATTCCTCGGTCGGGGGCGTGTCCGAGTAAAAAACCTCCCAGGTCGAATACCCCTGTCGTTCCGATACTCTTTTATGCGATCCGACGTAGAGACTCATACAGGGGTACTCCCGGTTTTTAAGGTTGATAGCATGGCCGTCGCCTTCGACAATGCCTCTTTATACGCCGCGTAATTCCGATACGCCATGTATATCCCCGCGGTAAAGAGTATCCGCCGCGCCGCCCGGCCCATCTCCCGCTTGCTTTTTATCGCATAAAACAGCAGGAACGCCGGCAGGAGGTACGTGTCGAAGATGCGAGGCTTTTGCATCGCCAGCACGTCCTGCTCGAATTGCTGTATCGAATAATCCATATTTCCCCTGTATAGACGCAAAATTTTGCGTCTCTACGCCGAAAATGAATCCAATGCCCGACGGCCCCCATGCACGAACCAGGAAGCGAGATCGCTGCGCTGGTGGACCACATTGAGTATCGCGTCAAGTATCAATATCTTCTCCTCCGCCGTTTGCGCGTCAAGCAGGTGCAGCGCGTGGTCCTGTAATTTCGGCAGCGCATAATCCGACAAGCGCCATGATCCTTTTTCATCCGTTATATACCACGGCAGTTTATCATCGGTCTTTTCCGACCACCGTAATTCAAATTCCCGTATGACGCTCCGGGGATCGGATGGTGTGTGTCCCGCTAAAACCGTGATGGCGTCAATGGCGGCGATCTTGTGAAGAAAATCCTCCGCCATGTCCTCCACGCCTCTTTCGTCCCGCACGAAGCCCATGCGCATGTAATCCGACCATATCTTTTTTGCCCTTGTCAATGGATATGGATACCAGGGGTATCGTTGTCCTTTCCGGGAGGATTCGGCCCCGGTCCATACATCGACGATTTTCTGGTCCCGTAAATCAATATACGTTTCAACGGCTTCTTGACTCATAAACGGGCGACCCGCCGGGCTGCCCCTCCTTATAATTTTAACCCTTTGTCAATAAGTTCGATGAGCGCCCGCGTGACCGCCAGCCCGTCGTCCAGCTTTTCGGAAATCTTTGTCGCGTCCGCCTTCTCGTCGAAAAGCGTCTTTCCGCAGGCGTCTTTTATCTTCGCATTGAGCGCGACCGCGAGGACCTTGATCTCGTCGGGTGACATCTTTGCGATCTTTTCCTTTAATGCAAGGATGAAGCCCCGCGCCTGGTTTTTGCCTGTGAATTTAAACATTCCGGCTCCTTTCTTTCCGGCGAAATGAATTTCGCCGCTGTAAGTATGGGCGACCCGCCGGGTCGTCCCTACGATTTATTGTTCGGGCAACCGCTGATTTTCTCCGACAGCTTTTCCATCGCGTCCTGGTGCACGGTCAACGCCGCCGTATTGTTCTCTATGATCGACACCAGCTTCTTTTGCAGATTGGAAATCCAATAGAGCAATACCACGATCAGCGCGACGTTAAGGCCAAGCTCCTGCACCGCTTTAATCATATCATTCATGGTCCCCTACCTGGTCAGCAATTTCGTGAGCCGCGACATGATGATCGGTTCATACAGTATGGGCGACCCGTCGGGTCGCCTCTCCGGTAATTTTACCGGCTTAAAGTCGATACTGTTTTCAATTTCGTCAAGGTCCGTCAGTTCCTTTTTGCATTCCGGCGGCATGGCGGCATCCGGCAGGAACGTCACGTCGCCGTTGGGGAGTGGTCGCGCTCCATAGCGCAGCCCGGTCTCCCGGCGGGCCGTGAATACGCGGTCCATGATCTCCTGCGATTTTTTCAGCAGGTCGGCCAGTTCCCATGCCGCGGCAGCAGGCAGGGGGTGTCGCAGGAGCAGGGCAAGCGCCTCATTATATTCGGGGTCAATGATCTCGCGGTTTTTCAATACTATCATAGTGGCTCCTTCATACCGCCCTCTTTGAGCGGTCCCCCATAAAAATAATTTACATGAATGGCATGAAATCCGGCGTCCTGCCGCCGGACGCCCATTCCACCGTTTCCCATGACGCCGTTGCCGCGTACAAGGAGCTTGCATTCCGGGCAAACGATAATTGTGTCGTACTGTTAAATTTTATCTTTATTCCCGCCATGTCCATTTCATACTCGTCACCACCGTTATAATCGGTCAACATCATTCCTTCAAAATTAAGTGAATGCACATGAGTTTTGGAGAGCGTGACCGCCGTTATCGTCGCCGTTCCCGACGATACCCCGGCGGCGAGTGCTTTTCTGGCCCGCTGGACGGCGATATTGTCGCTGATTGAGACCACATAGGACTGCGTAGTATGCGCCTGGTTGCCGGTATTTCGGTCATAGGTCATCGTGGTAGTGTTCGTCAAATCGCAAATCCAGCTATTGCGCGGTTCGCATGACGCGGTGGACGACGTGGCCTGATAGGAAAAACAAAGAAAGGTCTTTGCCGTGGTGACGGCGGTAATGGTTGACGTATTGGTAGTATCTCCCGCGGCAAGGGCCTTCGACACCTGCTGCACGCTCGCGTTGTCGTATTCGATGACCTGCCAGTTCGCGTTGCAGGTGGTCACGGTCCCGCTGCGCTGCAACCGGAGATTGGTTGACGAAGTGATAATATGGCTCGTCGGCATGGTGTCGTCGAACCCGTAGCTGTCGTTTTCCTGGGAGAACATGGACCACGATTTTGCGACCGTAAGGGCCGTGATGGTGACGTTCGTGGTGGTCCCGACCGCGGCCTGATACCCCTGCTGCGCCGCGACCCCGGAAGAAAATTCAACGATAAACCATTCGACCTGCACGGTGCTGGATGCGGCGTTTCGCACGAACGTAAGAGTCGTGCTATTGGTGATGTTGGAGCGGACTATATTATCGCGTGATTCCGAGGAGGCATTACCGGAGAGCGTGAAAAACAAGCAGGATTTCGACGTGGTGATGGCGGTGATGGTCGCGGTTTTCGTTGAGTCCGCGGCGGTGAAGCTGATCGTGCCGGATTGTACCGCTTTGATGACCGCCATTCATGCCATCCCCGCGTTAATATATCGTGTCGAACGATACGCCGTTTTCATTGCGAAATTCCGCGAGCTTGTCCGCCGGAAAAATCCATACGCCCGCGACCGTCGGGGTCACGGCGCGGGACGCGACGCCATTTACAAAAGAAAAACGCATTTTTACCGCCCGTTCCGGCGTCCGTATGGGGATGTCCAGGTCTTTCTCAAAGGAAACGTCGATCCCGGACCTGTCGGCAAGCAGAACCGATACGGTCACGGTGACGGAAACGCCGCCGTTGACGAGTACCGCCGGCGCATCGACCTCATAGCGCAGTATTTTCTTGGCGTCCTCCGCGGTAAAGTCGAGATCGGTCACGGCGGACGCCGCCCCGATGCCCGACCAGGCCGGAGCGAACGTGTCGCCCTGTTTCACCCGTTGCGCCTTTGCGTCGCTTTCATCGACGGTATAGACGGTATAATCGGCGGGAGCGCCCCCGTAGTTCGCGGCGACGGCGGAGGCGAACGCCGCGGCGTCGAAATCGGAACGAAAACCCGTTTCAAGGACCTTTTTATCGCTTTTCCTGCCGATCACATACAACAACATTTTTTCCTCCGAATGGGTCGCCCCCGGTGGATCGCCCCCATGATTAATTGAATCCCTGGACCAATGCGATGAAATCCCATTTATCGTCGGTTGCGTTATAGATAAACCCGATGTAATCGAATTTATTGATTCCCGCGGTGATCGTCGGAGACGGCAGACCAGTTGAAAAACGATATTTGGTATCGTAGGCCAGGGTACGTCCGCCCGTCCCGTCCTGAGACACCTTGATAAGAAGCAATTGCCCGCCGCCCGCGGGATTGGTCGGGTTTCCAAGCGTCCGGTTCCCTCCCAGGGTGATTTTGAATTTCGATCCCAGGGAAGCGTTCACGGCTATCGTCGCCGCGTCCGTGAGCAGGACCATTTGCGAGGTAACGGAATTTTTGCCGATAAAGTCCCATTTCACGTCCGCCGCATGATACATGAAGGTGAGAATGTCCTGTGCGTTCGCCTGCGTCTGTAGTATCGGCGTTCCCCCTCCGGGGAACCGGTAGATGGCATTATAAGCCAGGGTCCTGCTTCCGGTCCCGTCCTGCATGACTCGGATGTGGATGACCTGCCCCCCGCCCATCGGGTTCGTCGGAGCGCCGAGCGTGCGGTTGCCCGCCAGGGTGACGGTAAAAACATTCGCCCGTGAAGCATCCAGGGCGACGGTCGCGGCGTCGGTCAGAGTGAATACGCGGGGGTCGTTGTCGGGGGTTATATTGAGCGTCAGTTGCGGGATGTAATTATACGTTCCGGCGATGACCGGCGAAGAAAGCAGCGACAGGGTGATCGTGTCCTTAAAATTGACTATCGCGGAGCCGGAATACGCGACGATGACGGTCCAGGGGTCCGTCCCGGTGAGCCTGTATTCAAACGACAATACCCATCGTTCGTCGAAATGTATCCGTAGAAACGCGGACGAGGCCCCGACCCCAAGCACCACGTTCGCCTGTCCCGTAAAGCTCACCGTGATATTGTTCGCATTATCAATTTTTATTTGCGCGGTCTGTCCGTTCCCCTCGGCAAGCATTCCGACGGCATTGGCGTTGTTAGCGACCCCGGACATGAGTATATCGAACTCCCCGCGGACGCCGTATTTAAAGGCGTTCGTCGCGTTATTCGCGGCGAGTCCCCGCAGTCCGACCCCGACCGCGAGGTCCCAATCCGAAGAGGTGAACACCGGGGCGTTCGCCCAAAAACTCTGTAGATACCTATTATCAAACGTAAATGTATGGTTCGCGGAGACGGCGGTGGACCCTCCGGTCAGGGGATAAATCTGTATTCCGCTTCCCGCCTGTAGTGTCAATCCGGTGACGGTACAGGTGATCGTCACGTCGTCCGCATTATTGGTGACGGTGATTCCCGCTCCCTGTTTGATCGTTTTCAAGTTGATCTGCGCGCCCGTCATGTCACGGTAGGATTGGCCCGTCCCGGTCCCGACATTGGCGACGGTCGTTGACTCTCCGGTAACGGTGCAGGTGATCGTCACGTCGTCCGCATTATTGGTGACGGTGATTCCCGCTCCCTGTTTGATCGTTTTCAAGTTGATCTGCGCGCCCGTCATGTCACGGTAGGATTGGCCCGTCCCGGTCCCGACATTGGCGACGGTCGTTGACTCTCCGGTAATGGTGCAGGTGATCGTCACGTCGTCCGCGTTATTGGTGACGGTAATTCCCGCTCCCTGCTTGATCGTTTTGAGGTTGATCTGTTCGCCGGTCTTATCACGGTATACGTTCCCCGTCCCGGTCCCGACATTGGCGACGGTCGTGGTCTCCGGCGACACCCACAACGCCCCGGTATAACTATACAGGGTGTCCGTTCCTTTATCATATACCGTCATACCCTCAAGCGGAGCGGTATCGACCCATAACGCGCCGTCCCATTCGTATACATGCCTGATCGTCCAGCCGTTCGCCGTGGCCGTGGCGATATAGCGGTCCCCGACGGCGGGGCCGACGGGCAGGCCGGGACCGGGATTGTAAAAACTGATTATGGGATTGAGCCAGTATAGACCGGTGTATGCGCCGGCGGCGATATTGATGACGTCCCCGACGGTGGTGATATTGACGCCGAGGCCCGCCTTGATCGTGCGTAGATTAATGGTATTGGCGATGATGTCCCGATAGGAAAGCCCTGTCCCCGCGCCGACGTTCGCGGCGGCATTGACGAACCCGCCGCCCGCGGGCGTGGGGGCGACCCCTGGGGCGCGGGCCTGTGCGAATCGTGCTGCCATATATCCCCCGTATTTTTACGTCTCTACCGTTTGGTATATTCGACGTTCGCCACAATATCGAAAAAGACGTTATTAGTGAACGATACGTCGATACCCTTTGTCAAGAACGGAATGCTTAACGCTCCGCCGCCGTTGACCCGCTGTAGTATCGTCGCGGTCATAAGGACGTCCGTGGCCGCGGCGGTCGAAAAGGCCGACGGAGACAGAAAGGCGTCGCAGGCATGGAGGTAATTCAATTCCGATATGTCGCGTATCAGAAAAGACGAGACCGTACCGCCGGACGCCGTGAGTTTCCGCGCAGTATACGCGAGTCCGGGAGGCGACAAAAAGGGATAGTCCCGCAGGGCCATGAGATTATTGTTCGTCCGGGAATCCACAATCGCGTATTCCTTGAACCCCGACGCGATGATGGAGATATAGTCCCCCGGCACGATTTCCGCCAGGAACGCTCCGCCCACGGCGGTCACGTCCTTTGTCGAGGGATCAAACGTCAATACGCCGGTCAGGTCCGCTCCCGCCTGCACGAAGGTCCGGGCGGTTATTAATACGTCAAGCCTGTACCGTGCGTCCTTGAATACAAGGCCGTCCGCGAAATTACAAAACACCCCAAGCTGCTGCACGGTGAAATTGCCGTTAAGATTGAGCGTGCGGTCAGGCTGCAAAAGCTGTGTCTTGATCATGGCCGCGGTCATGGTGAAATCCGCCGGCGGCGCGAGCGCCCCGCCCTCCACGACGTTCCGCGCCCGGAAAACACGGGATTGCGATGCGTATTTATTCATTTTTTCCTCCGGCGGGATATTTTTCAAAAAACAACCGATTGAACCCGTCGTCAACGATCTCCTGCGCCGCGATGATCGCCTTGAGCGTGATGGCGACCTTGCCGATCAACCCCGCGCCCTGCACAAGCTGGCCCGTGAAGCCCGCGAAAAGCTGGTCGTTTTCCTGCTGCGTCCGAAACGCATACCGGAAATCGAACTGCTGCATGAATTTCACCATGATAAGCGGTTCACGGAACAACACTGCGCGGGAGTCCGATTGCAGATACCCGTAAAACTGAGGGGCCGTGACGATATTGGTGGTAAAGTCAAGCTCCTCCACGTCCGCCGAAAGCGTCACGTTGCGGATGAAATACAACGTATTCGGACGCACGGGACGCAACGCGAGCAAAGGCGAAGGCGGGTCGGCCCACAGATAATTTCCCAGAACAAGATGGGCGGTTGACTCATACACGAACTGTATGGGCGGCGAGGTCGCATACGGCAGGTCCTCGATGCGCGGGACGCCCAGGACCTTTATTCCCCGTATAAGCCGGTCGGCCCCGGACATGAACGTGCCGAGGATTGTGGAAATATCCATTTACAACCTCACTTTCATGCCGGAAAGCATACCGCCGACATACAACGTGGCGGTCGCATGTCGATTTATCAAGGTCAAAAGGACCAGCCCGCTGCGCGGGAGCCAGTGGCCCATGCGTATCGTGCCGACGCCTTCGAGGTTGCCCTGGGTGTTTACCACACGGTACGGGTTCTCCGCATTGATACCGCTGTAAAGATCGGTCCTGCTGCCGCCGTAAAAATACCGTCCGTCCGTCCCGCTTCGCAGAGTCACGAACAGATACCGCAGGTATTCGGTCCCGATGGCGAAGGTGTCGTTTTCAAGGAACCATACCGCCGGCGCTTCATACCATTCATATATCCCCGCTCCCACGCGGGGGTTGATGACATACACGGTATACCGCAACGAAAACAATTTAAAGGCATAATCGGGGTCAAGCCGGATGGGAAGCTCCACGGTCGCGCCGGGGGCGATCCCCGGCCCGATACCCGCGAGGTTTCCGGCGAGGGTCCCGGAGTTAGGGAGCCAGGCGTCGTTTTCAGCGTTTACAAAGGAATAGAAGAACGGAAATATCTTCTGTTCCTCAAGCCCCCGTTCAACCGTCTCCCCGAAACGAACGGCCCTGTCAGGCGTATTTACCATAATGGCCTCCAATATTCCCCATCGTAGAGACGCAAAATTTTGCGTCGTAGAGACGTAAAATTTTACGTCTCTACGATTGGAAACGGGTTACGGGGTGACGATTTTCTGGCCGATCAACGCGATGGAAAAGGCATGGTCCCGCGCCGCGGCGTCCCTGTTCCGAATGTCAAACCGGATTTTGCTGTTCCGGTAGAACAACATGCGG
>Ga0315279_10005756_pt1 | contig 15900 bp, 7 predicted proteins | sample YL17G06_20_MG_FD_203694 | JGI IMG/M metagenome (GOLD analysis project Ga0315279, IMG submission 203694) | Sediment microbial communities from Yellowstone Lake, YNP, Wyoming, USA - YL17G06_20 | ecosystem: Environmental > Aquatic > Freshwater > Lake > Sediment | place: USA: Wyoming | collected...
GTTCACCGTGCAAAGCTCCGCGTTCTCGGCCGAATACGGCCAGACCGGCGGCGGCATCATCAACATCACCACCAAGTCCGGCACCAATCAGTTTCACGGCTCGCTCTACTTTTTCCAGCGGAATCCGGGTTTGAACGCGGCGCCTTACACCATGGCGACCACCAACCGGCCCTATTCCAACCGCCGGCAAACGCAGGTGGGCGCCACCATTGGCGGGCCGGTGCGGCTCCCGAAAATCTATAACGGCCGGGACAAGACGTTCTTCTTCTTCGCCTTCGAGCCGCAGCGAATCACCGACAGCACCTCCATTTTCGACTTGGCGCCCACCGAGGCCATGCGGCGCGGGGACTTCAGCAACATGGTGCCGGTGGCCGGCGGCTATACGACCGCCGACATTGCCAGGCAGTTCAACGTCCCCGCCACCGGCGACGGCACGATCTACCAGATTTTCAGCCAGGAAGGAAACCAGCTCAAGCGCCTCCCCACTCCGCCGTCCGGCTCCACATTCCAGCCCTTCGCCGGCAACATCATTCCCCAACAGTGGATGGACCCGACGGCGTTGAAGTTGCTGCCGTATCTGCCCCAGGCCGGGCCGTACTTCATCAATCAAAACGGGACGCTGAGCAACTGGGCCGGACAGCGGACGGTGAAGAGCGCCGACAACCGGTTTACGACGCGGGTCGATGAGCAGCTTACCGCGTCCAACCGTTTCAGCTTTCGCCTGACGCACGTGCCCATCAACGGCTATCGCGGCGGCGCCAACTTCAAGGTCGGCTCCAGTGAGATGAACGCCCTGATCAGCGACTTGAGCACTTCCAACCAGTTGTTGCTCAGCGACACCCACATCCTGTCGCCGAGGATGATGAACGATTTGCGCATCAACTACACACGCGGCAATTTCTCGCGCGTCAATCCGCCGGAGTGGCAGAACCGCAACCTGGCCACGGAACTGGGGCTGCCGAGCATCACCAAGGCCGGCCTGCCGTACTTCTACTTCGGCCAGTCCTGGGCGTATATCGGCCAGCAGAACATTACCTCGCTGGCCGACGAGGTGGACGAAACGTTCAACTTGGCCGATACCGTCAGCCGGACGCGCGGCAACATGACGCTGAAGTTTGGCGCCGACCTCCGCCACTCGCGCATGAAAACGATGCCGTACGGCTTGGCGGCCGGCGGCCAGTATACCTTTTCGACGCGCGAGACAAGCTCGCTGGCCGGCGGGGCCGGCGGGAGCACGTTCGCGAGTTTCCTGCTGGGCACCCCCGAGCAGGTGCAGTTTCGCAACTCCATCATCCCTTACTACTATCGCTGGGCGACCGCGGCGGGTTTCTTCCAGGACGATTGGAAGGTGCGTCCCAACCTGACCCTGAACCTCGGGATGCGCTACTCGCTGGACGTGCCGCGCTGGGAGAAGTTCAACCGCCAGGGCGTCTTCCAGCCGGACCTGGCGCAGACAGTGGCGCTGGCGACCCCCATTAAGCTGCCGACCGGTCAGACCATCACCACCGCGCTGGTCCCGCCGTTTGCCTTTAGCGGAAAAGGAGGGCGGTCGCGCTACCTGATGCCCATCGACTGGCATGCCTGGGAGCCGCGTGTCGGCTTCGCCTGGGTGCCGGGATGGGACCGGCTCCACAAGCGCCTCGTGGTCCGTGGCGGCTACGGCATTTCACACTCGCCCCTGACCGGCCAGGGCGGCAATCCCAACCCCGATTTCTCGGGGCCCGTACAGGCCTTCACCTTCCTGAATAACAACGGACAGGCCAACCCGAACTACGCCATGCGGCTTTCCAGTAATCCGCCGGTTCTTGTCGGGCTCACCCCCGATCAAGTGATCAAGATTCCCGACGATGGCCTAGTGACCACCAACAGCCTGGCCATGTCCGGTTTCGTGGTTTCGCCAAACAACACGGTTCCCTACATTCAGAACTGGAACCTGACGCTGGCCTGGCAACTGGGCCACAAGATGACGCTGGAGACGGCCTACGTCGGCAGCAAGGGCACGCACCTGTTCAGCCCGCCGCTCAATCTCAACGTATGGCCGTCCGGGCTGAGCGATGCTTACATCAACGCGGGCCTGGACCCGTCCACCACCGTCAGCGACCCGCTGGGCCGGAGAAACCAGAGCAACGCGGTGATCGCCGTGCCCAACGGCAGCCTGGGCGCCAAGTACCTGGGCTTCAACAACTTGATGAGCTACCTCGACAGCTCTTCGAACAGCATCCGCCACGCCGGGTACGCCTACCTGGTGCGCCGCATGGACCGGGGGCTGTACTTCACGGCGACGTACACTTACGCCAAGTCGATTGACGACGCCTCCGACGCCGGCGCCAGCTACAATTTCACCGGACGCGCCGACGGGCAGTCCAGGTTCGGCGCGCCCCGCAAGCTGGATCGTGCGGTTTCTTTCTTTGACATCCGGCACCAGATTGCGGGGACGCTGCTCTGGGATCTGCCTATCGGTCCCCGAGGCAAGATTTGGAGCAACCCGCCGAGGTTGCTTCGCCAGGTGATCGGCGGATGGACGCTCAGCGGCACGCCGCGGTTGACAGGCTCCTATCCCTTCCAGTCGTACATCGGAGACAACAACTCGCTGGATCAGGGAGCCAGTTCCGGCGCTATTCGGAACAACGTGGTTCCCGGCGTCCCGCTTTTGAACCCCCTGTATGACCCGAAGTGTCCGATCGGCCCGACTTGCCAGCCGTACGTGAATGCGGCGGCTTTCGCCAGGCCGCCGCGAGGCGAGCTTGGCAACGGTTCGCGAACTTACGACGGCATCCGGGGACCGATGAAGAAGTACCTCGACCTCTCCGTCCAAAAGAACTTTTACCCCTTCGGACGCGAGGGCTCGAAGCGCCTGCAGTTCCGCATCGACGCGGTCAACGTCTTCAACCACCCCAACCACGTCTTCAGTTCCAACGTGCAGGGAGAATCCACCCGGGGGTCCAAGAACCCGAGCTCGGCAACCATCACGGCGGCCGAGTACAACCTGTGGGCTGCTTATAACAACAAGCCGCTCCAGAGCACGACGGCCGGCAATGCGCTTTACGTGCAGATTCAGGCCATCGTGATTCAGAACCGGCTGCCCGGCGGCAGCAATTTGCCGGCGGACTTCTTCTCCATCCCGGTCCCGCAGGGCTTCACCCAAATGAACCCCAACAGCTTCGATATCACCACCCCGACCGGCTACAAGCTGTATCGCCTGTGCCAGACCTGGGACACCCGCTTTGGCGCGTTGAACCAGAGCGGTGAGAAACCGCGGCTGATCCAGTTTTCGCTGAAGTTCTTCTTTTAGGGAGTTGTACCGCCGGCGTCCCGCCCAATGTCACCTGATTTGCGAGCGGGCAGCCGGGAGCCCCGGCAGGGGCGACAGAAAGCGTTGGTGTGACGCGGCTTCTTCTGTCGCCCCTTCCGGGGCTGGTGTGCCTCGCTTTGCCTACCCACGGCTTGCGCCGCATAAGCGCTAACTTAAGCTGCGGAAGATGCCAGCCCGCGGAGCGGGCGGCATATAGTAGCCCCGGGCGCAAGCCCGGGGAGCAAGTCGTGCAAGCGAATGAGCCCGCGAAGCGGGCGACATGAATCCGAGCAGGCAACAGGACCATGCTCGCATTCATGCCGCCCCTCCGGGGCTCGGCCACGATCCGATCGATCACCCAGCGCTTGCGCGCTGGGCTACTATATGCCGCCCCCTTTCGGGGGCTTCGGGGCCAAGTTAGCGCTTATACGGCTTGCGCCGTGGGCTACAGTCTCCCGCCCGCTACGCGGGCTACGCTCACCCGCAAATCAGGTGACATTGGGCGTCTCGCACGCGGCCGGTTCCCGGCGGGCCGGTGGCGAACCGGCTGTCAGCGTAGCCAATACCTCCGCTCCCCGTTCAGGCGCTCTCGTACAGCCGGGTGGACACGAACTCGCGGTGGCCGAGGACTTCGGCGCTGGTAAGGCGGCCGTTCGCCGTCTTGAACATCATGTCCAGCAACAGGTCGCCGGCCGGGTCGAGATTCATCTCGCGGCGCAGCAATCCCGTAACGTCAACGTCGATGTGCTCGCTCATGGTCCGCACCGTCCGCGGGTTGGCGCAGATCTTGATGACCGGCAGGATGGGATGGCCGATCACGTTCCCCTGGCCGGTGGGGAAGAAGTGAACCGCGAATCCGGCCGCGGCCACCAGCGTGACCATTTCGGCGGCCGCGGAAGAGGAATCCATGAACCACAGGCCCGGCCCCGCCGGCGCTTCCGCCTTGTCGAGCACACCATCCACCATGCATTTCTTGCCGATCTTCTGAATGTTGCCCAGAGCTTTCTCTTCGATCGTGGTGAGGCCGGCGGCGCCGCGCTATTACGGCTGCTGGACCGCTTGGGCCGTTGCAGTTTTCCCCTTGTCGCGCCAAAGGGTGATCAATAGGGTGCTGGCCAGGACCAGCGCGCCGCCGATGAGGGCCGACGGCGTAAGCTTTTCACCCAACCAGATGGCGGCGATGGGCACCCCGAAGAACGTGATCAGGTAGTTGGACAATCCCGCCTGCATGGCATCCAGGTTCTTGAGCGCCTTCAGGAACAGGATCATGGAAAGGTAGTTGTGGAAGAAGGTCAGCAGGATCAGCCCACTCCAGGTACTCAAGGTGAATTGCGGGATGCGGCTGAACACCGATCCCTCCTGAAACAGCACGACCGGCGCCATCAGACCGCACACCGCTACATAGGTATAGAAGAGCATGCGCATCGGCGAATGCCATGCCAGGGCCTTTTTCCCATAGGAGTTGTAGAAGGCGCTGCCCAGGGTGGCGCCGAAGATGAGCAGGTTCCCCGCCAGGTAGCCGGACCCAAAACTCAGACCGCGGAAGTCGATCCCCGAGCACAGCAAAACGCCCCAGATGGCAATGCCGAAGCTGATCCAGCGCAGCGCCGTCATGCGCTCGCGCAGAAAGATAAAAGCAAACAGCGCCGTGGTGACCGGCAGCGTCAGGTTGATGAGGGCCGCATTGCTGGCCAGTGACATGCGCGTGCCCCAAGTCATGAACACCTGTGCTGGAAACACGCCTGCCGCGGCGAGCAAAAGGTAGATGCGCACCAGGTTCGGCCGCCCGGCGCTCCGGCCGGGCTGCTCTTGAGCTCCCTCCAGCCGCAACCAGGGACAGAGCATGATCAGCGCCAGGGTCATCGGCCCCCACACGGTGAACAGGGGTCCCACCTGGTCCTGGACCAGCTTGATGCAGGTGAACTGCAGGGCCCACATCAGGTTGCAACTGAATAGAAACAGCCAGGAACGCACGCTCACCCCCGAGATATGAAGGCAGAAGGCGGAAGGCGGCGGACCAAGCCTTCTCTCCGTTCCGCCTTCTGCCTTCCGCTTTCTGCTTTCCGCTTTCCGCTTTCTGCTTTCCGCTTTCTGCCTTCCGCTTTCTGCTTTCCGCTTTCCGCCTTCCGCTTTCCGCCTTCAGCCTGATGAGCCGAAACCGTGGTCAATCTTCTTTTCGGCGTACTTCTCCGCCAGCCTCCGCATATCGTAGGCGAAGTCCACCCAGGCGCGTTCCCAGCGCCGGGCACTGGCCTTGGTATAGCGGTAGAAGCCCCTGGCGTTGGCGATGCCGGTGGCGCCGCCGGCGACCATGTCGCGCATCAGCCTGGGCACGGACTTCGTGTGGCAGAGCTTGGGCAACAGCCCTTCCATGACCGCCGCATAGGCGGGGATCCCGGTCAGGTCCATCCAACGAAACGGCCCGGCCAGCAGCGCCCACCAGCCCATGTCATTGCGAAAGGACTTGTCCACCGTTTCGATGTCGGCAATGCCGGACTCCACCAGGTAGCAGGCCTCCCGCATCATCGCGTACATCATTCTGTTGGAGAGGAAGCCCCGTATGTCCTGGCGCAGGACCGTCGGCTCTTTGCCGCAGATCTCTCCCAGTCTGCGGGTCAAGCGCACGGCGCGCAGCGACGTCTGCCGGCCGGGGATGACTTCCAGGTATCGCATGACTTGCGCGGGCTCGCCCCAGTGCATGCCGATGAAGCGCTCGGGGCGCCTCCGCCCGGCCTGCAGAACCGTGATGGGCAGGCTGGAGGTGTTGGAGGCGATTACCGTGCGCGGCGCAACGGCCGCCTCCAGCTCTCCGTAGATGCGGCGCTTCAGCGGCAGGTCTTCCTTTACAGACTCGATGACGAAGCGGCACGGCGACAATTCCTTCACCGAACCCACCAAGTGGAACCTTTCCCTCCACTCCCCAACGCGGCTTGGGGGCGCCAGTTTCCTGCGGACCAGTTCGTGCAGCACTGCTTCGATATGGGGAATACTTTCCTGCGCCCGCCGCGCGGTTCGATTGTAGGCAATGACTTCCAGCCCTTGCGAAAGCAGACAGGAGGCAATCCCCCTGCCCATCAACCCCAGACCGATCAGCCCCACAGGCTCGATCTGCTTCCGCTCACGCGCCGCTATGGACGGGTTCATAGATGCCTTCAAAGCGCGGCCTCCTGTCGTGTCGTCTAGTCACAAAACACGCTCGCCATTGCGGAACACGAAGTGGATCCCTTCGGGCGGCACGTCCGGGTGTTCATAGCTCGCGCGGCTGGAGATGGCGGCAGGATCGAAAACGGTAACGTCGGCGAAATAACCACGTTCCAGACGGCCGCGCTGCTCGATCCCGAAGCGCCGCGCCGGCAGGCCGGTGATCTTCCGGATGGCTTCCGGCAGCCCCAGCCAGCCCCGATTCCTGCAAAGCTCGCCCAGCAAGAAGGGGAAAGTACCATAAAGCCGGGGGTGAGCGCGGCCTTTCACGTAAAATCCGTCGCTGACCACGTTGCAGAGCGGGTGGGTGATAGTGCGGCGCATGATGTCCTCGCTCTGGTTGAACTCGACCATGTTCACCTCGCCGCTTTCCTCCCGCAACAGGTCCATCACCGCTTCCGCCGGCGACGTTCCGCGGGCCTCGGCAACGGCCGCGATGCTCTGGCCAATCAACGCCCGGTTGCGGTCAGAGGCCACCGCCGAGATGCGGAAGTCTGTCCAGTTTCCGGGCAGAGTCAACTCGGTCTCCACGGCGATGCGGGCCCTCTCGCCGGCGTCCTTAAGCCGCTCCAGCAGCCCCTGGATACCGCCCCCGAGCGACCACTGGGGCAACAGTTGCGTGAGTACCGTGCTGCCGGCGGTGTACGGGTAGCAGTCAAAGGCAATATCCATTCCCTCCCTGCTGGCCTTCTCAATCTCTTCCAGGGCGGGATCGAACAGGCGCCAGTTGGCCGCGCCGGCAGCCTGAAAATGGGAGATGTGCGAGCGGCAGCCGGTGCGGCGCGCCAACTCGATCACCTCCCGCACAGCCTCCACCAGCCTGGCTCCGTAGTTGCGCATATGGCTGACGTGAATCCTGTCGCGCTTCTTCACCACCCGGCAGAGCCGCTCCAGCTCATCGAGAGACGTGCCGGCGCCCGGCGCGTACATCAGCCCGGTCGAGAGCCCGCAGGCGCCGGCGCAAAGCGCTTCGTCCAGGAGCCGCTCCATGGCGTCTTGCTCACCCGCAGGCAAAGGCCCCGGGAGGTTACCGGCCACGGCGATCCGCAAGCTGCCGTGTCCCACGAGCGATTCCACGTGCACCAGGCGCGCCAGGCGCCGCACGTCGGCAAGATAGTCGCCGGCCGAGCTCCAGCCCCAATCATCGCCGCCGCACAACAGGCCGTTGGCGAAATCCCGCAACAGTTGGGGATGGGGACCGGTCGGGTAGGCCGAAAAGCCGCAATTGCCCACCACTTCGGTGGTCACGCCCTGCCGCAGTTTTTCCGGACGGTTCTGGAGCACCTGGAGGTCGGAGTGACTATGGGCATCGATGAAACCCGGCGCGATCACCAGCCCGGTGCAATCGATTTGCCGCGCGCCGGCGGGCGCCTGGCACGGGCCTACTTCGGCAATCCGCTCCCCCGAGAGCAGAACGTCGCCGCGCGCCTGCGGTGCGCCCGTGCCGTCAATCAAGGTGCCATTTCGCAGAAGTGTCGACCTTACAGGCACAATCTCATGCTCCGCCAGAAGCGCTCGCAGAACTGAAACGAAGTTGAGAATACCGCAGATCGTGTTCAACCTGGTGAACGCGCAGCGCCGGGAGGGATCGACAGGTCTGCCCGCGCGGCTGGCCGGCCGCCGCTACTACCTGCCTACCGACCAGGGCCTGGAAGCGCGCATCCGCGCCCGCCGCAAAACCGAGCCGCGACCGTAGTTCACCGCAGAGACGCCGAGAGCGCTGAGACACGCAGAGGGGATCTCCGCGTTCTTCTCTGCGTGCTCTGCGTCTCTGCGGTTCAAAACGCCGCTACTTCAACGGCAGCATCGCTTCCTTGCTGGGCAGGCCGTTGGCGGTTAGCACCAACGGAACATCGCCGGAGGGCAGTCCCGACGGAACCTTGAGATTCACTTGGTACAGCCCGACGTAGCCGGGCGCGAGCCCCTTGAACTGGATCTCGGCGGGCACGCCGCCGATGGTCGCCGTCAGTTGAATCTCTGGCTTGAGAAGAGCTGGGGGACTCGCTGGCGCCGGCTCGCCCGTCTTCGCTGCCGGATCGGTGGGCCCTAGCCCGGTGGCATACACTTGAATGATCGTGCCCCGCACGGCGGGGTTTGCCTTGCCCACCAACGCATTCTTCTCATCGAGCGCCGCGGCGTGTTGCGTGCCGCCGTCATCGTACGTGAAGATGCCCGGCTGCACCGGGGCGAGCAGCAGCGGCTCGGGCGGCGATACTTTGCCGTTCATGGTCAGCACCACCGAGGTGGCTGTGTTGCTGGCCAACTCGACGGGGACCTGGGCGTTGACCTGCCCGTTATTGGCGTAGAACAGCGGGGCATCCCGATCGCCGATCTTCATTGCCAGACCGCCCAGGTTTGTTGGCAGCGGGACCCCTGTGGCCGGTATTGGCTGCGGAACCAGGTTGCGCCCGAACAGCGAAATGATGCTGCCCGGCGCTACCGGCGTCCTGGGATCGAAACTCGCGCCGTTCACCACCCCGTCGGGATTGATCAGCGGCAGGTTGGCGGTGAAATCGGCCGGCTGGCTCAGCATCTCGACAGTGGCCTCCTTCAACGGCGGATTCAGCGCCTTGATGCTCACGCGAACGCGCGCGTTGGAAAGCGGCACCCAGGTGCCCGTGTACAGCCCGTCCCGCAAGGCCTTCAAAACCAGCGGCGCACTCTCGGCGCCCAGAAAACTGGCCACCACGGTGGCCCCGGTCACGGCGTTGTTGCAGTTATCCACCACGCGAACCATGATGGGCACCGGCCAGCCCACCAGCGAGAGGAAATTGTTAGGCAAGTACGTGCTGACGGCCTGCAGTTCGGTCGGCGTACATCCGGCCGCCCGTTCCTCGGGGCCGTTGAACGCCGACGGCGTAACGCCAAACGGCGTGATCACCAGCACCACCGACAGTTCCTGCGTCAGGCCGGCGGGAAAATCGAGCGCGATGCTTCCGCGGTAGACGCCGGCCCGCAGGTTCGCGCTGTTTACCTGCACCGTCATGGTGGCCGGGGCATTGCTCTGCGAAGGCGACACCGAGAGCCACGGCGAACCGTCGGCGGTGGAAACCGAGGCCTTGAAGGGCAGCGCGCCCCCGCCCAGGTTCTGAACCGAGAAAACCTGAGGAGCGGGACTGGCACCTCCGTCGCTGGCCGCAAAAATGAAGCCGCTCGGCAACACCGACGGCTTCGGCGCCGAGGTGGAGGGCAGTACGCGCAGGTGTACCGACGCCAACTGCGGTGAATTGGTCGCTCCCGAAGACGAAGCAATCAGCAGCCCGTAATAGTTGCCGGCAGCCAAGCCGGCCGGGCTCACCAGCACACCGATCGCCGCCGCCGTCGCCGGATCGGTGGTGCTCGAGCCGCTGGCCTGCTCCACCGAGAGCCAGTTGCCGCCGCTGGGAATCGTGGCCAGCAGGCGCCAGGCGAGCGTGCCCTGGCCGATGTTCAGAATCCGCAGGGTCTGCCGCAGCGGGCTGGCGCTACTCTCCACCGTGGTAAAAACGAAATCCGACTGGCTCAGCAGGATGGTGGTGGCCGGCGGATTGACCGTTAGCGCGACGATAACCGTAATGCTCCCGCCGCCGGCCACGTCGGCGATTCTGATCGAGCCCAGGTAGACGCCGGCAGGCAGGCCAGCCGGATTGGCACTGACGGTTATGGCGGCCGGGGCTGCGCCCTGCGTGGCGGAGAGCCTCAGCCAGTCGCCGCCATTGCTGGTGGTTGCCGAAGCGGTCCAGGTCAGCGCCCCGCTGCCCGCGTTGGTGATGGAAAGCGCCTGGGTCACGGCCGCGCTGCTGCCCTGGGTGGCCTGGAAGCTGAGGAACTGGGGCGACACGGCAAGCTGCGACGGCGAAGTCACTACCAGGGTCACAGGCACGCTCAGCGGTGAGTTCGTCGCCCCGCTGAGCGCGAAGACCAGGATCTGGCCGCGATACGTCCCGGCCGGCAGCACCGGCGTGACCACGTCCACCGAGACTGTGGCCGTCGTCGGCGCGTTCCCTCCGGGCGGACTGATCGAGAGCCAACCGGATGTCGTGGTGTACCCGACCGTGGCCAGCCAGCTCAGCGTCCCACCGCCAAGATTCGACACGGTCAGGTTCTGGGACGCCGGGTTGATGCCCGCGCTGGTGGTGAATTGCAGCGAGGCCGGAGAAGCGGCGATAACCGCAGGTGTCTCGCTAACGTTAAGGCTCACCGATACGGTCGCGGGCGTGCCGCCGCCCGACGCTAACGACACTTGTCCCGTGTAGCTTCCGGCCGCCAGCCCCGTGATGTTCACCGAGACGGATACGTTCGCGGGGGTGTTGCCCGACGCGGGTGAAACCGAGAGCCAGGCGGCCGAACTTGTCGCCGTCCAGGGGATCGACGAAGCGTCGGAAGCCGTCACCTGCAAGCCTTGCACGGGCGGATTGGCGCCGCCGCGCTGCGCGGTGAAGCTCAGCGTGGCTGGAGAGACGTTGAGCGTGGCCGCCGCCGCTTGTGCCACCGTGAACGTCTGCCCGGCAATCGTTAGCGTGCCCGTGCGGCTGCCCGCGCTGCTGTTGGCCGCCACCGTGTAGTTGACCGTGCCGTTGCCGCTGCCGCTGCTGCCCGAGGTAATCGTGATCCAGCTCGCGTTGCTCGCCGCCGTCCACGTGCAGCCGCTCGCCGCGGTGACCGTTACGCTCCCCATCCCGCCCGCGGCCGGCGCCGATGCGCTCGCCGGGGCAATCGCATAGCTGCACGTGGCCGCCGCCTGGTTGACCGTGAACGCTTGGCCGGCGATGGTCAGCGTGCCTGTGCGGCTGCTCGCGCTCGGATTTGCCGCCACTGAATAGCTCACCGTGCCGTTGCCGCTGCCGCTGGCACCAGAGCTAATCGTGATCCAGCTTGCGGTGCTGGCTGCCGTCCAGGTGCAGCCAGTCGGCGCTGTCACAGTCACGCTGCCGGTCGTGCCGCCAGCCGGCGCGGATGCGCTCGTCGGAGCAATCGCATAGCTGCACGTCGCCCCCGCCTGATTGACCGTGAACGTTTGCCCGGCAATCGTCAGCGTCCCTGTGCGGCTGCTCGTGTTCGTATTCGCTGTCACGGAATACCCGACCGTTCCGTTGCCGCTGCCGCTGCTGCCGGAGGTGATAGTGATCCAAGCGGCATTGCTCGTCGCCGTCCAGGTGCAACCGCTCGCCGCCGTGACGGCCACGCTTCCGCTTGCGGCGCTTGCCGTGAAGGCTTGGGTGGCGGGTGCAATGGAATATGTGCAGGCCGCTACGCCTGTGCCGATCTTGGCGATGAAGGCGTCATAGCTCCCGCCACCGAAAACCGGCTGGAATGCGTTCGCCGTGGGGAAGTTGGTGGAAGCCGTACTGCCGGTCACGTAAGCGTTGCCGGCCGAGTCCACGGCAATGCCGTAGCCGTCCTCCCGTCCGCTGCCGCCCAGATACGTCGAATAAAGCAGGGCCGAGCCAGCCGCGTTCAGCTTCGTGACAAACGCGTCGTACCCACCGCCGTAGACGGCCTGCAGCGGGGTGGCCGTCGGGAAGTTGGTCGACCAAGTGTAGCCAGTGACGTACGCGTTGCCGGACGAGTCTACGGCAATGCCGCTGCCCAGGTCGCTGTCACTACCACCCAAGTGGGTCGAATAGAGCAGGGTCGAGCCCGACGGGTTCAGCTTCAACACAAACGCGTCACCGCCGCCACCGTAAGCGGCCTGCACTGCGTTGGCCGTCGGGAAGTTGGCCGAAGAGGTGAAGCCGGTAACGTAGGCGTTGCCGGACGAGTCCACCGCAATGGCCTTCCCCATGTTGCTTGCGCTGCCGCCCAGATAAGTCGAATAGACCAGGGCCGAGCCGGACACGCTCAGCTTGGTGACGAAGGCATCGTAGTTGCCGCTGAAAGCGGACTGCAGCGGACTGGCCGTGGGGAAGTTGGTCGAGTAGGTACCGCCGGTGACGTAGGCGCTGCCAGCGGAGTCCACCGCAATGCCCGAGCCCCAGTCTTCGCCACTTCCGCCCAGGTAGGTCGAATACACCAGGGCCGAGCCGGCCGCGTTGAGCTTGGCGACAAAAGGATCAAACATGCCGCCGCCGTGGGCGGCCCACAACGGGCTGGCCGTCGGAAAGTTAAGGGACTGGGTCTGGCCAGTCACGTAAGCGTTGCCGAGCGAGTCCACGGCAATGCTGTAGCCCATGTCTTGGCCACTGCCGCCGAGGTAGGTCGAGTACACCAGGGCCGAGCCAGCCGGGTTCAGCTTCGTCACAAAAGCGTCCCACCCGCCGCCACCGTAGCTGGGCTGCAGCGGGCTGACCGTCGGGAAGTTGGTGGAATTGGTCTGGCCAGTCACGTAAGCGTTGCCGGCCGAATCCACGGCGATGCCGTAGCCGTAATCGCTGCCGTTGCCGCCGAGGTAGGTCGAGTACACCAGGGCCGAGCCGGTCGCGTTCAGCTTTGCGACAAACGCATCGGTGGTGCCGCCGAAAGCGGCCTGCAGCGGGCTGGCCGTCGGGAAGTTAGTGGAATAGGTGTAGCCCGTCACGTACGCGTTGCCGGCCGAGTCCACGGCGCCGCCGCCGGCCTGGTCGTCGCCGGAGCCACCGAGGTAGGTGGAGTAGACCAACACCGGATCGACCACCAGCGGTTGGCTGGCGTCATATGAGCCTACTTCGAAGCCGACCTGCTGCTGGCCGCTGAACACGAACCGCCCGGGGATGTCGCGGCGGTGGTCGGCGATCTGCTGGTAGACGATGGGCTTGTGCTGGCGGACTTCACCGCCGGCGACGTGCAGCACCAGATCCCCGGCGCTGTCGATCTCGATGCGGTCCGCGCCTCCCACTTCGAACCTGATGGCTCGCGGGTCGGCGCCGGGCGCCACAACGAAGTCGTACTCAAGCTGCCGCTGGTTGCCGTAGTGCACCAGGTTGATTCCGGGGTACACGTCGCGGTACTCGACCTTCCCGTAGGTCGGAACGTTCGTGCGCCATTTCGACGGGTCGTTGCCGATGAAGTAATTGCTCTTGCCGCGCAGTTCCTCCAACCCTCGAGCTTCAGCGTTCGGGTTGGCGCCGACGAGCCGCATTCGGAGAACGGCCTGCTTATGGAGCGCCGGCATCTTGCCGGCCCCGGGCGAGGTCAGCAGTTGCGAAAGACCACCGGGGCCGGCGGGACGCCAGCGCTCCATAGGCGCGTCCCTCTGTGTGTTCTGCGGTTGACTCAACGCGAGAACTGCTTCCGTGCCCGTGAGGAACAGCGCGTAGCCAGGACCGCGCGAGAGGAACTTCACCCGGTTGTCAGACTGTCCCTGGTTGGCCTCAAAGCTGAGCGGCAACTTGCCGTAACTCGCTATGAGCGCGGGGTGCGAAGCGTGAAGTGCCGTATGCCGGGTGCCCGGTGTGGAATTTCGGTTCAGCGTCGGTCGCGGAGAGCCGACCAGCAGCAGACCGAGCAGACACAGCGCCAGCGCGCCCCAGTGCCTGGGTGGCTTCACGGCCTGTGTACTGCTTCGCATCGACGCGTACCATCTGCTTGGCCCGGAGAAACCCGCGGAGGAATCACCTATCTGTACCCGCAATCCAAGGGGTAGTCAAGGGATCTGAAGATCCGGTAGTGGGTCAGTTTGAAAAAACTGGCCCCCCGGCTGCCCCAGCCAGCCCGCCAGACGCTTTCCCGCCCTTCTCTGACCAGCGCGCAGATTTTTGCACGTCCATCCCAAAAAGGAGAAGATAAACGATGAGTGAAAACAGTAAAACCCTCTCGGCCACCGAGGCGGCCCAAAGGGTCCTTGCGTTCCTCAATAGCCTGCCGACGCCGGGCGATGTTCACTTCCTCACGGCTGTGCTGTCTATCGCCCACCAGGCAGCATTGGCGGACCATCAGGCTTCGCCGCCAAGTGGTCGCTGAGTGTTTTGTTCAACCGGTCGATGCTCGCCGTTAGGTTTGCGATGACGAGGCCAAGCGGCGCCAAACGGTCCACGGCCTCGGTCAGTTTTTGGATGCTCTTGTCACTCGGTTCTTGCATGTTTTACTCCTAAATGGCGCAAGCGTACCACCGTTCAATACCGGCGGGACACCGGAATCTAGCACCACCTGTGTGCCCGCGCCGGCCCCCGTTTCCCGATCCGCGACCGCTCAAGCGGGTGTATCCTTGAGGGTTGGTGGGTAGCACCCGGTAGAAGATCAGACCTGCTGACCGGCGATCAGATCGTTTCCGCTGCCGAAGTCCAACTCCTCTGCATCAGTGATTCTCCCCCAACTGAACGGCGGGCAAAACCCCACTTTTCCCAGTGTCGCCGAACTGCGGTAAACGGAGTTGGAGATGGTCCGGTAGGTGATCACTACGGGGACCATCGTAGCGAAGTTGCGGGCAAGGCCCGTGTCATGTAAACCGCCGGGGCGGAGCTGAGGCACGAAAATCTTGTACGCTGCGTTATCACCCACTTGACAGCGGATGTTGAAAGCCGGCCCGGTTCCGACATTCTGAAGGTGCAAGCGGCTATTTGAATAAAGCGCGCCAATGCATGGTCGCTGGAGCGCTTCGGCTTGAGCGCGGGTCGCTTCCGCCTGGTCACGAGTCGCTCGCGCCATCTCCGCCGTTGCCTGCCGAAGCCGGTGAGTCTCAAAGCTATACCAGAGGATTGCAAGAAAGGTCAGACTGAGCACGGCCAACGTAGCGCATTGGATGAGCACGGTCAACGTAGCGCATTGCATTCCGGGATTCTAGCACACGTCGGTGCTAGTTCTGGTGTCAGTTCGTTCTGCCATTCGGCGCGACCCGCTCACCCGCCTGCTCAGACCCCTCGACGGGATAGAGGCGGACGCGCACGACGTCGCCTCGTCTCGGATTCTGGAACACGACCACGCTCTAGCTCCTCCTCCAGGGGGTGGAAGGCCTGCTCAATTTCCAGGTAAACCGCGCTCATATCGCGGCAGCCCTCGATCACCTCGCGGCGAAGCTGCTCGCGTCGCCGCCGATCGATCCACTCCTGCAGCACGTTGGCGATGCCGCCGCTCCTGGCTGCCTGCCGACACCTGCCGCCATGGGCCTCATCCTTTCGCCCGCTTCGCGCGCTTCGGCAGGGGTGGCGGCGAGACCACCGGCGACACGAATCTTCACATGGCCAGCGCTGCGCCGGAAGTAGTTGCGTTCTTTCGCCAAGAAACCCCGTTCCGGGAAGGGGAAATGGTGTATGATGGAGAAAGGTAGACAAGCCTACAGAAAGGAAGACGAAGAAGCATGACCTTGAATGTCAAAGACCCGGAGGCTCACCGCCTCGCCCAGGCGATTGCCCAATCGACGGGGGAGACCATGACCCATGTTGTCACCGAAGCTCTGCGGGAACGCTACGAGCGCCTCCAGGGCCACCGGGGCAAGGCCACGGTCGAGGAGCTTCTCGCCATCGCCAAGCGAGCCTCCGCCCATGTCAAGCGGCCTTATCTCGATCACGCCGAGT
>Ga0315279_10005758_pt1 | contig 15899 bp, 11 predicted proteins | sample YL17G06_20_MG_FD_203694 | JGI IMG/M metagenome (GOLD analysis project Ga0315279, IMG submission 203694) | Sediment microbial communities from Yellowstone Lake, YNP, Wyoming, USA - YL17G06_20 | ecosystem: Environmental > Aquatic > Freshwater > Lake > Sediment | place: USA: Wyoming | collected...
AACATGGGCTACCTCCTTCTGGTGGGTTTCACCATAAGAAGATACGCCATGGCACAGATCAAATGCAAGTAACTATCATATTAACTTTCGTTGTAGTACTAGTCCAGTCGGTCACCATCGACGGCTTCGATATCGGCATCACCATCGGCGGCGATTACAGCGTCACACTCGAACACATCACGCTTCGCAACCAACGCCAGATCGGCGTCCGTAACTGGAATTGCGCCGCCGCTATCCGCGACCTCACCATCGCCAATGCCCCGCTCCCCGTCGCCCTGACAGCGTATGTCGGTTTTTTCACAATTGTCGACGGTCAATTTACCGGCGGCACGAATATCGGACCAGCGATTACCAATGCCTGTCAGAAGCTATTCTTGCGCAATGTAACCCAACAGGGGTACACCAAAATGGTCGCATCGGTCGACAGCTACTATGTCGACCTGGAAGGCACGACAAAAAAGCCCATTCCACACGCGCTTCCTCCTGACCTGAACGGCACGACCGTGACTGAATATGTATCACACGGCGTCCAGAAACTGTTTGATGTTCCTGAAAGAACACTCAATCTTCCGGTCAAAGAAACACCGGATGCTCCCTGGGACGATACGACCCAGTGGGTTGGCGTCGCGGTAACCGGTCCGGATTCGACCTTCGATGCCAGCAATGCGATTCAAAACGCGTTCACTAACGCCGCGGCGCAAGGAAAATCGACCGTCTATCTTAAGCCTCTGAAGCGCGGTTTCATGACGTACCAGTTGAAACGGCCGATCCGCGTGCGAGGAAGCGTGCACCGGTTCATCGGCATGGGCGCCAATATCGAGATCATCGATTCGCTGCTGAGTTCCCAAAATACCGTATTCGATATCGACAGTCTGACCGGTAGCGGTCCTATTGTTTTCGAGCGTTTTCTGGTTACTCCTTTCGGCGGCGCCCGCAATTTCAGGTATTTCATTAACAAAACGCAAAACCCGCTGGTCATTCGCGATATCTCATTCAATGTCGGCGATACCGTGGTGATGTATACGACGGCGCCGGGCGGCAGCGGAGAGCTTTACATTCAGGATGTGTGCGCGGCCCCGGCCATCGATGCTCGACATGGCCAGAAGGTCTGGGCGCGTCAATTGAATCCCGAAAGCGCTACCTGGGTCATTCGATCGGACTCCGCCGACATCTGGATTTTCGGACAGAAAACCGAAGGACGGCCGGTCTTCGCCGAACTCAATAACAACAGCCATTTCGAGCTCCTCGGCGGCGATTTCGAGCAAACCTGGGGGAACAATCCGATACCGCCGGGGCTCTTTGTGATCAACAATTCATCAGCGTCGTTCATGTATGCAATGACATTGCAGAAGCAGGGATATGGGTTTCCGGTGCACGTTCTCGAAACGCAAGCAGGAGTCACCAAACAGCTCGTTGATTCGCAGCTCATTCATATACCCGAGCTCCATGCAGTGCCTCTGACGGCAACGGTCAGTCGCTACGATGAAATATTCCTTCCGCTCTTTGTGGCAGGAAGCTGGCGCGGCGCCACAGCGGCTCAACAGGGGATTCCGCAGCTCCCATCGCAAAAAAACCGCCCGGCATTGATCAAACGGGGCGCTGCGATATGGCTGCGCTCGGGAGATGCTTCCGGGTCATTTCGATTCAGCGTTTATTCCGCGGACGGCCGTTGCGTAAGCACGAGGACGATCACGGCAGCAAACGGCTCTCGGCAATTGGTTTTTTCCGCTAACGACCGCGGCGGATCCATTCCGCATGGCATTTACGTCGCGCGTTTCGCGAGTGGTGATGGAAAGCTAAGCGGACAAACGATGTTGATTAACCCGTGAGCATCTCAGGAGAGAAAATGATGAGCACCTTCGCCAAACGCGCACGATGCGCCCGAAACGTCCTTGCTATTTATGGCATCGATCTGGGCATGGTACGGCGATGGAATTTAGCTCATCAGGAGAAGGTAGTTGATTTGCTGCTTGATGCACGCAAAATCGATCTGGAGGTCGCGGTAAACATGCGCGCGTGGAGACACTCCGGGCTCACTGCAACCATCCCAGTTGCAGCCCTTCGGGCGGCAAAGCACCACATCAGAGTACTGTGAAGAAGATAGTCCAACCCCAGTTTTTCATCGAAACTCTCTTGAGGCAAAGTCTTTCTCCAAGGCGAATTCCGAGTTGTCTTGACTCGATAGCAAGCATTGACAATGCAACAATAACAAAGATCAGAAGAGCGGACGAAGCAACCAACGGCCACGCAACTATGGCGGGCATTCCCTTGCGGACTAGAATAGGAAGAATTCCATGGAAGTCCCCGAATGCCACACAACTTGGCAGTATGAAGGAAAGCAGCATTCTGAAGACTGAAAGCTGCTTGCATTGAGACCACTGGAAACCATTGTCAACCATTTGATTCTTGTCCTTCTTGCTCTTATTTCTTAGGGCTAACAGATGTTATACAGCGATCTCGCTATTCAATATATTCTTAACCGGCATATCCAATATTCGCTTAAGCGGTATATCGGATATTCAATCAAACGTCCTATTCACTATGCCGTCTTTCATTCCTTCTCCGTTTTGGCATGCCTCTGCTTCCACACATTAAATTAGCTATTCTTGACGAAAAAAGCAAATGGGAGTTTCGGAGTTCAAGAGTTTCAGAGTTCTCGAGTTCAAGAGTTCAGCCTCCGTCGTTCCGTCCCGCATGAGCGTGACGCAACTATGGCGCGCCAGGGCCGCCATTGAAAAGGAGAATGTCCAATGTCCAGCAAGGAACTCAGAATGTCCAAGGTCGATCGCCATAATGCGGCAAGGCCGGTCGATTGCCCGGCCGGCCATGAGCCGGGCGGTGACGGAAATGCGCGGCTCGTTCTTTTTATCGGAGCGGACATAGGGAAAATAGGGCGTGACCGCGGTAATGCGGCCGGCGCTGTGCCCTGCCAATTTGCACACGATTCCATTTTCTTTATTCCGCCGCGGCTTCTCAGCCCGAATGCGGGAACCCTTTCAAACAACACCACCCGGTTTCTTCCAATGACCGCATTTATTTTAACTCCATACCATCACCATGACCATCGAACTCCGCAACATCATAAAATCCTACGGGGCCACCATCAAAACGCCGGTGCTGAAGAACATCAGCCTGACCTTTGACAAAGGTGAAATGGCCGCCGTCATCGGCCAGTCGGGCTCCGGCAAATCCACGCTGCTCAACATGATCGGCGTGCTCGATCGTCCGGATTCCGGCATGCTGCTCTATGAAGGGCAAGACCTTTATTCCCTCAGGGACGACGAGCTGGCGCATTTCCGCAACCGCACCATGGGTTTTGTCTTCCAGTTCCACCATTTGCTGCCCGAATTCTCCGCGCTTGAAAACGTGCTGATGCCTTTTGCCATCGCGTATGGGAGCGTCACCGCGGCGGCCCGGTTGCGCGGCATTGACCTGCTTCGGCGCGTGGGCGTGGAAGACCGTATGAACTATAAGTCAACCAACCTGTCGGGCGGGCAGCAGCAGCGCGTGGCCATCGCCCGCGCGCTCATGAACAGCCCGCAGGTCATGCTGGCCGACGAACCCACAGGCAACCTGGATTCGGACTCGGGCGAAAGCATATTGCAGCTCATGCGGCAGATCAACCGCGAGTCCCAGACCACGTTTATCGTGGTGACGCACGACCGCCATATTGCAGCCCGGTGCAATCGCGTCATTGAAATCGCCGATGGAGTGATCAAGGATGATATGCGGCTGACCGGCATTGATGAAGTCGAGAGCTGGGACCGTCTGGCGCCTTGCTATTGTCGCATGCGAAAAGCCCCGGGCGCGGCCATTCCCGCATGAGGGTTATGCGAAAACATCCGATGATTCTCGGGCTGACCGCGCTTATCGCGGGGGCCTCGTATGCCGGATGCCTGGACAGCGCGTCCGCGCTGTACGCAGCGGGCGCGCGGGATTACGACAGCATTTCGCTTTGCCGCGCGATCGATGTCGCCGCCACATGCCCGGTTTCAAAATCGCTGGACAAATTCGCCGCCGACCTTATCGCAGGCCGCGCCAACTGGCGGCTGCAGCTCATCGCCTATTGCCGCAAAGACCGCGCGGGCATCGAGCGATACGGTATGCGCGCGCAAAAAGCGCTTGATCAGGCGGACAAGCACAGCACCGGCGCGTATGAGATATGGCAATGCCGCGCGTTCGTTTACCTGCTGATGGCAGACCTTGGCGGCATCAGGTTCGGCGCTGTGTACGGGCCTAAAATAGCGCAGGCGCGCGACGCCATGAACCGCTTGCGGCCGCTTGCATTTGAAAGCAGGCTGGTGACCGCGGTCTCGGTGCTCACGGCGCCGTCCTTTGCAGGAGGGAATGTTCGGAAGGGAATGGATTCGCTTGTTGCGCTCTCGCGGCAATATCCGGATTCGATTGAGGTCAATATGCAACTGGCGTCGGGATATATCATGCTGAAGCGCGCTGATTACGCGCGGCGGGAACTCGGCGCGGTGCTGGCACGGAATCCCCGGCATCTGCTGGCGGCGGAGACGCTGCGGAATATCGGTCGATAAATTCCAGATTCAAAGGACGGATATATGCCACGAAAACACGTTGCCATCATCGGCGCCGGCCCCGGCGGCCTGACCGCGGCAATGATCCTGGCGCACCGCGGTCATCGCGTCTCCGTCTTTGAAAAGAAATCCGTGGTGGGAGGCCGCAACGCCGACATCGTCATGGACGGCTATCATTTCGATACCGGCCCTACGTTTTTAATGATGACGTTTGTGCTGCGCGAAATGTTCGCCGAAGCGGGGGAGAATGCCAATGAGTATCTCACGATCAAGCCGCTCGATCCCATGTACAAGCTTGCGTTTCGCGATACGGAGTTCTGGCCCACCACGGACCGGAAAAAGATGCAGGAACAGATCATGCGGCTGTTCCCGGGAAACGAGCGCGGACTCGATCTTTTTTACAAAACCGAAAAGCGGCGCTATGACCTGATGTATCCATGCCTGAAGAAGGACTACTCCACCTTCAGTTCGCTCTATTGCCGGCCGCTTTTAAAAGCGCTGCCGCATCTTGCGTTGCACCGGTCGCTCTTCGGCGTTCTGGGGGATTATTTCAAGCAGGAGGTCCTGCGTCTTTCGTTTACGTTCCAGGCAAAATACCTGGGCATGTCGCCGTGGGAATGCCCGGCGGCCTTCGCCATCATCCCGTATATCGAACATGCGTATGGGATTGACCATGTGGAAGGCGGGCTGAGCAGGATTTCCGACGCCATGGCCCGGGTGGCCTTGAAAAACGGGGCGGAGATGCGCTGCTCAACACCGGTGCGGCGCGTGCTGACGAAAAACGGCAGGGCCGGCGGCTTAGAACTTGTCGATGGCGAAAAAATCGACGCCGACGCGGTGATCGTCAACGCCGATTTCGGCCATGCCATGGAAACGCTTTTCGATCGCGGCGTCATCCGCAAGTGGGCGCCCGACCGCCTGCGGAACAAAAAATACTCGTGCTCCACGTTCATGCTGTACCTGGGACTTGACAAGATGTATGATGAGCCGCACCACCAGATCGTTTTCGCGGACGATTATGCCGCCAATATCGCCGATATCGTCAAATACAACCGGTTGTCAAATGACATGTCGGTCTATGTGCGCAATGCGTCTGTCACCGACCCGACGATCGCGCCGCAGGGGCATTCGGCCCTGTACGTGCTGGTGCCGGTTGCCAATGCGAAGAGCGGCATCCGGTGGGACGAGGGGCTTGCGGCGGAATACCGGAAAAAGGTCCTGGCGCGGATTGCCCAACGGACCTCCATGAAGGACATTGAAAAACGCATCGTTGTCGAAAAGACAATCACTCCGGCGGAGTGGGTATCGGAGTATGATCTGTTTCTAGGAGCGACATTCAATCTGGGCCACAGCATCAATCAGATGCTTTATTTCCGTCCGCGCAACCGCTTTGAAGAGGTGGGGAATGTCTATCTCGTGGGCGGAGGCACTCATCCGGGTTCGGGGCTGCCGACCATTTACGAATCGGCGCGGATCTCGGCCAATCTGCTGGAGCAGGATTTGAAATAAAAAAGGCGGCCGGGGCCGCCTTTTTTTTTGCGCAAACCGTCAAGCCGCGTGGCGCATGGCCTCTTCCAGCCGCACCGACACGATGGTCGACACACCGCGTTCCTGCTGCGTGACGCCATACAGCGCGTCGGCGGCCTCCATGGTGCGCTTGTTGTGGGTGATCACGATGAACTGCGTCTGCGCGGCGAATTTGCCCAATAAATTGACAAAACGCCCGATGTTGGCGTCGTCGAGCGGCGCATCCAGCTCGTCGAGGATGCAATAGGCAGAGGGCTTGACAAGGTATAATCCGAAGAGCAGCGAAATGGCCGTGAGCGCCCGCTCGCCGCCCGATAAAAGCTGCACGCCGCGCATTTTTTTGCCCGCGGGCCGCGCATTGATCTGGATGGCGGCTTCCAGCGGGTCGACGTTTTCCTCGAGCGACAGAAACACCTCGCCGCCTTCAAAGAGCGAAGTGAACATATCGGAAAAGTTTTTCTTCACCAGTTCGAATGTTTCCAGGAACTTCGAGCGCGCTTCCTTGTTGAGTTTGCGGATCGCCTGGTCGAGATCGTTGACCGCGGTCTGAAGGTCGTCGCGCTGCTTGATGAGTTCGGTCAGTTCCCTGCTTTTTTCCTCGTATTCCTCCGGCGCCGCCATGTTCACCTGACCGTTGAGGTGTTGCAGCCGCTCCTTGAAGGTGCGGATCGACTCCTCGGCCTCGGCGGGCGGTATTTCCAACGGTTTGATTTCGGCCGGGGGCGATTCCATGTCCTGGCGATAGGACTCGAACATGCGTTCGCGGATCGCGCGCTGTTTTTCTTCGGCGCGCGTCTGCTCGTTTTTCAGCCCGAAAACCTGCGCCGAGAGCTCGTCCATCCGCACGCGGTCCTGCTTGACATTCTGACGAACCTCTTCGATCCCGTTCAGCATGGCGTTATATTCTTCGCGCGCGGCCTCGTAGGCGCGCTGAAACTCATCGCGCTCCGCGATCCGGCGTTGCAGCACCTGGCCCAGGGAGGCGATGCGGGCCTGCAGTTCGGCTATCTTGGACAGAGCCGCCTGCCGGTCCTGCGACAGCTTCTGCTTGCGCGCTTCCAGCTGGTCGATGTCGCGGCCCAGATTTTCGACGTCCTGGATGTTCTGCTCGATTTTATGACGATCGCCCTGGAGTCGCAATTGCGCTTCGGTAAGCCGGTCGATGATGCCGGACCGCTGCTGTTCCATGCCGGCGACCGCGGCCTTGGCGCGTTCCACGTCCTGCTCGCGCTCCGCGTGGCTGGTCTGGAGTTCGTCAAGCGTCCGCGTGGACGCGGCCGATTCCTCTTCGAGTCGGCCGATAGCGACGATAATCATAGCCAGCTCGTTGCGCAGCGAACCCATCTTGTCGGTAACGGCGTCGAGTTCGGCCAGGTAGTGTTTGATGTTGGTTTCCTGCTCCTGCTGCCGGCGCTGGCCCGTGCTCAGCTTCTCGTTGACTTCCGCGAGCGCCAGCCGCGCCTCGTCGCGCGTGATGATGCAGTTTTCCTTGTCGTTGATGACGCGCTGGCGCTCTTTTTTGAGCGCATCGATCTGCGGCGGCAGCGTTTCGATCTTCCTTTTGCGCGCAAAGATCCCGGCGCTTTCTTTGCGGGAAGCGCCGGCCATGACCGTGCCGTCGGTGCGGCAGACGACGCCGGATTCGGTGGCGAAAATCACGCCGTCGGCCGCGGCAAGCGACAGGGAAAGGGCGTCGTCGGCCGTTGGGGCGATAAAGACGCTGCGGAAAAGGTGATCGGCCAGCGCCGCATGTTCGTCCCGGGTGGAGATCCGGTCGCGCAGCGCGACGCACGCGCCGTGCGCTTCGCCGGCTTTGGCGGGGGCGCGGCGCAGGCGCTCGAGCGACACCATGCGCGCGGAGCCAACCTCGCCGGCGCTCAGGAAATCAACCGCCTGGCGCAGCTCCCGGTCGGTTTCAAAGACCACGGTCTGCAACTCGGGCCCCAGTATGCGGTCCACGACGCCGGTGAATTTTTCGTCGTCAACATTGATGATGTCGGCCACGATGCCCGCATTGCGTATAGCGTTGTTGGTAAGCAGCGCCTTGACGCCCTGTTCGTACCCTTCAAACTGGGCGTCCAGGCCTTTCAGGAAATCGAGCTGCGACGCCAGGCTGTCGATCTGCGCTTCAAGCTGCTTATCGCGTTTGAAAAGCTCCTGATACCGTTCTTCCTCGCGTTCGATGCGCGAAAGGAGCGTGTCGCGCGACGCAAGCAGGTTGCGGTGCTCTTCGCACACTACTTCAAGCTGCTTTTTGCAGGTTTCGAGTTTTTCCCGGCACTCGTCGTTCTGCCCGATGTACTGCTCGATCTCGTGTTCGTGCCGCTGCCGCATATCGAGATTATGGCGCAGCTTGTTCTGCGCCGTTGTCAACGCGGTGCGCTGCTCGCCCACGGCGTTGATGAGATTGATCTGCTCCTGGGAGAGACGGTCCGTCTCCTCTTTTTTGGCGGCGATCGCACGGTCGAAAATCGCCAGTTCGTCCTGCACTACCGCAAGCCCGTCGGTGTGTTTCTGCAGACGGGTTTCGCTTTCGATTTTGCTTTTTTCGATCCGCACGCGCAGCTCGCGTTTTTCGGCGATCTGGCCGTCGAGTGATTGCGCCTCTTCCTGAAACCGGGTGATGTTCTCGGCCAGGTTTTTGCTGGTCTCTTGGGCCACGGATATGTCTTTGTCAACGGCGATGATCTTTTCATTCGATTCGCTCACCGTGCGGCCGGCGGTCTGCACCAGGTTCTCTTTTTCGATGACGGCCAGATTCATCTTTTCAATGCGTGATTCTTCGGCCGCGATTTTCGCGCGCGCGCTTTCGTAGCCGGTTTCAACCTCTTCGAGCTGCGAGGCGCGAAGCTCGATACCCGCTTTCAGATCGGAATAATTCTTGAATTCATACGCGAGTTCCAGGGATTTCAGATCGTCGTACCATTTTCTGTAGCGATTGGCTTTTTCAACCTGGCGGGCCAGCGCGCGAACGTCCCGGTCTTTGTCCTGAACCTTTTCGTTGATGCGGGCCAGATCAAGGCGCGTGTATTCCAGCTTGCGCTGCGTCTCTTTGCGCCGGGCCTTGTATTTGCCGATACCCGCAGCTTCTTCAAAGAGTATGCGCCGCTCCTCGGCTTTATCGCTGAGGATAGAGTTGATCATGTTGTTTTCGATGGTCGTGTAGGCGTTGCTGCCGATACCCGTGTCGAGGAAAAGATTGTTGATATCACGCAAACGACAAGGGACCTTGTTGATGCGATATTCGCTTTCGCCGCTTCGATAAACACGGCGCGTGATTGCCACGTCCGTGTATTCGATGGGCAGAACCCCGCGGGTATTTTCGATTACCAGGATGACTTCGGCGAAATTGAGGGGCTGACGCGCCTGGGTGCCCGAGAAGATCACTTCGTGCATGTTGGTGCTGCGCAGCGCCGTTGGCTTCTGTTCGCCGAATACCCAACGGATAGCGTCCACGACGTTGCTCTTACCACACCCATTGGGGCCGACTATGGCTGTCATCCCATCACCGAACTCAAGTTCGCTCTTATCGGCAAAGGATTTGAACCCGAAGATCTGGAGCTTGCGAAGGACCATACGCAGTCGGTTCCTTTAGCTGATAAAGTAGGAGGAACACAAGGTATAGCAAGTCTTAGCATTTCAAGATACAATATCTTGGGGGACAAGTCAAGAAAAATATGGAATACACCCTATTTAAGGGGTTAAAATCGCTTGTGTTAGGGAACAATGTCGCTGCAATCGGCTGACTTTCTAGTCAGGAGAGAATTTATTTTAGCTATCGGTCAGTTTCCCGGGATAAAGGGTGGGATTTACCGCATGATTGCGCAAAAAGCAACTATCATGTTGATCGGTCTGGCGGTCGGCCATACTTTCGGGACCGCGCGGGCCGCGACGAACGGCTTGCCGCGCGCAAAGATCAAAGAGAGCGTCATCTGCTGCCCGCGGGAGCCGGTCGTGCTTGACGGATGGGCTAGCGTCGCACCGGGTGCCGAAATCGTCCAGTGGCAGTGGGATTTGAATGGGGACGGCATAGCGGACACATCGTCAACCACCGGCGAGCTGGCCATCATGTCGCCGGCGCGTCCGAAAACCTATCTGATCATCCTGTGGGTCAGGGACAACCGGAACAATGTCTCCCAGCCCGACAGTGCACGCCTGAGCGTCATGAACAGCCCGCCGCAGGTATCGGTGAATTGTGATACTTTTGTCAAGGTCGGCACGCGCATCATATTCGAGCCGAGGATCGCCGTCTCCTGCGGCTCCATCATGCTCTATCAGTGGGACCTGGACGGCGACGGCAAATTCGAATACCAGTCGCGCGATGATGGGAGAACATCCAAGGCGTTTTATAAGCCGGGGACATACAAGGCCTGCTTCCGCGCGGTCGATAATCTTGGTCACGAAGCGGGCGCGCTCAAAGTGATTGAAGTGGTCAGCCAGCTCCCGCGCGAACCGGCGAATAAAGCCGCGGGACGGCAGTATTGACGGATGCGATAATCGCCTCCGCTATCCGGGAGCATGAAATCCAGAAAAGGAAATACCCATGAAAAAGACGACCGTCGGCATTCTAGGGGCGTCATCCTACACCGGACTCGAGCTGGTCCGGATGCTGGTCAATCACCCCGGGGTGAAGATCGATTACGTCTCATCCCAATCAAACGCCGGACAGCCGTTTACCTCACTGTTCGCGGAGATGTTCGGCATTTTCGACGACATCTTCATCCTGCCTGAACAGACCGCGGGGAAGAAGGTCGACTGTGTCTTCTCCTGTCTGCCGCATGCGGTGTCGGCCAGCTTTCTGAAGCCGATTATCGAACAGGGAATACGGGTGATCGATCTCTCCGCCGATTTCCGGATACGGGACCCGCGGGTGTACCAGCACTGGTATAAAACCCCGCATGCATGCCCGGAGTTGCTGCCCGATGCGGTTTTCGGCCTGTGCGAACATTATCGGAAAGAGATCCGGAGCGCACGGATCCTCGCTAATCCCGGCTGCTACCCAACCAGCATCCTGCTCCCGCTGTTGCCATTGCTGAAGGAGAAATCAGTGCAGATCGGCGGAATTATCGCCGATTCCAAATCCGGCGTCAGCGGCGCGGGCCGGGCGCTGAAATTGACGTCGCACTTCGTGGAAGTATACGAAGATGTTTCAGCCTACAGCGTGGGCCGGTCGCACCGGCATATCGCCGAAATCGACCAGGAACTATCCATTGCCGCGGGCCGGGAGATCACCATCACCTTTTCACCCCACCTGATGCCGGTCAACCGGGGCATCCTGTCGACGATTTACCTGACGATCAATAAAACCGCCGCGGAGTGCCGGGAAATCGCCCTGGCCGCCTACCGGAACGAACCGTTCGTTCGGGTGCGGGACGGCGGCGATTTGCCTCATGTCAAGTATGTGGCGCACACGAACTATTGCGACTTCTGCTATACGGGGGGCGTGGACGGCGGGCCGGTGATCGTGGTTTCGGCGATCGATAACCTTATCAAGGGCGCCTCGGGCCAGGCGCTGCAGAACATGAACATCATGTTCGGGTTCGAGGAGACCACCGCGCTGCCGAAATGATTTTGCTCTGCAGATTAGTGATAATTCGTGAAGATTAGTGGCTAAAAAGCATTGTGTTTTTCCGCATTGAAATACCGAAGAGAATACGGCGTTAGCCACGAATCTGCGCGAATTGACACCAATGTACAATGCCGCCGGATTGCATCGCACATGCCGTTGATCGTATCTTTCTAGCCGCAGCCGCGGCGGTGTCCCGACGTGGCGCCATCCAATCCAATGAAATTCATCGCCGACCTGCACATCCATTCCCCTTTTTCGCGCGCCACGTCAAAAGAACTGACGTTCGATAACCTCTATCGATGGGGCGTCATCAAGGGCATTTCGCTCATCGGCACCGGCGACTGCACGCACCCGGGCCGCATGAGCGAGATCGCCGGCGAACTCGAGCCCGACGGCGCCGGTTTTTTCAAGCTCAAAAATCCGCCGGCGCTGCATCTGACGCCGCGCGGGTTTTCCGCCGGCGCGCCCATGCGGTTCGTGCTTTCCGGCGAAATCAGCAGCATTTACAAATGGGATGGCGCCACGCGCAAGGTGCACAACGTGGTGCTGCTGCCCGATATCGCCTCCGCCAGGAAATTCAACGCGCGACTTGAGCGCATCGGCAATATCCGCTCCGATGGAAGACCGATTCTGGGCCTGGATTCGCGCAACCTGCTTGAAATCCTGCTCGAATGTTCGGCTGATGCGCTTTTGGTGCCGGCCCACATCTGGACGCCCTGGTTTTCGGTGCTGGGTTCCAGATCCGGATTTGATTCAATCGAAGAGTGCTTCCGTGACCTTTCGCACCATATCGTGGCGCTGGAGACCGGTTTGTCGTCCGATCCGCCCATGAATTGGCGCGTGTCAAGCCTGGACCGGTACACGCTGATCAGCAATTCCGACGCTCATTCGCCGGGCAATATCGGCCGCGAAGCCAACCTGTTCGATTGCGATCTGACCTATACCGCGATGATCGAAGCATTAAAGCGCAAAGGCGGGTTTTGCGGCACGCTCGAATTTTTTCCCGAGGAAGGCAAATACCACTACGACGGCCATCGCGTTTGCGGCGTCTCGTTTTCCCCGCAGGAAAGCCGCGAACATAAGGGCATCTGCCCCACGTGCGGCAAGGGGCTTACGCTGGGCGTGGAGTACCGGGTCGAAGAGCTGGCCGACCGCCCCGCGGGCCGCAAGCCCGATGGCGCCGCGCCGTATAAAAGCGTTCTGTCGCTCGACACCATGCTGGGCGAGATCATGGAATGCGGCAGCGCGAGCAAAAAAGTGGTCGCCGAATACGAGCGGCTGATCGTGGCGCTGGGGCCGGAGCTTCCGCTGATCCTCGATCTGTCGCTTGACGAAATACATTCCGCGGGCGGCGCGCTCCTGGCCGAAGCCGTGCGCCGGGTGCGCGGGCAGAGCATCCATGCCGTGCCCGGCTACGACGGCGAATACGGCATCATCCGCGCCTTTACCGATGAAGAACGGCGCGAACTGCTCGGGCAGACCGCCCTCTTTGCGCCGGCCGCTGCCGCAACCGTAAAAAAAAAGCCCGTCCCGCGCGCGCATCCGGACGCGCCGATACGCGCGGCGGAAGCGCCGGCAGTCTACGCCGCGCCGGCGCCCGCGACCGTCAACGAACGCCAGCGCTCGGCCGTCGAACATCCTGGCGGCCCGCTGATCGTTGTGGCCGGCCCGGGCACGGGCAAGACCCGCACGCTCGTTGAACGCATCGTCTGGTTATTGACGGAAAAGAATGTTGCCGCCGGATCGGTCCTTGCCGTCACCTTCGGGAACCGGGCCGCCCGCGAGATGCAGGAACGTATCGGCCGCATACCGGCGGCCGGAAAACCGGGCGGTCGCGCGTGCATCACCACCTTCCACCGTCTCGGGTTCTCCCTGATCGCCGAAAACGCGGCGGCGCTGGGATTTTCCGCGCCGCCCGCGGTGGTGTCGGAAAACGAGGCCGCGCGCATGTGGGCTGATGCCGTCCGGGAAACGCAGGACCCCTCGGCGCCGGAATTCGGCGCTCTGGAGATGCGGATACTCGGCCGGTTGGACGATGCGGCCGATCCCGCGCCGGATCCCGGATTCGCGGAACAGTTCGGCGCGGCATTCCTCCGCTACCGCGAATACAAACGCGCGAACCGGCTGGTTGATTTTTCCGATCTCTTGCTGCTCCCCGCCATCCTGCTGTCGGCCAACACCGCCATTTGCGCGCGTTGCCGGTCCCGATGGCCGCATGTCCTGGTCGACGAATATCAGGATGTCAATGCGCTGCAATACCGCCTGTTGCGCCTTTTGGCGCCGCCGGCCGGGGACCTCTTCGCCATCGGCGACCCGGACCAGGCCATCTACGGCTTCCGCGGTTCCGACGTGCGCTATTTTTCGCGCTTTACTTCCGATTATCCTTCCGCGCGGACCGTCGAACTTGACCGCAGCTACCGTTCGACGCCGGCCATACTCAGGGCCGGAGCGGCCGTGCTGGGGCCGCATGCCGCGGCGGGCAAGGGCGCGATGACCAGCGACGTGGCGGGACCGGACCGGATCACGGTCGCCGGTTTTCCCACGGAAAATGCCGAAGCCGAGTTTATCGTGAAAACCATCGAAGGGCTTATCGGCGGCTCCAGCCACTTTGCCATCGACAGCGGCCGCGGCGGGAATGATGCGATGGGTGACCTTGCGTTCCGCGATATCGCCGTGCTGTATCGCGTGCATGCGGCAGGCGATGCGGTGGTTGAGGCGTTTGACCGCTCCGGCATACCGGTCCAGAGGGCGGCCCGGCGCAGCCTGCTGGACGAAAGCAGCGTCCGGAATGCGGCGGCGATGCTTGCTTTTGCGGAAAATCCCGCCGCCCGATTTCGCGCGGAAGATCTTCTGCGCATGCATTGGCCCGGCTTGTCGCGGAGCAGCGTCGACCGCCTTTTCGATCGCGTGCACACTGAATATGATGCAAGCTCCCCGGCTATCGAATGGTTGCGCGCGCGGGAAGACCTCTCTGCGTCCGAAACCGCATCGCTTTCGCGAATCACCGGGGTCCTGGACGACGTGCGTGCCGCGCTGCGCGCGGGCGAACCTGGGCGCGCCATGATCGCGGCGGCGCGCGGCACGGGAGCGACCGACGGGGACCTGGCCGCGCGCCATTGGACGATTGTCAACGAGCGCGCCGGGGCCGCCGCGACCGCCGCGGAATTCCTCGCATCGCTCTCGCTTGACAATGAAGCCGATTTTTACGATCCCCGCGGCGAAGGCATTTCGCTCATGACGCTGCATGCCGCGAAAGGACTCGAATGGAAGATCGTCTTTATCGCGGGGTGCGAGGAGGGTTTTATCCCGCATATGCGCAGCGGCGCGGAACCTGACATCGCCGAAGAACGCCGGCTGCTCTATGTCGGCATTACGCGCGCGAAATACCAGCTCTATCTGTCCCATGCGCGTTCGCGAATGGTCCATGGCCGCAAGGAGCAGCGCCGGGAATCGCCGTTCATAGGAGAGATCCCGGAGGAGCTGAAATATCAGCATGTTGAAAAACCGGGGTATTCAAAGCGGGCGGGGAGGTCCGATGCGCTGCAGCTTGGATTATTCGATTGAAAAATCCGTTATCACAGGAGCATCATATATGAACGAAAAACCGACGCTTGCAGCCATCGCCAAAGCCATTGATCATTCGTTGCTCCATCCCGCACTCACGGACGCCGGCATCAGGGACGGATGCCGCATCGCATGGGAGCATACTGTCGCCACCGTCTGCGGCTTTGTCAAACAGCCCGACGGCAACTACTCCTATGCCGGCCACCGGATCCCGGGCAAAAGCGTGATCTTTGACCGGGGGCGATCTTATCCATGGAGCAGTTTTTCATATATGTCGTCTTCGCAGTTCTCCCATACCGCATTGCTAGTGGATCCGGACGCGGCAATCCAGAATGCAGCATCATCCTCCGGCATAACCGTTACAAGCAACCGTGCACCTTCGGGAATGTCAGCCTTTTCAATTATTCGGATGCGGCCTTTTCTCATTTCAGCGGGTAGGGTCGTGTACATAGCGCCTCCTGGTTAGCAAGCTGGCCGCTGCAATTGCACGAATGATAGCACCACGTCGGTACCGCATAGACGGGTTTTGCTGTTTAAAATATATCTGCTGCCCTCGATAATGCTACTATTGTCTATGCGTCCCAGCAGTTCCGCAACTTCTCTGTGAAATAGCGTACTATCAAAGGCGCACCCCCAAGATTTATCCATTCAGGAACTTTTTGTCGGGATAGGCCGAATAAGTGGATCAAATTTCA
>Ga0315279_10005759_pt1 | contig 15894 bp, 15 predicted proteins | sample YL17G06_20_MG_FD_203694 | JGI IMG/M metagenome (GOLD analysis project Ga0315279, IMG submission 203694) | Sediment microbial communities from Yellowstone Lake, YNP, Wyoming, USA - YL17G06_20 | ecosystem: Environmental > Aquatic > Freshwater > Lake > Sediment | place: USA: Wyoming | collected...
CTCGAGTTTCGGGGAGAGCCAGCGACGCGGGTTCAAAAGCGAACGTTCGCTGAAAATCCCGCCCGGAGCACCAACACTCAGACAAAGTACACGCTATCCCTACTACGGGGCAGACGCCAATAGACAACATCGTCGGAAATCCATCCGGACTTCGAGCCCTATCTACTATCTTGGATAAGTTACCAGTGAGTCCGCAATAGCCGGAATTGACCGTAAAAAACCGGGGTTTGATTCTCCGGAAGCGGGCGAATTCACGAAGCTCTTAGCCAACTTGCCTTATTTCAGGGCGCTCCGTCAAAAAAAATTCGCAGCGTCGCTAAACGTCCTACGATGTCGGTGCAGACAGCGATCAAGCGGTTTACTTCTCCAACCGAGGAGAGTACTTCATACCACCCAGTGTGACCATTAGTGAGGACGGATTCTCTCGCTGAGCAGACGAGGTCTTTAGCGTGTACAGGGCCCTAATTTCAAGCGTTGCGAAATTCGTAATGGATGTCAAACGATCCTACTTGCACACTGAACGAGAGCACTGCCTCTTTCAATGCGAAAAGCATATTCAATCAGGCGCAATGGATACTGCTCGGGCCCGGGCCCGTAAGGAACCATAAAGTGGTGTCCCGGGACGCTCAGCTAGGCTAGAGCGACAGAAGAAACCCAATGTCGAAGCTCATATGAGAAACGGAGGAACCTGCTGGTCGAGGGTTCGAATCCCTCCGGGCCCACCAACTTCACGCTAGGGAATAGCAAACAAGCCGCAGGTCACCCGCAACTTAGTGTGTTGCGGGCAGTTTGCTGCTGATATTCTGTCGGAAATCATCAGGCAGGTTAAATAGGAAATCGTTGGCAAGGCGCGAGCGTTGTGTTACCCGTGCGGATCGATTCATTGCATTCCTGAACTTGTGCGCGTACGCATAGATGATGTCTTGTGAAGTACAAGTGGGTTGTTCTGACAGTAACTACCGTCGGAGTTCTGATGAATGGTATCGACTCGAGGATAGTCATCATTGGACTTCCTCAAGTCGCCGCCGCATTGCATGCAGATGCTGAGCAAGCCATTTGGTTCACACAATCCTATGTACTGGCAACAGCTATTGCACTGCTTCTTATCGGAAGAATTACGGACATAGTGGGCAGAGCGAAAATTTACACAATGGGCTTCGCGGTTTTCACGATAGGTTCAGCTCTCACAAGCATTGCCCAGAATCCAAACCAGTTCATTCTATGGAGAGGATTACAAGGGCTTGGGGTTGCAATGATGTTCACAAACAGCGTGGCCATGATTGTCGATGCTACTCCGAGAGAAGAGCTGGGGCTCTCTCTTGGCATAAATCAGATTGCGTTCAGGTTCGGCGCAATGTCTGGCCTGACAATAAGTGGATTGATTCTCTCTTTCCTTGACTGGAGAGCGCTTTTCTACGTTAACATTCCCATAGGAGTTTTTGGGACATTCTGGTCGCACCACCGGCTCAAGGAAATAGCGAAGCTGGATAAGAAAGCCCCAATAGATTGGTTCGGATTCGCGTCCTTCTCGATCTCGATCACGAGTTTCCTTCTGGCGCTGACCTATGATGCGTACGGATTCTCTGAACGGTTAACAGTTTACGTTCTCTTGATCCTCAGCGCAGTGACTCTGGCGATTTTCATCGTCCGTGAGAGAAAACAGAGCCATCCGCTGCTAGATCTTGGCCTACTGAAGATAAGGGAATTTACGGGAGGAGTGATAGCTCAACTGCTGAACGCAATAGCATGGGGAGCATTTCTTCTCCTCCTAAGTCTCTACCTTCAGCTTGTTCTCAACATGAGTCCTCTAGACGCAGGAATAAGGATCATACCATTTGACATTGCGTTTCTTACTTTCGGCCCATTGAGTGGAAGACTTTCTGATAAATTCGGACATCTTCCCTTCACGACCTCTGGACTCACTCTCACAAGCGTGGCGCTTTTTCTTTTCTCAACTGTTACTATCGCAACCCCCATATCGACTGTGTTCATCTACATGGTAATTATTGGAGCAGGCATGGGACTCTTCGTCTCTCCAAACATGAGTTCGATAATGAGCTCTGTGCCTGAAATGAGAAGGGGAATCGCGTCCGCATTCAGATCAACATTCTTTCAAGTTGGATTCGTGACAAGCCTCAATGTCGCAGTGCTCATAATGACTTACGTGATTCCATACCAAACGATAACGGACGTAATGTCAGCAATAAATCCTGCAGCAATTTCAGAGTCAGATAGACTCCTTTTCCTCAAAGGGCTCAGCACCGCCTATTTCTGGCTTGCAATCGTCAATCTGGCTGCGATTGCCCCTTCAGTCTTCAGAGGAAGTTCGAAGAACAAACCAAAGAAAAGGGATTGAAATTCTTGGAGGTCAAGTGGTGCGCACACACACGTGAATGAATTTGGCCACATCTCATTATTGGCGCGTGCTGCCGTACTGATCTCCGGGGTGAAATCCTACAGCCTCTTCCTTCAGCAATTATAGGATGAATTCTTCAGTTGTCTTCCAGGTTTTGCCAACTCCGTGGACTTTCGGAAACATGTACAGTGACGCCTTGGATTTGACGACGCTCATCCCTTTCATGTCGCTGATTCGCTTGACGGTGTAGTCGCCCCGAACCTGGAGCCTTCTGACAATTTCTTTCGACTCGTCCATTGGCTCCTTCATGGTCACACACCAGCGACTTCGATCGAAACATCGGTATGTTCTCTCAACTCTTGTCGCCGCAACCAGAATGGGGAGGGGGATGCCTGATGAATTGTGTCCATAAGTAGCGTTGGTTTTCTTGCATACGTTCTTGATTTCAGGTACAGTGCCTCCGTCGCGGGCGCGCTGCCAATTATTCCTACAGCATATTACGGTCTGATGGGATCGAAGGTAGATTCGATCGAAGGCATATTGAACGGCACAACAAACTACATTCTCACTCAGATGGCTCGGCGAAAAGTCGAAATGAAAGAAGCACTTCTTGAGGCACAGCGTTTGGGCGTCGCTGAAACAGACCCCAGACTTGATATTGAAGGCTACGATACTGCCATCAAACTCCTCGTAGCTGCAAACTCGATAATGAGATCCGAAGCAAGGATTTCTGATGTCAAAGTATCAGGGATCGAGAACGTTACCACCGACACGATTCGAGCAGCAGAAAGCCGGCGTTACTCACTAAAGCTAATCTGACACGCCAATCGTGTGGGCGAAACTGTTGATATGAAAGTCGGAGTAGAAGAAGTCCCAGAACACGATCCCTTCTACTCAGTGAACGGGACATGGAAAGCAGTTGCGTTCAATACAGATCTCTTGGGCAAGATAGTGCTGGTTGGTGGAAAGTCGAATCCCGAATTAGCAGCGGGTGCAATGCTGTGAGATATCTTGAATATCCATCACGACTCCGGAAAACTGAGCAGCGGATTGATGTGAAAGTGTTCACCATTGCTGTCAAAGGTGAACCTCGAAGCCCAGACCTTTTCTTCTGGTCTGATCGCAGGCAGGACTAGCAATTGCTAGTCCTCGAGAGCTACCAACCGACTTGAAGTCGCATAGGATTGACTCTGTGGGACGCCCTAGCAGTCTATGGGACATGGCAGGGCGAGTTCTTGGTCGCGAAAAGACTACGTTGACCTTCAAGCTGCTCTTATATCGACATCACATAAGTTGGATTCTGATGGTGGCGAAATGAAAGAGACCAGACAGTTAGCGGAGTTCCTCGCAGGTATGACATATGAGAAACTCGCGCCAGCGGTTGTAGGCAAAGCAAGAAGACTGATCTTAGACTACTTGGGGTACACAATGGTGGCCGTGAACGAGCCTACCGCCCGGATACTATCGAAATTCATAACCAAGTACAACGGCGGAGCAAAGGAGTCTACTGTGCTCGGCTACGGAACCAAGACTTCCTGCACGAATGCCGCTCTCATCAACGGTGCCATGGGACACATTTGCGAAATGGACGATACGCACCGACAAACAGGCTCTCACCCAGGGGATAGCATCATCGCCTCAGCGCTTGCGATGGCGGAGAGGCAAAGGGCTAGTGGAGTTCAACTGTTAACTGCAGTTGTGACGGGCTACGAGGGTGCGTTAAGGGTTGGGGCTGGCGTCTGCCCGCCTCACTATCTCAAGGGTTGGCACACGAGTGGCACTATATGCACTTTTGGTGCCGCTGCAGCGGCAGGTAAGATATTGGGATTCAACGCCGACCAAATGGAGAACACTCTGGGTCTTGCAGGAGTACAGGTAGCAGGGATTTTCGGCAGCGTTCCTTCTGAAAAGATGGAAGAGACATTCATGACAAAGGACCTAAGGCCTGGAAAAGCCGCCTGGAATGGCGTTCTATCCGCTATTCTGACCGAGATGGGATTCACAGGAAACCCGGGCATATTGGAGTCCGAGAAAGGCTTCTGCGCACTTTATTCCGACAAATACGACCTCGGAAAGATTACTGAGGGAATGGGAGATCAGCTCAAGATAATGGAGGTCGCGCACAAACCATACTCAGCGTGTAGATTCATACACCCAGCTATCGACGCCACCCTAGAGCTAATGGACAAGTACAACATCATCAAGGACAACGTGAGGAGCATTACGGTCGAATCGTATAGGTATGTGGCTGTTGGTATGGACAACATGAACCCGGTTGGTACCTATGGACCCAGATTCAGCATTCAGTTCCAACTGGCACTCACACTAGCAGAGGGAAGGACTGGCTTGAAAAGAGCCATTGCAGAGGATGCCTATGTCCTAAGAAAGACTAAGGACCCGGAGATCAAGGCCTTGATGGGAAAAGTGCGAACTGTATACAATAAGGATCTCGATAAGGAATGGTCGGAGCAGACTCTCTACTCTGCGACAGTCAAAATAGAAACGGAAGACGGAAAGGAGTATAGTAGGTACGTAAAGTACCCGAAGGGTGAACCGGAGAACGATCTAACAGTCGACGAGCTGAACGAGAAGTTCAAAATGCTAGCCATGAGAGTACTAAGCGAAAGAAAAGCCAACAGAATCATAGAAACGGTCAGCAGATTAGAAGAACTACAAGACGTGAGAAAACTAACGAGCCTCCTCGTTCCCTGAAGAATCCTACATTGTCACAACTCTATCACACAGGGTGCAACCACGCCCAGATCATGTGAAACAATCGGTGACGAGAATATTAGCACCAAAATTCTCTCGAAGGCAATCCATTTTTCTGGAAAGCAGCGATACAAAATCCTTCATGAGATAGCGACTTGGAAAGCGTAGGAAACCATTAAAAGCTGCAGCGGACCACTGCCTCACGAGTGTTCGATAATGGTTTCTTTAGCTGTGTTGGGAGCAGGCAACGCTGGTTGTTCGCTTGCGGGCGAAATGACGTTACAGGGTCATGATGTGGCGCTTGCGGAACTGCCTCAATTCAAGAGCAACCTTGAGGTGCCGATGAAGAGGGGGGGCATAGAAGTCACTGGAGAACTCAAAAACGGTTTCGCCAAAATAAAGAAAATTACATTCGACATTAAAGATGCCATTAGCGGCCGCGATCTAATTTTCATAACAAGCCCCGCCTTTGGCCACGAAGCTTTCACAAGAGCTTGTGCCCCACACCTCGAGAAAGGCCAAGCTCTAGTCTGCATCTCCTATTTCGGCGCGCTGAGAATGGCGAAACTGTTGAAAGAGCTTGGAGTTCCTATGGATAGAGTAACGGTTGCTGAGACAGCTTCCTTCATCTATGCCTGCGACCGCGTCGGCAAGAAGGGCGCCTTTTTCATGGAACAATACCGGGACGACGCGAAAGTAGTGATTAAGCGTGAGAAGGATGGACTTCCGTTCGCTGCATTCCCAGCGACAAGAACTGCCGAGGTTCTCCGTAAGGTAAACGAGGCATTACCAAGCGTTGTCCCCGCGGCCAACGTTCTGGAGACAAGTATCAACAATGTAAATCCCATAAGTCACCCAGCAGGGGTGATCATGAACGCCGGATGGATTGAACATACAAGTGGGAAATTCTCATTCTACTTGGAAGGACAAACTCCCTCTATCAACAAGGTCGCCAAGAAGATGGATGAGGAAAAGATGGCTGTCGCCGGTGCCCTCGGCCTCAAGAAGATCTCCAACGAAGAACTGTCGCGAAAAATGTATGCACGTTATGTGGACAAGACAGGACATGTTCATCAAGAGAAATACTACAAGAACGTTTACGACGCTCCTCCGAACTTGAAGCACAGATATCTGACTGAAGACGTAATCTACGGTTTAGTTCCGATGACCGAGATAGCAAAGGTCGCTAAGGTGGAAACGCCAACATTCAATTCCATCATAACTCTCGCAGGCATTGCAAACGAAGTGGACTACTGGCGTGAAGGCATGACCCTCGACAAGCTTGACCTTCAAGGCAAGAACCTCAACCAAATGGTTGACTTTGTAAACAAAGGACCTTAAGGTCGTCGTAGCCTCTCAAAGGGCGTTTCATATAGAAGATGTTCTGTCCGCTGCATACCCACACGTCCACTGTAGGGGATGGAGGGATAGCTACAGTTGACGAGCATCTTGTCATCGAAGGGGACGGGAAGGCAGCTAGCTTGACGGATGCGGAGGAATAATATGTCGATATGTTGTATACTGTCGTTGCCGCACTAGGCGAATGAGAACAGTTGAAAGTGCACGAAGCGGTTTTAACAAATATCGCTATCAGAGACTTTAAGGATGAACCAGTAAGGGACGAGCATATTATCAAGATCCTAGACTCAGGCCGACTCTGTCAGAGCGGAAAGAACCTCCAGCCTTGGTATTTCATAGTAATTCGACGCAGAGAATTACTCAACGCCCTTGCAGATTTGATGAAAGGGGACATAGACGAGGAAAGAACGAGAAAAGCGCCAGTGGCAATAGCCATCGTATCAGATCCCCGAAGTGAATTTCATGTTGTTGACGCAGCAAGAGCGGCTCAAAATATGACTCTAGTAGCTTGGGAACTTGGAGTCGGCTCGGCATTCATCTCAGGACCGGAACCACCTGAACGCGAACCTTACCGAATGGAAGCCAAGAAACTACTAGACATTCCCGAGAACTTGAACTTCATTGACCTAATGATCTTCGGATATCCGAAGCATTGGCGAACCGTGAGAAAGAAGAATCGGAAACCGCTTCGCGATATCGTCTTCGAAGAAAAATTCGGAAACAGATTCAACATCGGTAAGGCAGACACTCGTCTATGAGCAGGACGTTTGAATCCATTGCGATAGGATTTGGCGACACCCAACGGCACATGAATTGCTTGAGCTAGCTCTACTCTCTGAAAAGGAAGGCTTCGGGAGTCTTTGGATACAGGAGGGCATACAGCGAAGCCCTTTGACTCTCTCGGCTGCCGTTCTCCAAGCGGTTAGGCAGATATTTGTCGGGACGGGTGTCACCAGCCCCTTCAGGAGACACCCACAAGTTCTGGCGTTGGAGGCAGCTACGCTGAGCGAACTATCAGGTGGAAGATTCATTTTAGGAATAGGTGCTGCTGAGGCATCAATTGCCAATTACGGACTGCGAGCAAAACTGGTCCAGGCGATGCGGGACGCGTTCAAAATAATACGTGGAATACTCTCGCAAGGAATTTGCTCAATATGTGGGGACAAAATATTCAGCTTCGCCGTAAAGGGGATACACTGCTACGGAGAAGGCGGAATGCTCACAACTAACAACAACGAGTACGCCGAGAATACTGTGCTTTGCCGACACTTCGGCCATGGCCCCACCGATTTGGTGGAGAACAGCACGTGATCGGATTCAATTGCACCTTGGGCGGATGGAATGCCGCGATAGGGAGAATAACACTGTGACTATTGGATGAGTTGAACAGTCAAAGGAGAAGAAACGCGGAGAAATACAATGAAGCCCTAAAGGGAGTACTAGGCGTAGGAACGCTCGTCGAGAAAGACTGGGGGCATTATGTGTACCTTCACTACGCAATACGCGTGAAAAAAAGAGATCAGCTGAAAGAACATCTAAAGCAGAAGGGCATCGAAACAGTAGTCCACTACCCAATCCCAATACCTATTCAAAAACACTACAGGGAGAAATTTGGATACAAACAAGGAATGTACCCGCGATTGAAAGAAACTGTTAGCCGCATACTGTCTCTTCCTACCAGGCCGACCCTAACAGATGAAGAGTTTCAGTATATCGTGAATTCGATCGAGGAGTTCTATGCGTGATCGCACTCTCCCGAATCTCAGTATCCGAAAACGTAGTTGACACTGGAAGCGATCGGTCCGTTGAGGAAAAGCTCTCCTCTTTTCTATATGATTCGTCCAGCTTGCATGACCATCACGGGAGACCTGAGAACGCTTATGTTCTCGGTCGGGTCGCCATTTACGGCTATGATGTCTGCCTCCTTACCCTCAGCGATTGTCCCGTAGAGATCCCCCATCCGTATCGATTCTGCACCGTTCTTAGTAGCTGAAACTATGGCATCCGAGCGCGACATTCCCGATTCGACCATAAGTTCGAGAGTTCTTACGAGTCTAGTGCACTTTTCAAGTCCCCAGCCGTCAGATCCCGCCGCGAATTTTACGCCCATCCTCAACATTCTAGCGAGATTTTCCTGTTTTATTTTGACCTTATACTCAGCGGCTTCAAGAGCGGCTTTCTCCTGCTCTGTGAGCGTGCCGATTTTCTTCTTCTCCCTCAACGAATCTCGTTGAGCAGAAGCAGTCTGCAACGTAGGATCCACGTACAGGCCTTTCTGGACGATCGTTCGCACTGCTTCCTCGTCAAAGCCCCTCGTTCCATCAGGTTTTGTGAAACCTAGATGTGCGAGTGTATGCACACCGGCTCGAGCTGCTCGTCCCACGCATTCGTAAGCTTCGCAGTGGGCTGTTACAGTCTTACCGAATTTCTCTGCTTCTTGAACAGCCGCTTGAATCTCTTCCTCTTCAAACGAGGGTCGACTGTTGTCCGTTCCCGGAGTTCCTCCACCCGAAGCCATCAACTTAATGAAATCCGCTCCTTCCGCCAACATCTGCCTAACGCGTTTCCGAACGTCCCATGGACTATCACATTCGTTATCGTTGCAGAAACGAAAGTGCCCTCCTGTAATACACAACGGTCTCCCGCATACCAAAATTCTGGGACCATCAAACAAGCCCAATTTCCAGGCATTGCGGAGATCGAAGGCTACTCGGTTTCTGGCACCGCAATCCTTCACAGTGGTAATCCCCGCATGAAGCATCTCTCTTGCATTGATGATGCCAGTTGCCAATTGAATGCCGTCCGTATCTTTCATCACATCCAAGTATCCACCGTAAGTTCCGAGCGCCAAATGTATATGACTGTCAACAAGACCCGGCAGCACGCTCTTTCCTGGTAGATCAACATAGCGCGCTTCTGCAGGTATGTCAAAACCTTGCTCAGAACCAACATACACAATCTTGGATGCTTGAACTACTATGATTGTATTCTTCTTCGATGCAGCACCCGTCCCATCGAAAACGAGCCCGGGTCTGAGAACTGTAATCTGGTCGCGTTGCATGGTAGCCGTCGATTCGTAGTGGTAACCCACACTTTTATGCCCTTAGAAAACGCAAATCAAAAGTGCAAATTGGGCGAGTTAGATGAGTTTGACTTTGATGGCGTTTAGGTGCCTTTCGCAAATGTTAAACACGCAGGCAATCGCTTAGAACCTCAAAGAGTGAGTAATCATTGTCTGAAGTTTTCAGTATTAGTGACATCAAGGCCGCTAGAGGCGAGAAAAAGATCGGTTATGTGAAAGTTGGAGAGACCGCAGTCGCAACCATCAATATCCCATTAGCCATAGTGAATGGTGTGAAACTTGGGCCTGTACTCTGCATAAGTGGAGGTGTACATGGAGCGGAGTATTCGAGCATTGAAGCCGTGATACGTGTGTTAAGGCAGTCGGACCCATCAAAGTTGAGCGGGACCCTCCTCATCGTCCCCGTCCTAAACATGACAGCCTTCGAAACTCGAGGCCCGCAAGGCGGAATGAGCACCCCATTCCAGTGTCCAATAGACGGCATAAACCTCAACCGCATTTTCCCGGGCAATCCAGACGGAACAACGGGTTATCAGATTGCGGCAGCTTTCATGAGCCAAATCGCATCCAAGGCAGACTACTACATTGACTGCCACGGCGGTGACGTCAACGAGGAGCTTACCTCGTACGTCATAGCCGCTGAATCTGGTGACGCGGAAAGAGACAGAATCACCAGAGAGGTGCTCGCAGCGTCCTTCGACTGCGAAGTTCTCTCGATAACACGCGCGGGAGGAGGGAGCATTGAAGCAGCCGCAAAAATGGGCAAACCATGTATGATCATAGAGGCTGGTGGCTATGGACGACTCATTGAGGACGCAGTGCAATTGATAGTCAATGGAATAGACAATGTGATGAAGAGACTTCGGATGATAGAAGGCTCGCCCATGCCGGCTAGGAAACAGAAGATACGCCAGAGGTGGAACGTGTACGTGACGCGTGGTGGCATCTGCTACACGCCTCCGCTCGGAACCAGAGTGAAGAAGGGCGAGAAAGTTGCAGAGGTACGAAACATATTCGGAGAATTGCTTGAGACCGTGACCTCACCCATTGACGGAGTCATAAACTTCAGAAGAAGCCCCATACCTGTAAGCACGAACGATCGGGCGGTCGGTATAACACCTGACGCTGACATACCTCCTCCAAAGCCTCGACCCTACCCATGAAACACCGTCCCACTGCAACAAAGGTTTGACCTTGGGCGATCGTTATCAACGTGACTCGCGAAAGGCATATGGCGAATCCGGCTAAATAAGGCAGAACGAGGCTAAATCACTTTGAGCATTCCCGAATTCATGGTTCCCGAACTGGACGATGATACATTGAATCAAATGGCGTCTGTCATCGTTAATTGCATGAACTTCAAGCCTGGTGAATCAACACTCATTACTGCTGGCCTTCATTGCTGGAAACTGATTGAAAGAGTAAGACTCGAATGCGCTCTCGAAGGCGTTAGCTCTATAGTCGACGCGATTTCGGACGATCTGAATAGAGCCTACATTCAACAGTTACCCATAGAATTCCTTCGAAGAACTCCACCAGATCTCGAGGCGATCGCAAACACGGTTCAAGGCTACATCAATCTGACCAAAACTTGGGATCCACACTCAACCGAAGACATACCGAAGGACGGTTTAGTCGCCCAGAGAGAGGCGGAGAGAGAGATTGAAACCATTTTGCTGAAGCGCAACGTGCGGCGAACCCTAGTTGGTTACCCAACCACACCAATGGCACAATCTTTCGGTGTATCCTTTGACGAATTGAAAGAATTGATCGTCGGAGGAATGCTCTACAGCCAGGAAACCTTACTTTCCAAGTGCGAGGCACTTGCAAAACATCTCAAAGGAGCCGATAAAGTGCATTTACAGGACAAAGACGGAACAGATCTTGTCGTCGGTATCCGTGATAGAAGAATCAGTATGAGTGATGGCCTGATAAGTGAAGAAGACCAAAAAATAGGATATAACACGGCTAATCTCCCAACGGGAGAAGTCTTCATCGCAGCTCACGAACAAATGGGAGAAGGAACGTTATTTTGTCCGCTCACACGTGACAAGTTTTCCAATGGAATCATAAAGAATGTTGTCCTACTCTTCGAGAAAGGCAGAGTCAATCTAGAAGAATCCCACGCAGAAACAGGAGACGAAGAACTGAAGAACTCCTTGATCACAGCCTACCGAAGCGATGAACGAAAGCACATCAAGGCGATGACACACAACATCGCCGAACTCGGATTAGGGCTCAATGACAAGATAAAGAAACCTATAGGCTACGTACTTACTGATGAAAAAATCGGCGGATCAGCTCATGTGGCGATAGGAGATAACAAAAGCTATGGCGGCCTCAGCGAGTCGAGTCTCCACTGGGATTTCGTTACAGGTACAAAAGAGAATGTCACAGTCATTTATCCAGATGGCTCTTCAAAAAAGGTTATTGAAGAAGGACGCATAATTGTCCTTTAGCGCAACAATTCCATCCAATTCTGAATTTCTCACCGTTAAATACATAGGGCAGTTATCATTCGTAAGCAAACGGAGTGTGGAGAACCATGTCTGAATTTCTTGTCGCAGGAATGCAATTCCAAGCGGGAAGGAGAACAACAACGAAACTAGAGGTAGGATCCACGATAGCCGGCAAGATAGAAATTCCGATGATTGCTGTTACAGGCAAGAAACCTGGACCAAAGCTCTGCGTGATTGCGGGAAGTCATGCATGCGAAATCTCATCAGTCGAAGCGGCCATCAGGGTCACTAGACTCGTTAAACCCGACCAACTAAGCGGATTACTCATAAGTTTGCCAATTTTGAATACTCCGGGGCTCCAATCAAGAACACCGTACGTTTGCCCTCTCGACGGACAAAACATCAACAGAGTCTTCCCGGGTAGCCCAGACGGTTCTCCAAGCCAGCGAATCGCTCACAAGGCATTCTCGGTTGTCAAAGAGTCTGACTACCTAATTGACCTTCATGGTGGAGATACACCGGAAGAGCATATTGACATAGTCTATGCGCCCGACCAAGGTGAACCCAAAGCCCTGGCAGCGTCGAAGACACTTACGGAGCAATTCCTAGCGAACTATGCCGAAATACATGGAGTTGTTGGTTCCGTCTCAACAGAGGCCTGCAGAATTGGCGTACCTTCGCTCACAGTGGAAGGCGGAGAATTGGGTCGGATGGATGAACGGACAGTAGAATTCCTAACGTCAGGAATCGTCAACGTGATGAAGCACGTAAAGATGCTTCCTGGCGAATCGAAAGCTCAGAAACCCACGCTACTCGGTGAGCGCGTATGGGTTAGAGCCCCTTCGAGTGGCATATTGCTCCGTAACAAGAAAGCTGGAGACAAGGCTAGCAAAGGTGAGAGGCTTGGCACAATTCGAGACTTCTACGGGAACGAGGTATGTTCGATTGAGTCACCTACGAACGGAGTCATTATGATGTCATATCCAGTACCAGCCGTGAACGTCGGGGACTCCATGTGGGTCATATGCAGAACTTGAATTGGCCCGAGTTGTTCGTCATTTCTTCGTTTCTTAAGTTCATGACCAAGCTTACTTGAAGCTTGCTCGCGCGAACAAGAACAGTCATTACCTATGCGAGTTATCCATGGATACCCAAAACTACAAGATCATCTCCGAAATCTATCGCAGAAATCGGGTCTCGGTTTTTGGTCGCATCAGAAATCACGTGCAGCGAGGCATGTTCCAAGCATGTCAATTTCAAACGAATAGTTATCTTGACAATAACAATCGCTATGATCTCATCTTTGTTTCTGCCAGCCGTAAACAGCCAGCAATCTAAGGTTCAGGCTTCGATCTCAGAGACAGCTTACGTGGTAAGAGAAGATAGCGTGTCTCTCCCTGTTTCTGTAAGTTATTCATACAGCACCAAGCAGACGCTACAGATCACCGTTTCCACATGCAACCCTGTGCAAGATTATGAGAAGACAGCCCCAGTAGGTCCGGGCACGAGTCTGACAAAAGTGGATTTCATCCTGAAGCCCATCCCCTCCACCGATTCGTGGACCCTCACAATATCCCTGCACAGTACTAACCCGAACGGTGTCACAATAGATTTGCTCGGTGAAAAGGAAGTGAACATGGATCTCAAGGCGGCCGGACAACCCAGCTGGGGAGGAGTGCTCTTTGTGTTGGGAGCAATCGCGCTAGGAGTGGGACTCTTTTTCACAAGGAAGAGATGAAAGAAGCCAAATCCTCGAAGTAGAAAGGAACTCTACTACAAAGGAAGCACAATCAGTCACGAAAGAACGGTCGTATGGGGCAGATAGTATCAACCCGCATGACAAATAAGCAAATGAACCGCGCGACTACGAACGTTGTTCAAGATGAAGACTATTTTGGCTTCATGACCTTTAACCCCCATGCCGGTAGGAGGGTTACGAGGCAGATGATAGCTGCAGCGTAGAATGGGGCTGAAAAACCGTAAAGGTCGGACAGGAACCCGATGAAAACGGGGCCCACAAGTAGGCTTCCATCACCAAAAGTCCGGTATAGACTGAAAGTGAACGCACGATGAGCTGGGTGGGCAATATCAGTAGCCATCGCTGACTGCGTCGACGGCACAAGACTCATCGTTATGCTAACAAAAGCAGTCATCAGAGTCAAAGCCAAGAATCCGAAGGCCATGGGAAAGAAAGCAAGGACTAACGCGGTCGAAGAGAAGGAAATTACCAAAAGCTTTGGACCGCCGAGGCGATCTATCAGACCCTTGCCGACGAAGATAGCGAACGCATTTACGAAGGCAGCTGCTGAGAGGATTAGCCCGATTTCCCCAACCGATAGGCCTTGATATTTCCCCAGTAATGGCATCGCGGTGTTCTGAATCCCTGAGGACAAGAAGAAGGAGGCTGCAGCTGTACAACCAACAAGCAGCAACCTCCAATCGCGCGTAGACTTGAACGACTGTATGATTTCCTGGAAATGGGCGGACTCACCTCCGAGGCTGGTTTCGCTGATCATCAGATAGGTCAAGAGTAGTGCCGCTCCAGAGATCCCAGCGAGGAGGAGAAATGCTGCTTTGAACCCGGCGTACTGGCTTGCGAACCCGCCTAAGGCTGGGCCTATAGCGGAGCCGAGGTAATCGTAGACGAAGTAGGTGGTGAAGTACTTCGCTACCTTCTCCTGAGGCGCGATGTCACCCAACAGTGCAAGCGCCGGAGTGATGTAGAGACCCATTCCTATGCCTTGGATAAATCTTGCAATAGAAAGCACAACGATGTTTGAAGCTAGAAACGCTGTGAAGCCTGAGACAGTAACCAGCAATAAACCAAAGTTCAGCATCGGCCTCCGGCCGAACCTATCCGCCCAAATCCCTGCAGGAATTTCGAAGGCTATGCGTGCCAAGCCGAAAATGCCGACCGCGAACCCGACAACTGTGTAGGAGACTGGGAAAGTTGCTGCAAAGAGCGGAACAACAGGGTTTGCGATTCCAACACCGAGCATAACGAGAAAGTTCGAAAGACAAGCAACATGGAGAATTCTCTCCGGGTCTGACTTCAGCAACCGATTCCCTCTGACTCCTTGACCAACGCCAGCCTACGAAGGCAGAGGTAACTTCTCAACTGCATCTTTCAGTCGGGATAAGCCCTCAGTTATCCAGTCCATCCCAACACTGTAACTGATTCTCAGATGCCCTTCGCCATTTCTCCCGAACCAGAATCCAGGAACAGTTTTGACTCGGCCATGAAGAAGGACATATTCAGCAAGGTATTGAGACGTAATTCCATACTCGGAGAAGTCTGGGAATGCGAAATATCCGCTCTGTGGGTAATGACATCGTACGCCTTTGATCTTGTTCAGTTCCCCAACCGTGAAATCGCGTTTTCTCCTGTAATCTTCAACAACCTGCCCAATCCAATCTCTGGGGCCCAGCAGCGAGGCTAAGGCCGTGCGCTGTCCGATAGAGGGTACGCACTGCGTGGTGAACCTGATCACGTTGCGCATTTGTTCTATGATATCACGATTAGCTGCTACGAATCCGACCCGAAAGCCGCTGATATGATCCAGTTTCGAGAATCCAATGAACATCACGGTGCGCTCGTGCATACCTGGCAGTGATGCTATGCTTGTGTGTTTGCTGCCGTCGAAAATTATCTTCTCATACAATTCATCCGAAGCAACAAAGAAATCATAATCGTGAGCTAAATCAGCAACGGCTTCTAGCTGCTTTCGAGAATAGAGAACTCCGACCGGATTGTTCGGATTGCTCATAACCAAGAGTTTTGTTCTCCGGGTGACTCGTTTCGATAGTTCGGAAGGGTTGAAAGACCAATTGCCGTCCTTTTTGGAAAGGGGAACTGGGATTACTTTCGCCCCGTACCAGCGCAATGGTGGTTCGAAACTGGCATATTCCGGGTCAATGAGTAGCAC
>Ga0315279_10005760_pt1 | contig 15892 bp, 16 predicted proteins | sample YL17G06_20_MG_FD_203694 | JGI IMG/M metagenome (GOLD analysis project Ga0315279, IMG submission 203694) | Sediment microbial communities from Yellowstone Lake, YNP, Wyoming, USA - YL17G06_20 | ecosystem: Environmental > Aquatic > Freshwater > Lake > Sediment | place: USA: Wyoming | collected...
TCCTCATTCCAAAGGGAGAGATCTATTATAAAGGGAAAGACATCTTGAAGATGAGCTTTAGTGAAATTCAAAGGCTTCGCTCTAAGGAAATCGCCATGATTTTTCAAGACCCTACAACTGCCCTGAACCCGGTGTTTACAATAGGAACTCAAATTGGCGACGTCATCAAGTACTCCATTGCCTTGGAAGAAAAGAAAGTACATAAAGAGAAACTCAAAATACTCTCAGCCAGGGCTTTAAAGGAAGCGTACCTCCCAGATCCCGAAAGGATGCTGGTAAATTACCCCTTTCAATTAAGTGGAGGTATGAGGCAAAGGACCTGTATCGCCATGGCCATTTCCTCTAGCAGGAACCTGCTCATTGCTGACGAACCAGGGACATCGCTCGATGTTACTATTCAGGACCAAATTTTGCATCTTTTGAAAGAGATAGTGGAAAAGATGGGAGCCTCCATAATTTTGATTACGCACTCCTTGGGGGTAGCTCGGGAAATGACCGATAGAATATATGTAATGTATGCAGGAACGATTGTGGAAACTGCTCTCACTAAAGATCTCTTTCAAAACCCTGTACACCCCTATACTAAAGGTTTACTTGCTTCTGTGCCCAAATTATCTGGGGGTGGTATAGCCAGAGGCATTCCTGGGAGAATTCCAGATTATTTGAATCCACCACAGGGGTGCCGATTTCAGTCCAGATGCGAGCATGCTACTTCTTCCTGTGCGGAAAACCCCCCACAATTCGTTGAAGTTGAGAAGGGCCATTTAGTCGCATGTTATTTAGCTCAGAGGTGAACACAATGACTCAACCAGGAAATAACGAAATTTTAAAAGCTGTAAATTTGAAGAAGTACTTCCGCATTGGCAAGAACAAGAAAGGCCCGATATTCGTCCGAGCCGTAGATGGAGTGAACTTCAGCATCAAGTATGGTGAGACCTTGGGATTGGTAGGAGAATCCGGATCTGGTAAAAGCACCATTGCCTACACCGTTGTAGGCATGTATCACCCTACCTCCGGCCAGATTTTATTTAAAGATCAAAACATCGGTATGGAAGCTGTGAGGAGATCATTATCTCTAAAAAAAGAAATCCAGATTGTTTTTCAGGATCCTAGTTCCTCTTTGAATCCCGAGCAAACTGTTGAACAAATTCTAAGTTTGCCCCTCAGGATTCATACTAGGACTTCCAAAAGACAGTTCAGAGAAAAAATGGTTGAGCTTTTGGAAAAGGTGGAACTCCCTTCAGATTATCTTTACAAATTACCTCCTTCAATTGGCGGCGGGGAAAAGCAAATGGTAGCTATCGCCAGAGCCCTGGCATCCAACCCCTCCTTGATTGTCCTCGATGAGCCAACTTCAGCCTTGGATGTATCTATTCAGGCAAAAGTTATCAATAAGTTAATGAATCTTCAAAAAGAGTTAAACTTAACCTATTTATTCATCACCCATGACTTGAGCTTGGAGAGAAACGTCGCTAGCAGGATTGCAATTATGTATTTGGGAAAGATTTGTGAGGTAGCTGATGCTGCTACTTTTTTCGAAAAGCCTCTTCATCCCTATACCCAGATGCTAATTTCCTCGGTTCCTGTGATTACGGAGGAAGAGGAAAAGTTAAAGCCAAAGAAGATCGTTTCTATCGGTGAGATTGGAAGTCCTGTCAACCCGCCTTCAGGATGCAGCTTTCATCCAAGATGTCCCTACAGGATGCCCATTTGCTCGGAAGTGGATCCCGAGATGATTGAGGTTTCCCCAGGGCATATAGTACGATGCCACCTTTTTTCTATGCCGGAAAAAACTGGTAGCAAAGAAGTTTAAAGAAAAAAATAAAAGAAAAGTAATCATGTGTTTATTAGAAGTAGTGAGATTTTGTAGAAAAGAGAGAAAGAATAAGTTTTAAATTTTAAGCGAAAGTATTAAATTTTTAAGGAGAATGAATGATAAAAATCCTATACATTGAACCAGTAGTCAGTGAAATAGTCGATGAATGGAAAAGGTATTTGTCTCAATATAAATGCCCTGAAACCGAAGTGGTAGTAACCTCTTTGCCAGAGGGTCCAAGGCACTTGGAATACTATTCCTACGGGGCACTGGTTGTTCCTAAACTTTTAAAAATCATAAAAGGTGCGGAAAAAGAGGGCTTCGATGGCGCAATCATTGGTTGCTTTTATGATCCCGGCTTAAGAGAAGCCCGAGAAATTGCAGAAAAATTGGTGGTCACTGCTCCAGCGGAAGCTTCAATGCATATTGCTGCGACTTTAGGGCAACGTTTTTCCATAATTGTGGGACGGACTAAATGGATACCTCTTATGAGAGAAAATGTCATTAAGTATGGATTTCAGGATCATTTAGCATCTTTCCAGGCTATTGGCATGGGGGTACTGGACCTTCAGATGGACCCTGAAGAGACTAAAAGAAGGATAGTTCAGGCTGCGGAAAAAGCAATTAAACAGGATGGAGCGGAAGTTATCATCCTTGGCTGTACTCACCAATTTGGGTTCTATCAAGAGTTACAGGGTGCTTTAGGGGTACCAGTTATAGATGTTGCTTTGGCTGCCTTAAACTACGCTGAATTCCTTGTGGATTTGAGAAATAAGCATGAATGGTATTTCAACAAGAAGAATGAATACTTATCTCCTCCCCACGAAGAGATCGAAGCCTGGAAGCTCTCAGACCTTTTTTAGGGCGCCTCTATGTCCTATATGATAGCTGGACAAATTGGCTAGTATTGCACGAGATATGGCACTATTTTTGTCTTTCGGAAATGAATTAAGAGATCTGGGGATTTTCTAGTTTACTTGTTAACAATTTTTATAGTTTAAGAAAATATATATAATAAGAACTGGCGTGAATAAAGAGAAAAGCTATGAGAGAAATAAATATACACCCTATACTTCAATTTAGTCATGGAAAAGAATTAAAATTTACCTTTGACGGCAAAACAATGAAGGCCTATGAAGGGGAAACAGTCGCAATGGCCCTTTACAGGTCTGGTATTGACATTTTTTCTGAGAGCCCAAAACTACACAGGCCTCGAGGCATGTTCTGTGCCATTGGTAAATGTTCCTCCTGCATGATGAGAGTAAACGGAATTCCTAATGTAAGAACCTGCATTCTTCCCGTAAGAGAAGAGATGGTTGTAGAAAAACAGGAGAGGTTCGGGAAACTGCCTGATTATATCGAGAAATTTGCAGATCCAGTTGAAATTAATAAAGAGGTAGCAATTATAGGGTCAGGGCCTGCTGGCTTAAGCGCTGCCACTACTTTTAAAGAATTTGGTATAAACAGTTTAATAATTGAGGAGAACCCACAACTTGGAGGCCAGTTAATAAAACAAACTCACAAATTTTTTGGATCCGAAAAAGAAAAAGCTGGAACAAGGGGTTTTGAAATTGCACAGGACTTAATAAAAAACATAGAAAATAGCAGTATCGACTACACCACAAACTCAACAGCATTTGCGATTGATGAAAATAAAATTGGAGTATTTAGAGATAATCAGTATATGAAAATATATACAAAATACTTATTAATTGCAACAGGTGCTGCTGAAAAAATGATTCCTTTTCCCGGGAATGATATACCAGGAGTTTTGGGTGCAGGAGCAGCACAAACTCTTATGAACGTTTTCGGCATAAAACCAGGCAGAAGTGTACTTATGATAGGGGCAGGAAATGTCGGCCTTATTGTATCCTACCAATTATTACAGGCAGGTATTAAAGTTAAGGCGGTTGTTGAAGCAATGCCAATAATTGGTGGATACTTTGTGCATGCCGCAAAACTTCGAAGGTTTGGAGTACCAATCCTTACAAGTACGACAATAAAAGAAGTAATAGGTAATTTAAGAGTCGAAAAAGCAATAACTATTTCTATAGATAAAAAATTCAAGGAAATTCCGAGTACAGAAATTGAATGGAATGTTGATACTGTTTGCTTATCAACCGGCTTGATTCCTTCTGTAAATTTATTGGCTCAGGCAGGCTGTAAGCTAAAATATGTAACATCGCTAGGAGGATTTGTACCTATAAGAAACAAAGATTTTCAAACTACCAATAAAAATATTTTCGTGGCAGGTGATGTAGCAGGTATTGAAGAGGCTTCAACAGCAATATTAGAAGGGCACGTTGCCGCCCTTGCAATACTTGAAAAAATGGGCTTGAAAACTAAAAAATTAAAAATAGAGTCAATTAAGGACTTAAATAATCTGAGAGGCAGCCCTTTTTCAAAAAAGATCATCGAAGGTTTAAAAGAGGTGGAATATGAGTAACTATCTAAAATATGGCTACCTTGAAGTGAAGGATATTATTAGTTTCCCTTCGTTAAAAATCATTACAAAACACCCCGTTGCGATTTCAGAATGTATACAGGAAATACCATGCAACCCGTGCGTTACTTCATGTCAGTTTCAAGCAATATCGATGGAAGGAATAAATGGAATCCCTGAAATTAATTTTGAAAAGTGTACTGGATGCGGAAAGTGTGTTTCAATATGCCCAGGCCTTGCTTTATTTCTTGTAGGTATTAAAGATAAAAAGGGTCTTGTTACCCTACCTTTTGAAATACTTCCTGTCCCTTTAAAAGGAGAAAAAGTATACCTGCTTGACAGAAAAGGAAAAGAGATAGGCCAGGGCGACGTATTAAGAGTTATCTTTCCCGATAAAAGTACAAAATCTGCAGTTATAACGGTAACTTTCGATGATATAGAACTTATAAAAAGTGTAAGAAATATAAGGCCACTAAAATGAATGATAGTTTAATTTTAATTTGTAGATGCGAAGATGTTACGCTTGAGGAAATTAAAGAAGCGTTTAACCAAGGGTTCAAAGATATTGAATCGCTAAGAAGGCATTTAAACATAGGCACAGGTCCATGCCAGGGGAAAACATGCATACCACTTTTGGAAAAAACTCTGGCACAACTTTCAGGTAAAAATGAAATCGAAACTATTTCCACACGTCCTCCCGAATCTCCCGTTCCATTTGGGGCTTTTATAAAAAGAGGCAAAAAATAATGAAATCGTTTGATGTTGTGATTATCGGAGGAGGTATTACGGGTCTTTCAACGGCTTATTATCTAAATAAAATGGGAGTAAAAAACGTATTAATAATAGAAAAGAACTATTTAGGTTCTGGCTCAACAGGAAGATGTGGAACAGGCATCAGACAACAGTTTACAACAAAAGAACATATTGTTCTTATGAGAGAAAGCGTAAAACTCTGGAAGGAGTGGGAAAATAGTCTTCAACACCCAATTCATTTTAAACAAGGAGGCTACCTCTGGCTTTTAAGAAACAATGAAGAATTAAAACAATACAAAGATTATGTGAAAACGCAAAATCTCCTTGGAGTACAAAGTCAAATAATTAGCAAAGAGGAAGTAAAAGAAATAGTTCCAGAAATAAATATAGATGATATAGTTGGTGCAAGCTGGTGTTCGACAGATGGAAATGCATATCCATTTGAAGTTATTGATGCCTTAAAATTTTTTGTTGAGTCAAAGGGCACAACAATAAGAACTTTTGAGGAAGTAAAAAGTATCAAATTAAAAAATGGGCTGATTCAAAGCGTTATAACCGATAAGGATATTTATTATACTTCTTTCCTGGTAAATGGAGCAGGAGCTGGGGCAAAAAAAATTGCGCAAATGGCAGGTATCAACTTACCAGTTCAAAATTTCAGACACCAGATTGCCGTAAGCGAACCTCTTGAAGACTTTCTCAACCCAATGGTCGTAAAAGGCGAATTATATTTTACACAAACACATAGAGGAAGAATCATCGGTGGCACAGATATGGAGGAAGGGCCATCTGAAAACCTTAACTCAAATATTAACTTTCTTGAAAAATACGCACGTGAAGTCGTTGATACGCTGCCAACTTTATCATCAGTAAAGATAATGAGACAATGGGCAGGCTTCTACGTTGTGTCGCCAGACCATCATCCAATCCTTGGTTCTCAAGAAATTCCAAACCTCATTATGGGGTGTGGATACTCAGGCCATGGATTTATGCTTGGACCCATTGTAGGCAAGCTCCTTGCGGGCTATATTAAAAATGGAAATTTCTTCTTGGAAGAAGCTAACCATTTAACGGTTGAGAGATTCAAAACAGGAAAACTCATTCATGAAAAAACAGTGATCGGATAACAAAAATTTTACCAAGTAAATTTTATTCAAATTTAACGAATTGCCTCATCAAAAATCTTACTCCTTTCTTACTCCTTTGGAACCGCTTTAGCGGTTAGAGAAGAGTAAATTGCAATTGAGTTAAAAGATGCATAATCCCCTGCATCTTTACACCCATAAGGTTTCATAAAAATAATTTTGTTAGTACCTGAGATTTGAAAAAACGAGCCATTAACAAAACATATAGGAAGCAGCTCTTCCCATTTTCCATCTCTTAACTCAAGTAATGCCATAAATTGATTGCATGCAAGAATCCTCCCGTCTTCTAAACAAGTGGAATTTAAGGCGTTTTCAAGAATAGGTTTTATCTGATCTCCTATTTTCTCTTTTAAAACAAGGTCATTCCCCAGAATAAGTGAGCTTTCTCCGCTTACAGCAGTGTCCAGTAATCTCCTTCAGCTTTTAGTGGGTTTCTTTTGTTGCTTCCTAAAAAAGTTGGCTCTGCAAATACAAGGTAGAGAAGAACTGTAGCAAGAAGTGAAAAGAGCAAAGCAATAAAAAATTTTTTAAAGTTTTTCATTTTGCCCCTTCCCAGTTACCTCATTTAATTCTTGTAGTGTTCACTAAATTGGCTAAATACAACAACCTCAATTCTCAATATTAATTATTGCCAAATTAAAATGTTCGTAAACGCTTATGAAAGTTTGACAAATTTCCTAAATAGTACTATAATTTTTTGTAGGAGAAAAAATCGCTCAATTTAGAAGTAGGATTGATTATGCTTTTTCTAACAAAAGAAGATATAAAAAAGGTTTTTTCCATGAAAGATGCAATTGATGCCGTTAAAGAAGCTTTTAGTATGTATTCTCAGGGCAAAAGCGTAGTACCGCTCAGAGTAAATATTAACATTCCTAAATATCAAGGCCAGACCCTTTATATGCCAGCGTACGTGGATGACCTGAATAGCGGCGGAGTAAAGATCGTATCGGTGTTTCCAGGCAATATAGAAAAAGGAATAATCTCGGTACAGGCTACGATGGTGCTTATAAATGAAGAGACCGGGGAAGTGTGTTCGATTTTAGACGGGACTTACCTTACTCAGCTTCGTACAGGAGCTGCTCAGGGAGCTGCCACAGATATTTTGGCAAGAAAAGATTCAAAAGTTGGAGCGCTTTTCGGTGCAGGAGAACAGGCTGCATCACAATTGGAGGCTATGCTAACAGCGAGGAAACTTGGAAAAGTTTACGTTTTCGATATAAATAAAAAGAGGGCAGCAGAATTTGCTGATAGAATTCAACGCGAATTAACAGGCTACGATACGGAAATTATTGCAGATTCCGACGTTGATAAGGTTCTACCTATGGCTGATGTAATAACTACCGTGACCACATCAAAAAAACCAGTTTTTGATGGGCGGCTTGTAAAGGAAGGTGCTCATATCAGTGGTGTGGGTGCATACACTCCTGATATGCAGGAACTTGACGAATATTTGGTGAAAAGAGCCGACAGAGTTTTCGTGGATTCAAAAGAAGCCGTTCTCTCAGAAGCTGGTGATTTCATAATTCCTATAAAACATGGTACTATTGGCTCCAACAGAATAAATGGAGAACTGGGAGAAGTAATCTCGGGTAAAATACCCGGGAGACAAAGTGAGAAAGAAATAACCCTATTTAAGACTGTAGGAATTGCAGTTGAGGATGTGGTGGTAGCTGCAGAAGTTTATCGCAAGGCCTTGAGTGCAGGCTTGGGAACGAAATTAGAGTAGGAGGAAGAAACTTGGACATTACCTGGAACCCGCCGAAAGATTGGATGAGAATCAAGACTATAGACGCCCACGCAGCCGGGGAGCCCTTGAGGGTAATCGTGGAGGGCTTACCACCCCTTCCTGGGCGCACCATACTGGAGAAAAGGCGCTACCTCAAAAACAACCTGGATTTCCTGCGCACGACTTTAATGTGGGAGCCGCGGGGGCATGCGGATATGTACGGGGCAATCATTACAGAGCCGATAAGCGAGGGAAGTGATGTCGGCGTGATCTTCCTCCACAACGAAGGTTACAGCACAATGTGCGGCCACGGCGTGATCGCTTTAACAACCGTCCTTCTTGAGACCGGGATGCTCGAAAAGGTCGGAGAAAACCCGGTGATCAAGATGGATACACCAGCTGGTCTAGTAACCGCAGTCGCTCACAGAGAAGGAAAGAGGATAAAGGAGGTCTCCTTCCAGAACGTCCCCTCCTTCGTTTACCTTAAGGACCAGACTGTGGAAGTCCCCGGGTTGGAGAATGTGCACTACGACCTGGCTTTCGGGGGTGCCTTCTACGCCTTCGTCAGGGCAGAGGAGCTCGGAGTCAGCCTGGAACCAAAAGATTTTCGCCAGCTTATCGACCTCGGAATGCGCGTTAAAAAAGCCGTGATGAACTCTGTGTCCATACACCATCCCTTTGAGGAAGACCTGAGTTTTCTTTACGGCACGATCATCTTTGGAAAGGCGATTGAACCAGGCCATCACAGCAGAAACGTTTGCATCTTCGCCAACGGGGAAGTTGATCGCTCTCCCACCGGGACTGGTGTGAGCGCGCGAGCCGCAATTCATTATTTCAAAAAAGAGCTTTCCTTAAGTGAACCTTTCACGGTGGAGAGCATTATCGGGACATGCTTTACGGGAAAAGTTGTAGCCACCACAAAGTTCGGCCCTTACGAGGCGGTTATTCCCGAAGTGACGGGAAGTGCTTACATCGTTGGAAAGTGTGAGTGGCTTCTGGATCCTCAGGATCCTTTGCGCAATGGGTTCATACTTCGCTGAAACTTCAGAAAACCAAAAAATCACGGTAATCTACGGGAAGCGGCTATTTGAATTTCAGAAAGGAGGTGAAAGACGGTTAAAAAAGAGATTTTTATAAAGATAGTTAAGTAAAAAAAGTAAAAAAATAGGGAGGAAGGATATGAAAAAGATTTTAGTTTGGCTGTTAGTCAGTGTTATGTCAGTGTCGTTTTTAATTACTAGTTGTGCCAAGCCCACGGTTGAGACAATCAAGATCGGGCTTCAGACTCCACTGACCGGGGATTTTGCTGCTGAGGGCCAGTGGACCAAGCAGTGTGTTGAGGTTGCCGCCGATCTGATTAACAAGAAAGACGGCGTTTTAGGGAAAAAAATTGAGATTGTTATAGCGGATGACGCTTCCAACCCAAAGGATAGCGCTCTTGCCGCACAGAAACTAATCTCCCAGGGACTAAAGGAAGTGATTGCCTCCTACGGCTCATCAGTTACCGCTCCTGCGGCTGACCTTTACGATGCTAACAAGGTAGTCTCTGTTGGCTACGGTTGCACTGCAGTCCGCCTGACAATGGATAAGCAGCGCCCCTACTTCTTCCGTGCCTCTGGACGCGATGACACTCAATCCGAATTCTTTGTCAAGTTCGCAGTAGAGGTTCTCAAAGCCAAGCGCATTGCCATCATGCACGACAACCAGGACTATGGTAAGGGGGTTGCCGAGGATGCCAAGAGGTTTCTACAGCCCTACATTGACTCCGGACAGGTAAAACTCGTTTACTATGATGCCATTACTCCTCATGAGAGCGATTATTCCGCAGTAGTCAGCCAGATCAAGCAAATCAACCCTGATGTCTGGTTCTTCACCGCATACTATCCTGAGGCTGCCCTTCTGATCAAGCAGGCTCGGCAAGCAGGAGTAACCTGCACTTTCTTGGGCAATAACTCCGTTCCTACTCCTGAGTTTGAAAAAATCGCCGGCGTAGATGCCATCAAGGGCTCCATCCACTTGAACGAACCCATGCCTCAATTCCTGAAATCCCCCGAGGCCGTCGAGTTCATGGACTCCTATAAGGCGAAATACAACGAACTCCCAGGTTCCATCTGGGCAGTTTATGCTGCTGACGCCTTGAACGCCCTTGCGGCTGCCATCAAGAAAGCTGGAAGCACGGACCCTGATGCAGTGACCAATGCCATGCATACCATGACTGACGCCAAGGGCATCACCGGTCCTTTACTGTTCACCGATCGCGGCGACAGAAAGAACATTCCCTACTACGCTTACATCTACAACGAAGAGGGGAAATTAGAGCTCTACTGGCCCAAAGACTAAGTAAAAGAGGAAGCCCGTATGCACATGCTCCTCGAGCAGTTCCTCAACGGCCTGACCATAGGCTCTTTCTACGCCCTTGTGGCCATGGGCTATTCTATGGTCTACGGGGTAATGAAACTAGTTAACTTTGCACATGGCGACCTCTTTACCCTTGGCAGTTACTTAGGCTACTCAATCCTTGTCTTTGGTGCAGGCTGGATAACTCAAGTTCTTGGTGTCTGGGGCGGTGTGGTAGTAGCGATTTCTGGAGCTATGATTTCCGTTGGTATTGTCGGGCTGGTTGTAGAGCGCATCGCCTACCGACCCGTCTATAAAGTAGGTCGCCTTCCTGTTGTGGCTTCCGCACTGGGAATGTCCATCTTTATCTCCAACGGGATCATGGCCATCTGGGGCCCACGCTTCCAGGCATATCCCCAGAACGCCATTCCCTCTGGTATCCTGTCATTTAGCGATATCAGAATCACTTTCGTCAAGCTGATCACCCTTTTGGTCTCTTTAGGGCTAATGGCCTTCATCTACTGGCTGGTGGAAAAGACCTTTTTTGGCACTGCAGTGCGCGCTATGGCCCTGGACAGGGATACTGCCACCCTGATGGGAATCGATTTTAATAAAATCATCCTCTTTGTCTTTTTTGTGGGGCCAGCGCTGGGTGCCATGGCGGGGGTTTTTGCAGGCTTGAATTATGGCCGAATTATCTTCAATTTAGGATGGACCTATGGTTTGAAAGCCTTTACCGCCACCATCTTAGGAGGGATCGGTAATATTCCCGGTGCCATGATCGGAGGATTGCTTCTAGGCGTAATGGAATCACTCTTCGAAGGATTTGTGTCTGGAGCATGGAAAAACGTCTTTGTTTTTCTGGTGCTGATTATTATTCTGATCGTCAGGCCTACGGGTCTTATTGGCGAGAAGGTTGCAGAGAAAGTATAAACCCATGGCGGAGGTAACTCGAAAAGTAATCCAACGAATCTTTAAATCTCAGAAGAGTAGTAAGATTCCTCTTAAAAGTAGTCCTCTTCAGCTCGTTCTTCTGGCACTCGTAATCATCTTCCTAATTGTCTACCCCTTTTTGCCCTTCGTCAATAATTACTGGATCGACGTGGGTTTTTTTGTGGGGATTTATGTCCTTCTGGGGTTAAGTCTCAATATTGTGTTAGGGGAAGTCGGCCTGTTCGATCTTGGACACGCTGCTTTTTACGCCATTGGTGCCTACACCACGGGCATTCTTTTTACCCAGCTGCACATTCCCATTGTAGCGCTTCTTCCCATAAGTGCCATCGTGGCTGGTGGTTTCGCTTATTTAGTGACTTTTCCCATCATTCACTTAAGGGGTGACTACCTGTGCATTGTTACCATTGGTATTGGGGAGGTAGTGCGCATCACTGCTTTAAATAACCCCTTCGGTTTGACCAAAGGGGCAAATGGCATTACGGGAATTGGTAACCCCAATTTTGGACTTTTCTCTCTCCATACCCCCACCCATTTCTATTACTACATCTGGATAATCGTCGCCCTTGTAATCATTGGGCTCCTGAACCTTCAGAAATCGAGGGTAGGTAGAGCCTGGAACTTTATCCGGGAGGACGAAATCGCCACTGAGGCCAATGGCATAGATGTACGCTCCTACAAACTTATAGCTTTCATTTTGGGCGCGGCACTGGCAGGAATTGCAGGGAATGTATACGCTTCCACGATGATGACGATCTCTCCTGATAATTTCACCTTTATGGAGTCCTGTCTGCTCTTCTGCATTGTGCTTTTGGGTGGATTGGGTTCAATTTCTGGCAACCTCCTTGGAGCCGCGACTATCGTCATTTTCCCCGAGATTTTCAGGCAGTTTGCCAGCTATAGGCTTCTTTTCTTCGGAGCAGTTCTGGTAGTAATGATGATATTTCGCCCTGGCGGTATCTGGCCTAGAAGGAGGGAAGGGGTAGGTTTCCGTGGGTTGGGTATTTCCGGTTTGCCCGCGGATGAGGACGAGTTCCTGAAGAAAATTCTAAAGAAAGCAGCACTCGTTCCTCAGGGAGTAGATCCCGCTTCAAGATCATCTTTAAAGACCGAAACCGTCAACGAGAAAGTAAATGGCGACCTCATTCTCGAGACTCAAGGCGTGACCATGCAATTCGGTGGTTTGATGGCTGTAAACCAGTTCGACCTCAAGATCAGAGAAGGTAAGATCACATCCCTGATCGGCCCCAATGGCGCTGGCAAAACTACTCTTTTCAACGTAATTACGGGAATTTATCGCCCTACTTCAGGCAAAGTAATTTTTATGAGCCAGGATATCACTGACCTCAAGCCTCACGTGATTATCTCTAAAGGCATTGCCCGGACCTTCCAGAACATCCGTCTCTTCCCCTCTCTAACCTGCATCGAGAATGTAATGTCCGGTCCACATTATCATGCACATAGCGGGACTTGGTCTTCCATTTTCCATCCCCCCAGTCAGAAGAAAGAGGAGCGCCAAATATTAGAAATCGCTTCTTATCGTTTGCACCAGGTAGGCCTCTGGCAATACAGAAATGAGCTGGCCAAAGGCCTACCTTACGGGAAGCAAAGACTACTGGAGATAGCCCGGGCTTTAGCTACAAACCCTAAACTCATCATTTTGGATGAACCATCCTCCGGTTTAAACGATAAGGAAACTGAGGAACTAATGGATTTCCTGAAGAAACGGATTGCCGAAGGATTCACACTTCTTTTGATTGAACACGACATGAATGTAGTGATGGGCATTTCCGATTGGGTAACCGTAATGGACATGGGATCCAAGATTGCAGAGGGTCTGCCCAGAGAAATTTACAACAACCCTAGGGTAATTGAAGCTTATCTGGGTAAGGAGGAGTAAAAATAGCCATACTTCTTTCAGTTGAAAATCTCATTGTTGCCTACGGCGCAGTAGAAGCCCTTAAAAGCGTCTCCTTAGAGATTCAGGATGGTGATATTGTAGCTGTCCTAGGAGCCAACGGAGCCGGCAAGACAACACTGCTCAAAGCCATTTCCCGACTGGTGCATATAAAAAGCGGGAGTATCAAACTAAAAGGGGAGGACTTAAGTAAATTCCCCGCCTTTCAATTAGCGAGCCTAGGAGTAGCGCACATTCCTGAGGGGCGAAAGGTCTTCGCTACGCTCACGGTTGAGGAAAACCTAAATTTAGGTTCCTGGGGCATTCGAAATAAAATTAACTCCCAGGATCTTCAGAAAAATAAGGATTGGATTTTTCACCTCTTCCCTATTTTGAAACAGAGAAGGAAACAACTGGCAGGAACCCTATCCGGTGGAGAACAACAGATGCTGACCATCGGCAGGGGATTGATCTCCAGGCCCAAAATCCTGCTTCTGGACGAGCCCTCGTTGGGGCTAGCACCTATTTTAGTGCAAGAGATTTTTCAGGTGATTAAGCAAATCCACGATGAGGAAAGTGTTTCTATACTCCTCGTGGAACAAAACGCACGCAAGGCTTTAGGTGTTGCTCGTTACGGTTATATTTTAGAGACTGGAAAGATTGCCATTCACGGTCCCGCAGCCCAACTTAAGGAAGATGAGCGCGTAAGAGCTGTTTACTTAGGCGGAGCCCGCATCCAGCCAGTGAAATAATCAACTGAAAGATGTGGATGGAAATAACAAAAAAGACTTTGAAAATATTGTAAAGGAAGCTATTAACGAAATCCCCGAGTTCTTTAAATCAAAAATTGATAACCTTGAATTTATAGTTATGGAGTATTCAACAAAAGAAATGCATATGAGACAGAAAATTTTCTAGAGAGGAACACTTCTTGGACTTTACGAAGGTGTTCCGTTAACCAAAAGAGGGAGAGGATACCATGGAGTTCTTTCTGATAGAATTTTTCTTTTTACGATATCTATATTGAGAGAGGCTCAACTTGTTGGAGAGACTGTTAAAGAAAAAGTTAAAAAAGTTGCGCTTCACAAAATCGGTTATTACTTTGGACTTTCTGAAAAAGAATTAAGAGACCTTGGAATCACTTGAGCAAACAAAAATCTATTTGAAATAAAAAAAACAAATATATATAATAAGAACTGGCGTGAATAAAGAGAAAAGCTATGAGAGAAATAAATATACACCCTATACTTCAATTTAGTCATGGAAAAGAATTAAAATTTACCTTTGACGGCAAAACGATGAAAACTTTTGAAGAAGTAAAAAATGTCACATTAAAAAATGATTGATTCAAAGCGTTAAAAATATTAAGGTTGAGAGAGGTTTAGTAAGGTCGGTTATTACGGATAAAGATACCTATGAAATTGGGTTTTTAGTAAATGGAGCGGGAAATGGCACAAAAAAAATTGCGCAAATGGCAAGTATCGACTTACCAGTTCAAAATTTCAGACACCAGATTGCCGTAAGCGAGCCTCTCGAAGACTTTCTTAACCCAATGGTCGTAAAAGGCGAATTATATTTTACACAAACACATAGAGGAAGGGTAATTGGCGGAACTGACATGAATGAAAGCCCGACGGATTCAATTTCAACAAGTATTGATTTTCTTGAAAAATTTGCTACAGAGGTTGTAAAAACTATACCGCAGCTTTCTTCAATTAAAATAATGAGACAATGGACAGGTTCTTATGTAGTAACTCCTGACCATCACCCGATTATAGGCCCCTCAGAAATTTCGAATTTCATTCTTGGGTGTGGATATTCAGGCCATGGATTTATGCTTGGACCCATTGTAGGCAAACTTCTTGCTTCGTATATTATTGACGGAAAAATGTTTCTACCCGAGGCAGACAATCTTACAATAAAAAGATTTAAAGAAGGAAAGCTAATTCAGGAAAAAGCTGTAATAGGTTAAATTAATAAACCTTGCACAAACTTAGACTTTCGCAGCCATTTTCGAAAGCTTTAATGTTGGAATCTCTAAATTTAGGCGAAAAGTTTTCCTTTATTGATTCGATGATATATTTTCTTTCAACTGGAAAACCTCCAATTGCTGCTACGATCCTCAAAAGAACAACGTTTTGAACTATACTGTTGCCTAATTCTGCTGCAATTTTTTCAACATTTATCTCATATATGTTTTTTACACTCAATTTTAACTTCTCTCCCTTTTTTCCACTTGATATGCTATCAATTTTCATATAGACGTCTGTTTCATTAAACAATCAATTATATAAATAAATTTTTTAGAAATAAGTACTCTATTTATCTTGAATTTATTAAAAAGTTAAAAAAATCAGTATTGACACAAAAAAAAATACAAATAAAATTTAATAAGAGGATAAATGAATAAAGAAGAACAAAAAAAGATTCAATTAAGAGGAATTTTATTTGGTTTTTTATTTATTATTCTCTCGATTGGATTTTATCTAATTTCCCTGGTTCTTAACAAACTTGATTTCTACTGGTATTTTCTTTTCCCAGCACTGCTTCTTATTTTTGCTGTTTTTATACCAATTTCAATTTTTATTGCAAATAAATCTCGCTCAAGGAAAAAATAAATTATCTAAAATTAAGTGCTTGACTTAGAGATGCAAAAGTATATAATTGTTGCAATATATATTAGAGGGATGTTAAGTAAAGTGAACAAAGGAGGTAAATGACGGCAAAAAGCAGTGAAAAGCGATGTAAAAGCAAGTACTTTAGAAAAGGTTTTTAGTTTAAACTTAATTTTAAAGGAGGTGAAGTAGATGGCTGAAGAACAAAA
>Ga0315279_10005761_pt1 | contig 15891 bp, 16 predicted proteins | sample YL17G06_20_MG_FD_203694 | JGI IMG/M metagenome (GOLD analysis project Ga0315279, IMG submission 203694) | Sediment microbial communities from Yellowstone Lake, YNP, Wyoming, USA - YL17G06_20 | ecosystem: Environmental > Aquatic > Freshwater > Lake > Sediment | place: USA: Wyoming | collected...
GCTGGTAGCTGAAGCTTGGCTGGCGCTCAGGAAAGCCCAGGACAGCAGGAGGGGATAGTGGCCTGGGACGGCCCAGCACCTGTTCCACCAGGGCCGCTGGTGTCAGCCGCTGCAAGGACGCCTCCCTGCGCGGCCCGGTGTGCCTGGTGTATTCGACAACGGAGGACTTGGCGACATGACCAGCGCATTCTGCTTCCGTATTGTGCAGCCCGCGGCGTCCGCGCTGGTGTTTCTGTGCGTGTGCGCTTGCACGGGAGAACAGCCCTCCCTGCCGATGGAAATCCCCATCGTCATTGTGAAGTACTTTCCGCTCAAGGGCGACCTGATTGACAAGTCCGTCACGGGCGACTGGGGTGCGCCGTTCAAGGAAACGCGCGAGAAGACCGAGCGGCAGACGCAGGAACTCATCGCCGCCCTGGAGGAAGGCTCGCGCTACCACGGCTACAAAGACCCGGACAGCAAGCCGAGCCTGAAGTACCGCATCCTGGCGGTGTTCGAGTTCTACGCGCCGATGCCCGTGGTTCCCAAGACGCCCGGCCAGAAGACGCCGTTCACCGACTACAATGCCATAATGAATGAGATTGGCGCTCAGCGCTGGGTGGAAGAACGCGGCGTGAAAGAGGTCTGGATCTGGGGCTACCACGGCGGCGTCCTGGTGCTGTGGGAATCGAACATGGCCGGGCCGTTGGGCGACATCAGCAACAGCAACCGCGACCCGAAGGACCTGCCCGTGCTGAAGAAGACGTACACGGTCTACCACTACAACTACCAGCGCGGCACGTCGGAAGCGTGCGAGAACCACATGCACCAGATCGAAGCGGTGCTCAACCACGTGGACGGCCGCGACAGCACGCCAGCGGAGAAATGGCCCGAGCTGCTCTTCTGGGGCAGGTTCGTCGGCAGCGACAGGTCGCACAAGATCATCCATCCCGGTTGCGGCTGGTCGCACTATCCGCCCAACGCGGAGAAGGATTACGACTGGGCCAACCCGCGCTTCGTTGAAACGGATATCGAAGACTGGAAGCCGGACGGTTCCGGCAAGAAGCAGTCCCTTAACAGCGAGCGCTGGCAGAAGAACAGCTTGAAATGGTTTGTCTACTGGATGCAGAACATCCCCGGGGCGGGCAATGGCCTGCGATACGGCGGCAAGCCGCTCCACAACTGGTGGACGTTCATCGGCGACTTCGACACTGCCGTGGAGAAAAAGATGAAGCTTGTGGAGGAGTGAACCGCAAATGGCCTCAGGGACTTCTGATAGCTCCCGCGGTCTTGGCGGCGGCCCGGCACGCCCCAAGATTGCAGTGGACCTTGCGCGGCATAGGGACGGGCCGTTGGCGCCGGTGGCGGCAAGACCCATGAGTTCCATGCGGCCGTTGCGCCTTGCGGCGTATCTGTTCGCGCTTGCCTTGTCCGCGTCCGCGCTCGGGGCCGACACGCCGCCGGGTCGTGTTCTCTACAATGGCATTGAGCTTCCCGAAGCGTGGCCGCCGCGCCTGAAGGACTTTCCCGCCGACCCGCAGCAACCGCCGTATCTCATGTCGCCGCCGAATCCCATAGCCATTGATGTGGGCCGGCAGCTCAGGGCCGAATCTCGAAAGCTCTGAATTCCCAGGGCTGGAGCAGCAAGGAGGCCTTGGCACCTGCCAGCGGCACACGCAGGCCATCCACGCGGTCAAAGAGCACCCCCGCGGGCACGGGCAAGCTTAAGCCTGCCTCCACAGGCTGCCCGGTCTGGTTCCCCCAAGTTACGACGCTCGGCGGACCTTCGAACAACTGCGCCAGGCAGTTCTCGCAGGCCACGTCCAACTCGGACATCGGGCTGTCGCAGATCTCAGGGTACGTGTCGTAGTATGCCTTAGTCCTCCGCCCCAGTTCTGCCATCTTCCCGGCGTCGGGGTTGTGCGAATAGATACGGTAGCCGTTGACTGAATTCCAAACGTGCATTCGTTCGGGCGATCGCTCCTGCATGTGCGGGTCCTCGGTGGCAGCAGAGCCCCAGCTTTCGTAGGCCCGCATCCCGGGGTGCAAGAAGCGCCCAAGCGGCTCGGAGAACCGCCCACGCAACCAGGCGTGAGAATGCGCCAGGGAGCCATCCGCGAACTCGCGCGCCAAGTCGCCAACGCCTTCCACAAACAGCACGGTCTCCGGGTTTACTTTGTCCACTTCCTCGCGCACCATCCGCAGGAGCTGCCGCACGCCCCAGTTCCAGACATCGGGATGGGGATGGCCATGCGCCGGGTTGAAGCAGCGGTGGTAGTGCGTCGCGCAGACTGAATCAATGAAGAAACCATCCACGCCTACCGTCCGCACAATCTGCGCGCACTCCTGGGCCAGCCAGCGGCACCAGTCCATGCATGCAGGACACATATGCCAGAAGCCCCGGTAGTGCTCGTCGTAGGCGCCGTCGGCCTTCATCAAGGCCCACGCTTTGCCCTTGCTCCGCCCAATGCGAGAGCGTTTCCACATAATCAATCCTTCAACATAATAGATAATCCTTCCCCCGGCGCGATGCACGGCTTCAATTCCCTGCCGCGCGGCCTCGAAGCCGCCCAGGTTCTGCGCGGCGAAGAAATAATCCCCGCGGTTCAGCCAGTTCTGCGAGGTGCCAAGCACTTCGGGATCATGAAAGCCGGGGATATGGTAGAAGTCAGCGCCCAACTGCTTTTTCGCGGCGAGAATCTTCGGATAGTCGTGGAAACTTTGCCCGCGGCGCAGCATGTCGTCGCCCATGTCTTCGGCGATGAACGTGTTACGCTGAAACCAGCCCGCCGGGGAAACGCGGAATGGCACCCATTTGCGCTGCTGGCGCAGCCACGCTGCTCCCGCCTTCCAGGTGCCGCTGTAGGCGTACATGCGGACGGGCCCCAAGTCTGCCGCGTCACCGCTGCACACCATCGGCAAGGCGACGAAAGCCTCCTCCGCTGTGCGGTCGTACGCGGCCAGATTCGAGTCGCCAAGCGGGCTGAACCGCCGCGTGTGGCACACGCCAACCAACGGCCCGTCTGTCCCGCCTTCGGGATCCTGATCAAACCAGGCCTTCTTCACCGGGATCGGCAGCGTGTTGCCGATAACGTACGAACGTTGCAGCGACGAAGCGGGGTCAGCCGCGTAGTCCGCACGGTTGTCATCGAGTACCGCCAGGCCTCGCCCGCCGCCCTCGACCAAGAACACCGGACTGGAGCAGTTGCCCAGGTACGGCGCCCGCACGTTGATGCGGTTCAGCGGTTCCCGGACCTCTCCAGAGAGCCGTCCCAGCACGGCGCGGTCTGTGCCGTCCGCAGTGAACCTTACGCGCGACAGGAGCGGGAAGTATATGTCCATGTCCACTGCGTCAGCGCCGTTCCAGCAGGCTTGTCCGCGCCATGTGGCCACGTGGCCTTCCACTTCCACCTCGATGCAGACCAGGAGCGGCAGGCGGTCGTGCTCCAGATACGCCAGCAGCCGCCGTTCGGTGTGGCTTATCTCCTTGACCCGGAAGCTGTCCATACCGTAAGTGCCCGCGTACTTGCCTTCGCTTACGATAACGGCAAGGGGGTTACCCATTGGTCCCGGGCCGGCCTGCTTGCCCTCCGCATCCGCAAAGAGCAGCGGGGGCTGCCCCTGCCGCTGCACGCCGGTCAGACTCAAGCGCGCAGCCAAGTGCGTGAAGCTCAACACCAGACCAGGTCCAGCGATAGTGATCGTGCTCACCTTTGCCCCTCCAGTTCATGTAGACAGGAACAATATCTACGTGTATCACACTCCATGGTTTCAAGCAAGGCGGCAGGCTAAGGGAGCGGACCCATGAGAATGTCAGCGAACCTTCTTGCGACTGCAATGTCCTGCTGTCTCGGTGTCGCAGCTTGGGGTGAAGAGCACGTGATAAAAGGACTCTTTATGGACTCCGGAGCGGGATTGTCATTTGCTGCCGATGGCTGGTCTGTACGCAGCGAAGACGGGCGCGGTTGGGTCTCGCTGAAGATCAAGGGCTCTGAGTTTCTCAGTGCTGTTGCCTTTCAGAAAGACGGGCGGTTCGTGACGAATTTCCCTGACCATTCGAACCTGTCGCATGACCGCCTCTTAGGCCGGGCCGGGGCCGTCAGCGATGGGATGTACCTGATCAGGATTACCCCCAACGCGACTGCCACCGGCTTCCAGCTTTATGCCGGCTACAACGCCCACGATGACCAGAAGCTGGTTCTCTTTCTGAGCGATGAAGTGGCTGCGCAGCGCGGAAATGACGCCGTAACGTTCACACACAAGAGCGGATCATCACTCGTCACTACAACGCCATGTTGGGTCGGAGTGATGAAAGGCCCCGCCGGCAAAAACCGGCCAGCCGCGGTGTTCGATACGAAAGGATTCGCCGCCAACTCGTTTGATTTCATAATCGAATCTGCCCAGCCCCTCCCGAGCAAGCCTGCGGATGTGGCCTTCAGTGTTCACAGTTCCGACGACCCGCCTGACAACGTGCTAGGCGCAACCCGCGGCGTGAAGAACCCCGTGTACGGCAAAGGTACAAAGTTTGACTTTGCTATCGAACTGATGCGGCTGAAACCTGAGCCGTTCACCGGCTATGCCGAGCTCGAGATTCTCCACGCTCTCGGTGCGCGCCATTACTACGAGCGGCAAGACCTGAAAGCGGTGCAGCCGGACGACAAGGGCCGGATCAGCGTGCGATTCAGCCCGAAGTTCACGCTGCCGGGCGTCAGCGAAGTTTGGGGAAAGGTCGTGGATGCCGGGGGCAATCTGCTTTGGGTAGACCGTTACCGGATGGCGTATGATTGCGAGAGCTACCGTCCGAAGCTGCTGGTCGAATCTGACTTCATGGCGTTCTGGGAGAAGACGCTTGCGGAATTGCGCGCCACGCCGCTTGAGCCGGTCACCGAACGCGTCAAGGAGTTCGCGGACCATCCCAAGTTCGAAGTGTATGACGTGACGTACAACGGCTGGAACAGGCAGCGTATTCACGCGATGCTGTTCGTTCCCAAGGTTCTCCCGCGTCCAGCGCCTGCGATTGTCACAGCGCACCCCGGCACCACGGGTTTCGGTATCAGCAAGCGGCCTGACGGCGTCTACGGTTCGGAAGTTAAGCAGGACCCGCGCTTCGTGACGATTGTCCCGCTGATTCGCGGGCACGCCCCTGACGCGAAGGACATCCCCTTCAACCAACCCTGGTGGGGGCCGTTGAACGACCGCGATACTTATGTGGCCCGCGGGTGGTACTGCGCAATGATCCGGGCCGTGGACTATCTGGCCACGCGGCCCGAATTGGTGGATATGAAACGAATCGTGGCGAAGGGCGGCAGCCAAGGCGGCGCGCTGGCGTTGGTCACCGCAGGGCTTGATGCGCGCATCACGGTCTGCTTGGCCGACTGCCCGGCCAACTGCCAACCGCAGGAGATCATGGAAAACTACCCCAGCTTCGGGCCGTCGAAAGGCCAGGTGCCGCCGGGTCAGACGCTGCAGGATGTCGAGAAGATGCTGAGCTACTACAACCCCGTGAATCTTTGCCCTCTGATCAAGTGCCCGACGTATGTTGGCAGCAACATAGGCGACCTGACCGTGCACAGCATGGGGCCGCTCGCAGCATACCGCAATCTCACGGGGCTAAAGCCTGAAGGCAAGGCCTTCTGCCCTGGCTTTACCCATTTCCACGGCTCCGGCCCCGGACTCGATGTGAAGAGCCGCGAATGGCTGGAGAAACTTTCCGCAAAGGGCACCGCAAAATGATGCACGGTTAACGACTCACATTCTCAGCGCGCGGAAAGTCTCGCCAAGCAGGGAAAGGGCCTCGACAACACAGAGCGGCGTGCATTCCGCTATCTCAGAGCTTTCCGTAACAACAGTAACCAGGCTGCTGGGAGAATCGGCGCAGGCAATCGGTTCTGCGCGAGCGGTGTTGAACGCTTGCGCGCCGTCCGATCCAGGCTATACGGACATCATGCGTCGGCTCGCGTTGGGCTGGCAAGGTGAACTGAGGAGGACGCGGCACATGCCCAAGATTGACTGGATGTACCACAGGCCGGGGTGAAAGACATGCGGCAAGGCGCAAGAGTCCCTTGCGCGCCGAAATGTTGACGTCGAAGAAACTGTTGATGCGAGAAAGACGCCGCTGAAAAAGAAAGAAGCCCTCGCGCTGGTGAAGGCTACAGATGTGATCCGCAGCGTCAAGGGCAGCAAGGTAGCCTCGCTGGATCTGAAGAGCAGCCCGCCCGATGAGGAGGTGCTGGCTTTGTTGCTCGGGCCAACCGGCAATCTGCGCGCCCCGGCACTGCGCGTGGACAGGAAGCTCATTGTAGGATTTGAGCTTGGCATCTACGCGGATGCGTTGCGCTGAGCGTGGCGCCATTCGGCGGCGCATGTCGAACATGGACGATGAAGCCGCCAGAATCGAGCATCCAGACGTGGGGGTTGAGTGGCCGCAAACGCCACGACCACGGCACCCCGCCCGAGCCTGCCCTGCTACGTCCCGTCGGACGTCAACCACTCCAGGTCGGAGCGAGCCAGCATGATGGTCGCATTGCAGTGAGCGGTAATGTGGTTGGGCCCGCCGTACTCGTGCAGGCAGAGGATCGTGCCGTCCTCCAGGACGGCCAGGTCGCTATAGCCAGCGTACGCGTCGGGGTCTGTGGTGAGCCGCCTACCCCTCACCCTACCCTCTCCCCAGGGGGGAGAGGGTAGGGTGAGGGGACCTGGCCCTGGTCGCTGCTCACCCGCAGCGTCAGCAGCTCTCGCCGATAGTGGATCCAGCAGGGCTTGTGGTAGAACGGCTCCAGAACGCCCACGCCGCAGTAGATGATCCTGCCGGGGCCCACGTCCCCGCTGATGCGGTGGCGGATGATGCTGGCGTGGCACTGCGGGTCCGGCAGGGACATCTCGTACTGCGGGTCGGACCAATTGAGCGCGCCGTCGGCACTGAAGCTGACAGCCCGCCGCCGGGCCGGACCCATGTTGCGCAGGTTCAGCATCACCCGGCCATCGGCAAGCTGCACCGGCTGGGCCTCGTTGCAGGAAGGGATCGTCTCGGGGATCAACCCGCCAGCCTGCCAGGTGGCCCCGTGGTCGTCGCTGTAGATGACGCCCGCAAAGTTCGGATCATGCACCGGCCGTGGAGCCTTGCACACCCACACCGGCACGATCAGCCTCCCCGACGCCAGCATGATGCTGTGACCCACGCCGGCCGCACGAGCGTTCAACGGATGGGCCAGGCTCCAGGGGGCGTAAACTGCCGTGATGTCCCGTGGTTGCGACCAGCTCTGCCCGCCGTCGTCGCTGCGGATATAGAAGGTGCGCGCATAATCGTGCCCGAACACCGGCCCCATCGAGCCTTCAGTGCCAAAGCTGAGCGCCCGGCCGCCGCGCGCAAGCAAATGGCGTGCAGGCTGAATGCAGACGTGGATATTTTGGCGTTGCATGCGCCAGCCGAGGCGCATGCCGATGAGCGTTTCGTTTCTGCAAGGATCCAGCCCCCGGTCGTCGAGCACGCCAGCGGCATAGGTCCAGCAGAACAGGCGGCCATCTTTCTGCCAACGGCGGATGCCTTGGGCTGCTTGCGGGGTGATGACGGCGCAGTTCACGAAGACAAGCAGTTTGTACTGCTCGCCGGGGAAGCTGGGGTGGCGCAGGTCGTTGAGCTCATAGATATCGAAGGGCACTCCCGCCAAGGCCCAGCGCCGCGCGCAGAGATCGAGCAGCAGCCCGTGGTTCGACTCCAATTCAAAGCGCAGCAGCGAACCATTCATCGCGGCCTGGTAAAGAGGCGTATCCTCGGAGCAGACAAAGGCCACTTCGCTGAGCGAGCGCCTGTCCCAGGCGACGGCCCGCTTGCCGATCTCCGAGAGGCGCTTCTCTGGTCTCGACGATGAACGGTTCCTGATAGTTGTGCGAACGGATGTCAAACCACCAGTAGGGCGTGCCCGTGATCAGGTTCTGAGCGTGGTCGCGCTGCAAAATCGCGTTCTGCTCTTCCTCGTCGCGCCCGCAGTACCCCTGCTCCCAGCGATAGACAGGATCGGGAATGACAGGCTCGGCAGTGAGCGGCGGGATGCGCGAAGTATCGGCTTTCTGGTGATAGTCCTTGATCTTGCAGTACAGTTCGTAGTCAATCATCCGGCACGCTCCAGGCCTTGAAGTATCTGGCCGATGGTCTGCGGTTCGTGGAGCACTTGGCGGGGCGGGTCCAGCGCCAGCACCTGGTACAAGGGCTTCTGGTAGGCGATCAACTGCGCGGCAATGAGTTCCTGCCGGGCGCTCAGCAAAGCAGGTCCGTCCAGTGGCAGCAGCCGCAAGATGGCCGCATCCGAGTAATAGCTCAAGCCCTCGGCATCGGCCACGGTGACGAGGAACAGGTACAGCGCCAGGGCCTGCGCAGAACAGCGGCAGATGTGCCTATCCCGAACCAGGCGATGATCCACCCAGTTGAACTGCGGCGGAACTCTGCGCAGCCGCTCCCGGCACAACACTCGTTTGAGCACTCCCATGCGTCGCTCCCCTTTGCAGGCCGCAGCCTTGAATCTGCCGCCCTAGAAGTATCAGCCGGTGGAGCAGGGGCGCGATGTCATCTTGTAACGCTCCGGATAAGTGGGCGATAAACCCAATCTGCAGCGAGAGTTGCGCGGACAAGAGATCTTGTAACGCAGGCGACTTAGGGGCTTGGGAAGCCGTGTCCGTCGAGGGGCACGCGGCTGGAAAAAACACCGCAGCGCCGCGAGCACTCTCATTTAAGATGTGTTCATCTCCTGGCGCAGCAAAGGATTGCGTAAACAAGACATCTTGTAACGCAGCAGGTTTCTTGCGCCGCCTGCGCCAGTAGCCCGGATGGTCCTTTCGCCACTCCCGCACGCGGTCGCCATTATCTTTGCCGCGGAAGTAGTCTCGCCCCCTGGGCGAGCGCCGCCAGCGGCGCTGGCTGACGGCCTTGCTGGCCAGGCGGCAAGCAGGCTGCGCACAGTATCTCTGGTGAAAAACGTTACGCGGGTCAGGTTGATACATCTGCCCGCAGTTGCGGCACTTGCGTCGTCTTCGTCGCGTCATGAAGGCACCCCAAAGTTGCAGCCTCCATGACGCGCTCCACGCGCGGCACGCCGGAAGAAAACTCAGCGCGAAGAAAATGAAGAACAGCAGAAGAAGACTTCTTAAATCTAATCCTGCAAAGAAGACGGAGCCGAAGAAGACCGCATTTTCAGACCGGCTGTTTTACCGCACTATCAAATCGGCGCTGACACCAGAGAGAATGATTCTCTGATAGGAGGATTGCCAGAATGCACAAGCCAGAAGCACCAACGACGCCGGTATCACGACGATTCGCAGCATCATCAAGAACCCGATTTTCAAGGGGTACGTGGTCTTCGGGCGAAAGAGCGAAGGAAGGTTCCACCGAATCATCGGCGGCGAGGTGCAGCCTGTCCCGGTGGGCGAAGGCAAAGTTGTCCGGCGTTCGCTGGAGCAGTGCGTAGTGCGGCACGCCCCGGGCTTGGCTCTCGTCTCTGCGGAGCTGTGGGAAGCCGCGAACCGAAAGCTTGCGGCCAGGGGCAACCGGCAGGTCGGCGCGCGGGCGCGACGGCAGGCTTATGTTCTGTCTGGCCTCGTGCGGTGTGGAGATTGCGGTGCGCTTATGAGCGGCGTCCCGCAGTACAATAGGGCGCATAGGGTGCGGCTCTACACCTGCTCATCACATTTCCGTTACCATCGTTGTCACAGAAACTCGGTGTGCGAAGATCGGCTTTTGCCCGTGCTGCGCGATGTGATGCTTGACCGGCTATTCTGCGGCGGGGACATGGAGCGGCTCAGGGCGGCGATACTGAGAAAACTAGAAGCGCGAGCCGATGATGGGCGTGAACAGCGCCTCAAAGGAGAACTCACGAAGGCCAAGGCCGACATGGAGCGAGCGGCGCGGAATCTCCTCCTGGCCGATTCTGCGAACGTCCCATTCCTGAACCAAGGCATGACAGAGCTTCGCGAGCGCGTGAAGACTCTGGAGGACGACCTTGCGGCTTCCCGGAGACATGGGGACGCGGCAACGATTCCGGACGAAATTGTTGGTCAAGCGCGCACGCTGGTCGGTGAACCGTTTAACGGCGAGCATGAGCGTATGAAGGCGATTCTGGGTGAGCTTGTGGAGCGGATCGAACTGCGGTTTGAACCTGCCCCCCTCACCCTGCCCTCTCCCCCAGGGGGAGAGGGTTGGGGTGAGGGGGCGGGTGGCCGGTTGCGACCTGTACCTGAGGGACTCGTTAACAACATATGGTCGGGGCGGCGGGATTTGAACCCACGACCTCCTGGTCCCAAACCAGGCGCTCTAAACCAAGCTGAGCTACGCCCCGTAAAGACTTGCATGATCTACGCTTGCCCCAGGCGCCTAAGGGAGCGCTCTGGTACGCAATTCGGAGCAGCGGGACCATGAGCAAGCCTTGCCAAATTCCACCCTTGCACCCGCCGCGAAAAGCACTTTACTCGGCCACCCTCTTTAATGCAAGAGACACGCGGCTCGTGCGTGGCCTGGCACTCGTCTTCCGGGCAATCCTGTCTGGCAACCGCGCGGCCGTGGGATTAAGGTATGCGGCCAATAGATGCGGAGGTCGCCTGCATGGGCAAGAAGAAGAGCGCGGTTTCACGCCGCATGGCCTTGCGGACTTTGGCTGCATTGGGAACGGGCTCGCTCATCCTGCCACCATCCGTGGCGGACGAAACGGACACTGCGATTCGCGTGCCGGCGCAGACCGTTCCGGTGCTGGCAGACGCGGACGTTGTGGTGTGCGGCGCTGGCACGGCGGGGATTACCGCCGCGTGCAGTGCGGCGCGGCATGGCGCCTCTGTGGTCCTGCTTGAGCGCTGGCCTTGCGTTGGCGGGATGGCAACCGCGGCCCTGGTGAACGGCTGGCACCGCGGCGACCGTGAGAAGATGGTCATCTACGGTCTGGTTGAAGAAGCCGCCGAACGCGCCCGTCAACGCGGCTGGATCAAGCAGGACGGCGGGTACCCTCGTGTGCATGAAACGCACTGGTTCGATCCGGAAGGCATGAAGATCGTCTACCACCGCTCGACCACACGCCGGGCAATCGCCCGCCCCAGGTCCTCGATGGCTTTCTGCCGCCCCAGGTCCTCGGTTTCGCCGCGCCGCAGGTTATAGACCCCTGAGGTCCCTTGTTTCTCGGCATTGGTTACCAGTTCATGCTTAAAGATGTGGCGCGCTTCCTTAACGTCGTAGAGTGAAATGCGCGCGCGGACCGTCAGCCTTACTTCGGCAGGGTCGCCGAAGCGGTCGTTGCGCAGGGCTTCCCGTTCCATCTTTACGACCTCGCCTTCGAGAATCAAGTCGGCGTTCTCGCGTCCGGCCAGTTTCAACTCGCCCGTCTGGATGAAGGTGTTGCGCACGGCCTCGGTGACCTCGACTTCCAGCTTCCGCGTGTACTCGTCAATGTAGGTCCGGTTCGCGAAAACAGGAACGGCTATGGTTTTGGCATGCGGCGGCAGCGCGTTGCGCGTCGTATATGCGCAGCCGCCCAGGACCGCGATTAGAAGTCCGCTTAGTATCCCAAGTCTAATCACTTGCGATTTGCGATTTGCGATTTGCGATTGCACCGGGCCGGCAGTGGAAATCGAAAATCGCAACTCTAAAATCGAAAATGCCATCGCTGGCCTCATCTCCTCTTCAGCTTTTCCAGTTCCACCTTGGCCTTCTGTGCCCACTCCGAGTCCGGGAAACGTTCCTTGACCAGTTCGAGATAGACCTCGGCGGCGCGGAAATGTTGGTTCTTCTCGTAGAACAGGGCCTGCTCGTAGCGCTTGCGGGCCTGCCGCTCGCCCAGCAGTTTTTCGTTCTCTTCGAGCGCCACCACATCGAGGTCGGTGTTGTCCACCTCGGCGTCCTGCTTGGCCTGCTGAATTCTCTTCCGTGCTTCGTCGGTATCCGCCTCCGTGTATTCCGGCAGCGGCTTGCGGCGGTTGATGCAGGCGGCGATGTGCCCCTCGGTTTCAGCGCGCAGTTCCGAACGCGGGAACTTTTCGAGCAGTTCCTTGTATTTCTTGATGGCCCCGTCGTAATCCTTTTCCGCCTCGGAGCACTCGCCCAGCCCCAGCAGCGCATCGTCGGCCCAGCGGCCTTGCGGGTCCAGGTCATACTGCTTTTGGAAGATGCCCCTGGCCTTGCGGATGCGGCTGGCGGGGCGGTAGGTGCCGCCTTCGCCCTTGCCTTCCAGGAACCCGCGTCCCAACGCGATCTCGACCTCGCCGATGACGTCCAGGAAGCTGGGGTTGGCGTAGCGGCGCCGCAGCTCATTGAGCTGCTCGCGGCATTTGGTATAGTCGCCCGCCGCGAGGTAATTCTTGGCCGAGAGGACCAGTCCTTCCTCGGCCTGGTCGGATTCGCTGTAGACGTTGGCCTGCCGCTTGAACTGCTCAGCCGCTTGCTTTGAGTCTCCGATTCCCTGGAGACGCTTGGCCTTAGCCGACTGCTTCTCGGGCGTGTTCTCCACCGCCTCCGGACCACGCGGCCATTTGCCTTCGTTGGCCCAGAAGGCCATCTCGTCCTCGGCCGCGCAAAAGGCCCGTCCGCCGAGGAACGGCGCGGCAGCCAGCGCCAGCAGGATGTAACCTCGCTTCAGCATGAACACCATCTTTAACCCATGGCAGCCTTTACGCAATCGCATTACCCCAGAAAGACTGTATCCGCACGAGAACGGCGTTTCAAGTTTCAGGTTTCAAGTTTCAAGTTGTGCGCGGGCCGCGGTTAACCTGAAACCTGAAACCTCAAACTTGAAACCGCCTTTGTCAGGTCAGGCTTCTTTCTGCGCCAGGAGTTTGGCCAGGACAAGCCCTGGCACAAGCAGAGCCACGCTCGCCACCGCGTAAGGCCAGGCGCTCGGGTCCGCAAAACCCAGGATCAGGCCGGCATCCAGAACGCAGATGCCCATCACGCCGGCGCGCACCAGATCGCGCGCGGCCGCGGGCGTGCCCAGACGGCGCAGGCGGTGCGTAAGGAAGCTCAAGGTCAGGGCCAAGGGCGCGAGGGCGAACCAGGACTCACGCGCGCCGCTGCTGCCCGCAAAAAGAATCGCGCCGCCGCAGAACAGCCAGCCCAGGGCCATGGCCCGCGCTTTCTTGCCGCTTTCCTCTTGAGCCGAGAAGGCGGTCAGACCAGCCGCATAGATGCCCACTGCCAGCGCCGGGGCCCAAGGCCACTCCCAGAAGCCGCGAGTCTGCGCATAGTACTGGAACGCCGGATGCGCGGTAAGCCCAAGCTGCACGTTGAGGAAGCGGCACGAACCCAGCACCAGCGGCCCCGTCAGCGGATTCTTCTTGGAACTGAAGTTATAGAGGACAATTGTGCCTGCCAGCAGCGCCCCGCGGAGCAGCGCTGCCCAGCCGCAGCTCCACGCCAGCCCCACGCCCAGCCCCAGAAGGAGCAGCGCGCACAGGACCGCGCCAGGCAATGACACCTGTCCCGAAGGCAAGGGCCGTGAGGGTCGAAACTCGGCGTCCTCCTCCCGGTCGGCGATATCGTTAAGCGCCATCCCGGCCATGTACAGCGCCGCGGAGGCGCCGAACAGCGGCACGGCGCGCTCCAGCCCGATTTCCTCCGGCGTCGCCGCGGCGCGGGCGATGGCCAGGCCGGCCAGGATATCCGCCAGCGCCGTGAAGACGTTGGGCAGGCGGACCAGGCGAAGATAAGCAACTACGTTGCGCATTTTCGATTTTTGATTTTCGATTTTCGATTTTCGCCGCGCTTGCCAATCGCAAATCGAAAATCCAAAATCCAAAATTCAGATGGGCCCTATCTGGGCGATGGCTATGGCCTCGATGGCTTCGCCCTTGCCGACCGAGTCCAGCCCTTCGCCTGTCTTGGCCTTGATGTTGACGCAGTGGCGCGGAATCTTCAGCGTGTCCGCGATCTTCCCGCTGATTTCCTGCTTCAGCCTGCCGAGCTTGGGGAGTTCCAGATGGACCGTCGCGTCCACATTCAGCGGCACGAAGTTCGCGCTCGCAAGCAGTTCCAGCGTCTTGGCCAGCAGCACCAGCGAGTCCGCGTCCTTCCACTTCGGGTCGGTATCGGGAAAGTGATGGCCGATGTCTCCCAGTCCCGCGGCGCCCAACAGCGCATCAATGATGGCATGCACCAGCACGTCGCCATCCGAATGGCCCGCCGCGCCTTTGCCGAATTCGATTTCCACTCCGCCCAGCACCAGCCTGCGGCTGAAGACCAGCCGGTGTTTGTCCGTTCCGATGCCCACGCGAACCATGCTCGCTCCTCCCTCCGAAAAGGCACCAATCCTTGCCGTGCCAATGGTATACCCCCGGCGGGCGAGGCTGTCGAAGCACTATTCACCACAGAGACGCAGAGACGCAGAGAAGACATTTTGGATTTTGGATTTTGGATTGAACGGCAACCGCGGAGGCAGCGGGAAAGATCGGGTCATCGGGTGATCGGGTGATCGGGTGACCGAGCGAACCAACAACTTCCAGTTGCCGTTACTTGGCTCGATGGCCCGATCACCCGATGGCCCGATTCTTTCTCTGTCACTCCGGCGTGGCGGTTAACGTAACGAAGATTGTTTTCTGCACGCCAGCGTTTCGCGTAATGTCCGTGGGGGTCATCACGGTCAGGACCAAGGGTTGGTCCGCGCCGGGGGGCAGCCTGGCAGTGCCGGTCAACTCTTGGGCGGCAGCGGTTAGCGTCGCTAGGGCGTTGGTGCCCAATTGGGCCTTGATTGCGAATGTGTCCGTTGTTGGAGCGCTGCCGATGCTCCAGCCGCCACTATCCGTGACCGCGGCACTGACCCTGGCATTTGTGCCTGTTTTTGACGTGTTCTCAAGGTTGATAGCCAGATTGTTGTGGGCATCGTTGCTTGCGCAGGTCTCGCCGTGGCCGAGCTGGTCGCCGGTCGCGTCCTTGACCGTCCAATCCAGAGGCGTCACATCCCCGGCAGTCTTCCCCGTCGTGCCTGCGCCCCAGGCGATGGAGACGCTCTTCGGAATCGTCAGCCACACAACCACCTGCATGTCATTGCCGGGCTGGCCGGGGCCGGCGGTTACTGTCAGTTGGACGGTGGTGATGGATTGGTTGCCCGAAGCGTCCGTCGCCACCAAGCGAAAAACGTAGAGACCTAACACGTCCGGTGTGAACGTTGGGTTGCGGACGGTAGTGGGGCTCAAGACCGCGGACGAGCCTGCCGGGACGCGAATTTCACCCCATTGCCAGGCCACGGCAGTTTGCGGGTTCGTGTCCAACTGCCGTGTTGCGCCAGTGGCGCCGCTGGCCTGGTCAATCGTGGCCACATCGGCGATTGAAGGAATGCCTTTGCGGATGGTGCAGTTATTGGTGTCCGCCACGTAGGCGTTGCCTGAGCCGTCCACGGCCACGCCGGAAGGATCACGGAACCGCGCGGCGCTGGCTGTGCCGTCAGCACTGCCATAATATCCAACCAAGCCCGCCAACGTGGTCACCACGCCCGCGGGTGTGATTTTGCGGATGGTGTAATTCTGCGTGTCCGCGACGTAGACGTTGCCTGAGCCGTCCACTGCCACGCCGTACGGCAACTTGAACCGGGCGGCGCTGCCTGTGCCGTCAGCACTGCCCAAACTTCCCGCCAAGCCCGCCAATGTGCTCACCACGCATCCGGGGGTGATCTTGCGGATGGTGCTGTTATACGTGTCCGCGACGTAGACGTTGCCTGAGCCGTCCACGGCCACGCCGTAGGGCCAGGCGAACCGCGCGGCGCTGCCTGTGCCGTCAATTGCACCGGGCGATTCATCAGGCCCGGCGAAAGTGGTGATCAGCAGGCTCTCCGCCCGGCCCCGCCCAACCGCCAGAAAGCACCAGACCGCGATGGCCAGTACGCAGGCTGTACCTCTTCTCCCGCTGCTGGTCTGTCCGCTCGTCATGGCCCCTCCGCCCGCGGGCCTCGATCCGAG
>Ga0315279_10005762_pt1 | contig 15890 bp, 13 predicted proteins | sample YL17G06_20_MG_FD_203694 | JGI IMG/M metagenome (GOLD analysis project Ga0315279, IMG submission 203694) | Sediment microbial communities from Yellowstone Lake, YNP, Wyoming, USA - YL17G06_20 | ecosystem: Environmental > Aquatic > Freshwater > Lake > Sediment | place: USA: Wyoming | collected...
AGACGAAAACGGAATGATTCCATTATACGACTCATTCGTGAACACCCAGGTCTCCCTCATCAGGGGTCTGACAGTCCTGCAGCGTGTCCTGGATCAGCAGGAAGTCCAGGAGACACAATGGTACAAGGACGCTCCGGGATCGCTCATGCAACGGCTGCGTGGAACCGCCACTCCTCCCATGGAGCGGCTCAGGGACAGTCTCTCGGCGCGGCCTCGACCCCGCACCGAGATCATCGACGTCTCCTTCATAGATGCCAGGGCCAAAGATGCCAAGCTTATTGTCGATACGGTTTTAAATCAGTACATGAAATACATTGGGGAAATGTCCGATGCGACTGAGGACAAGCTCTACCGCCAACTGGTAGACCAGTACAAATCTCTGGAGAACGAGATCCAGGGGCGGGAGAAGATCTGTGCCGAGCTTCACAGATCGCTCGGTACGGAGACTCCGCAGGACCTTATCTCCGGCAAAAGGGTTCGTCTCGATGAGACACAGGCCCGTCTCGGCGAGTTGCGCAATCGCATCGCTGTGTTGGAGTGGGAGATGAAGCAGGCCGTTGCTGCTGACAGCAATGCTGTGCCGGTTGCCCGCACGGCCAGGATTGCGCAGCAACCAAAGTACCATGAGGATGCGGAATGGCGCAAGCTGAAGATGAACGTGGACATCGTTCTAAACGAGATGGCCAAAAGCGTATCTCTTCCCGACCATCCGGAGGGGATTCGATTGAGACAGGATCTGAACTTTGCGAGGGACCTGCTTCGACAACGTGAGGCGCAACTGGACGAGCAGTGGCGTGACCGGTTGAAGAATGCGGCTGGAGCACCAACCACGGCCGATACCAATGACCCGCGTCTTGAAGAAAGGTCGATTTCTGTGGAGCATCAACTGGCCCGGGCAAAGCGTGAGGAACAACTCTTGTCTGCAGAGTTGGAGAAACAGCAGGCAGAGTTCAAAGGGCTTTTCGAGAGCGCTCAATTACTTGAGAAGGAGAATAACGCGCTGCGGCAAAAGCGGGAGTTGTTCGACGCAGTTCGGCAGCGTCTGGACCAGAAGAATATGGAGCGCAACGTCCCCGGTTCCATCGAGGTGTCGATGTGGGCCTACTCACCCTCCCAGCCGGAAAAAGACCGTCGAACTGTGTTCACTGCCATGGCGCTGGTTCTGGGCTTAGGTATGGGCGGGGGTGCCGCATTCCTAAGGGCAAGCAGAAACCAGACCATTTATGCTCCTAAGGATATGCCCCAGCCAATGCAAGTCCCGTTCCTTGGGTGCGTACCCTTGATTCGTACCAGAAAACCACTGGGAAGATCACTCTGGGACGAAATTGAGCAGGATCATTCTCTCTTGATCGAATCCATCCGGGTTATGCGTACGGCATTATTTTCACGCTTGGATGGTCAGAGTCGCACCACTGTACTGATAACCAGCGCTGCGACGGGGACCGGTAAGTCAAGCTTCACCGTGATTTTGGGCAAGTGTATGGCTCGGGCCGGTAAGAAGGTCCTCATCGTGGATGCGGACTTTCACAAGATGACTCTGTCGAAGTGGTTCGACCTGCTCGACCAATCCGGGTTCATGGAATTCTTGAGCAACAAGACCGTAGACAGGCTGCCCATTTTTGCGACAGAAACACCCGGCCTAAACATTATGCCTGCTGGGAAGCGAAGCAATGACGATGCCGTGTTTGAGGAAATAGCCAATGGTGCTTTCAAGATTGGTATTGGCCAGCTTTTTGAGCAGTACAGCTACGACATCATATTGCTCGACACCCCCCCTATCCTGCCGGTAGCGGATGCCGCTATCCTCGCAGGCCAAGTGGACGGCACGATCATGGTAGAGCGAGAACACGTATCTCGGCGCACGGAAGTCGCCAACGCCTTGATCCGTCTGAGTTCCGCCGGCGGACGCCTGTTGGGGACAGTCTTCGTAGGTTCAGCTGGCCACGACCATTACGGATACGGCTACAGCTATGGTCATTACGGTAATAAGACCAGGGAGTCATGAGTGAACATGGGCCAGCCAGCCCAATCTGACAAACCTACTGTCGCAGACATTATGCAAGAACTGCGATCACTCGCCATTCATCCAAGCAACCACACATGAGTATTCGCGTCTTGGCCTTATACGCCCTGGTGGCCGGTCTTTCCATCTATGCCTGGAAGGACTGGTTCAAGAGCCTCTGCGGCTTGATTCTACTGATGGCGGTCATTGAGCACCCGGACATGCCAAAAACCATTTTGGGAATCCAGGGACTGAATCCGTGGAATGTGTTATTTACTGCGATCCTTCTGGCTTGGGTCGCCAAGCGCCGTCGCGAGGGGCTCATATGGGATATGCCTCGCCATGTTGGTGTGTTGTTGCTGATGTATCTTGCAGTAATAGTGGTCGGTGTATTGCGAGCGGTTTTCGACCGAAGCCATATCGAGGACTACCCCCTCAAGAGTCTGATCAGTGAGGAGCTGATTAACACGATTAAGTGGGTCCTGCCTGGGATTCTGCTCTTTGATGGCTGTAGAACACGCCGTCGCGTCCTGATGGCTCTTGTGTGCATTCTCGCCGTTTACCTTCTGATTGCAGTACAGCTCCACAGGCTTCTACCAATGGGATCGATTCTTCAGGGTGGAGGCGGTCTCGAGTCCACGCGAACACAAACCTTAAAAATGGGTTATGCTGCGACCGATCTTTCTGTTATGCTTGCCGGAGCATCATGGGGGATTCTTGCGGCCCTGCCGATGGTTCGCACGAAGAGATACTGGATAGCGCCTTTGACGGCGGCAGGCATAATCGTCAGTGCTCAGGCTTTGACGGGAGGCAGGGCAGGATTCATAGCTTGTGGATTCGCAGGACTTGTGCTTTGTCTGTTGAAGTGGCGTAAGGGCCTGCTCCTTCTTCCTGTCATGGTGATATTGCTTTCAATCGTGTTTCCTGGTGCCGCCGAGCGGATGATGAAAGGATTCGGGGAAACCAGCCTGACGGGCCAAGCCGAGATCAATAAGAACGCTGCGACATCAGACAGAATGTTCTTCTGGCCTTACGTAACCGGCAAAATCGGTCAATCGCCTTTGATCGGCTATGGGCGTCTGGCGATGAAACGCACCGGCCTATACGCAACCATCGAGGCTGAACGCCCTGGCACGGCAGCTCCTCACCCGCACAACATGTATCTCGAAACGCTGCTGGATAACGGTGTGGTCGGGTCGATACCCATTTTGTCTTTCTGGGGAACGATGCTGATCTATTCCGGGACGTTGTTCCGACGCAACAATCGCCTCTATTCCGCTGTCGGGGGCCTCTCTTTGGCATTGGTATCAGCCGCGCTGTGCGGGGGACTTGCGGGACAGCACATTTATCCGCAGGAACACACAATGGGTATCTGGGCGGCGTGTTTTCTCTCATTGCGGGTGTACATGGAGGAGAAGCGGATGGCAGGCTACATCGAGAACTCGAGGGACTTGACTTTGCATTATGGGCAGGGCTTCTGGCGGAATCCTTCATTGGAGGCAACTACATGAACAAGAATGGATCCCTCGCAGATGGTTTCTTGGATAGTGCAACTTACTACCCGCAACATAATGCGGTTTTTGTAGACAATACTTTTATACGGTATGATGAGTTATATGAAACCGCAGCCAGGATCGCGGCGACAATCCAGCAGTACACACCGGATCCCGAGCCGAGACTGACGGCCGTGTTTGCCTACAGAAGTGTGACGGCGTTCTCAGGTGTCCTGGGCTCTCTTCTGGCAGGAAACGGCTACGTCCCTCTGAATCGGACGTTCCCTATTGAACGAACCAGGATGATGTTGGAGAGATCGGAATGCAGGTCTGTCGTTGTTGACATGCCATCTATCGCTCAGATAGATCAGGTTATCGTGGGTATTCCATACAGACTCCTCCTTGTCTTCCCTGACACCGAAGACATCTCTCAGCTTAGAGACAAATGGCCTCAGCACATGGTGATTGCCAGGGCTGATCTAGCGTGCTCGGGCAGATGGACACACACGCAACCCAACCGCAATGATATAGCTTACCTCCTATTCACGTCAGGTAGCACAGGGATCCCCAAAGGAGTAATGGTGGGTCATAGGAATGTGATTCCATTTGTCACCTATATGGCAGATCGCTATGGTATTACCGATAATGACCGTTTGTCTCAGATGTTTGACATGACCTTTGATTTATCGGTATTTGACATGTTTGTCACTTGGGAGAAAGGTGCTTGCGTCTGCTGTCCAAGTCAGAAGACTCTAATGAAGCCGGGCAAGTTCATCAATGATCTGCAGTTGACCGTTTGGTTCTCAGTGCCATCAACCGTGGTATTCATGAAACGATTCAAGATGTTGAAACGAGGCAGTTACCCGTCTCTGCGTTGGAGCCTATTCTGTGGAGAACCATTGCCTGTGGGATCTGTTCAAGAGTGGGAAAAGGCCGCTCCTAATAGCATTATTGAAAACCTCTACGGTCCAACGGAATTAACCATTGCGTGCACGTTGTACCGGTGGAATCGGAAGGAGTCTATTGACGTGAGTGAAATGGGTATTGTGCCAATTGGTGATCCCTACCCCGACATGAAAGCCATAATCGTTGATGAACACCTGAGAGAAGTGGCGGAGGGAACTAGTGGAGAACTTCTGATGACGGGTCCACAGATGACGCTAGGTTACTGGAAAGAGCCGGCGAGAACCAGTCAAGCTTTCATTGTCCCTGCCGGAAAGAGCGACCCGTATTATCGAACAGGGGATCGCGTAAGGAGGGCAGGGCCGGACAAACCATTGATTTACCTGGGTAGAGTGGATTTCCAGGTGAAGATCCATGGACACCGGGTGGAATTAGGTGAAATAGAAGCTGTCATTCGGGAAGAATCCGGACTGGATGGGGTGGTTGCATTAGGTTGGCCAGAAACCGAAAGCGGCGCGGCGGGGGTGCAGGTGTTCATTGAAGGAGAATATGACAGCATTGAGACATTGCGCCAAAAAGTAGCTCGCAGGCTCCCTGATTGCATGGTTCCGTCGAGATTTCATCTCATGGATAAGTTACCACTTAATACGAACGGAAAATATGATAGGAAAAGACTAATAGCTATCTTGAAGGAACTATCATGAGTGGAGTATCAGCGGCCGACGTCAAAAAATTTATTGTATCACATTTGTCGAAAGAGCTGGAATCATCCGGGCGTATGCTTAACGGTGATCCGCCTGACGATTTTGATCTCCTGCAGGAAGGGATAATTGATTCCCTTGGGATGTTTAACTTAACTGCAGAATTGGAGGAGCATTTTGGGCAGGAGATCGATTTTGAGGGATTGGATCCAGAGGAGATGACAATTATCGGACCGCTGTGTCGATATGTTGAAAGAACGCTGAGACAGTAGGACGAACCTCAATGTGCGCTATCAGGTTGTTGTGCGAGACTACAGACGAAAAAAGCCGTCTCCAGCATGTTCTTCCATGGATAAAAGCGGCTGGAGACCCATATTATGATTGGTTTTTTCAAGATGACCTAACCTGTAACAAGTTCCTATGTTTGTGGCTTCAGAATCCTCAGTCAGAGATATTCATCGGAAGAATCCAAGCCCTTTTTGTTGGCCCTCAGATAGCTGGTGGGTTTATTGCTCTTGATGGAGAGGACCTACGTAAGTGTCGAATCACAGACACAAAATGTCTGATTGCCAAAAGCAGTCTAGAACAGCGAAGGAAGATCCTAGCGCGACTGGCATTATCAGAGGGCCTATTCCTACCAGTGAGCAGTGATGAATACTACCTGAGTAAGATCGCCGTGGACCGAGGTTTCGAGAGCAGAGGGTATGGATCACTCCTCATGGACATGTATCTGGAATGCGGCGTCAAAAGCGGTTTCAGTAGATACCGACTGGACGTGTGTGTTGGAAACGAAATTGCCATAAAGTGTTATGAGAAATTTGGATTCAAGACTGCTAACGAGAGTACGACCAAGAACGGAGAACTCAAGTATTTCTCGATGACATACGAGCGTTGACATGTATGCCGGCAGACAAATCTATAGTCAAGACCTTGAGTAAGGGTAATGCGATTCGGAGAGATATAATTGCTGGTAAGAGAGATTAGAGACCGTTGGGCCGACATCATATCTTGGATACGGGTGTCTTACTATCGTTTCATGGGAGTCACGATAGGGAAGAACTGCTGGATTAGTTCACATGCTCATATCGACGTAGCAGGAGGCAAGATAACTATAGGAAGTGGAGTGAATATCGCGGGCGGGAGTTACATACTGGCACATGTAGGCTGGCGGCCAGGGAAAGAGCGACAGGAAACGAAGCTTGGAGACAATGTCAAGATATATGTCAATGCCGTTGTGCTGCCTGGAGTTGAAATCGGCGAGAATTCTATTGTGGGGGCAGGTGCGATTGTGACAAAGGATGTTCCTCCAAATGTCGTTGTGATGGGAAATCCGGCGCGCGTGATCATGAAATTGGAAGACAAGAAGAACTCGGGCCGCTTCCACTGACATAGTTTCACATCCCGATACGACGGCTCCGGCCGTGTTCCTGGTGTGCCAATAGTGCATCTCCTACCGCGTGGCACTGATCCGGCGTTTGCGATCTCGCCAGCCCACATAGCTTACAATTGCTTGTTGCCGTTCCTCGTGAATACGGCAGTCGGCGCGGTCTAAGGAAAACTCCTTCAAGGCCGTGAAGTGACATTGGATGTGGTTTCGCCATTCAGTTGTTGCGCGGGATGTACCACCCGATGTCGTGGTTGCGGGAAACCCTGCCAGGATCATTCGCAGGCTTTCGGATCGCTGAGCACCGGACCCCGTCTATCTGTCTGAAAGGCCCCATCTTATCGAGACTCATGACAGCAGTGGATACGACCATGTCGAGGAATCCCAGGGAACGCGGGACGACCTGACCGGTCGTGACCGACTGGTCTCGAACGTGGTTTTCAACTGGGGCGGACACCTCATTTTTATCGTCGCGGGGTTCATCCTGCCGCGGATGATCGACCGGCGGCTGGGACAGGAGTCCTTGGGAATCTGGGATTTCGCCTGGTCGTTGGTGACGTACTTCGATTGGGTCAATGCGGGGATTGGCTCGTCCGTCCAGAGCTATGTGGCCAGATACCGGGCAGAGGGGAATGCAGACGGTGTAAACCGTGTCGTCAGCACGGCTGCTTTCCTCTTGGGTGTTGCCGCACTGTTGGCTGTGGGTTTGACGACCGCCGCCTCTTTGCTATTGCCCTCGCTGTTCGGTTATCGCCTGGGGCCCAATGTCCGCGAGGCCCAGTGGATCGTGCTGTTTCTCGGAGCCACGGTCGGAAGCGGCATCTTCGCAGGGGCTTTCCGCGGGGTTTTGACCGGTTGCCATCGCTGGGGACTTCACAATGTCAATACAAGCGGTTGGTACGCAGCAACGGTAGCGGCGATGATCATCGCTCTGTTGGCTGGCGGCGGACTGCGCATTCTGGCCGCCATAACCTTCGCAGGACAGGCTTTAGGCGATCTGAGGTCCCTAATACTGGCACACAGGGTCTTCGAGGGTTTGCGCCTACGACCATCGCACGTGCGGTGGCTGATGGTTCGAGAGTTGTTTGCTTTCGGGGGAAAGTCGCTGATTCCGAATGTGTCGAATCTGCTGCTTAATCAGACCACAAGCATTTTGATTGTCTGCTATTTGGGTCCGGCTGCATTGGCTTTGTACTCTCGGCCGCGAGGACTGGTTAATCATGTGTACGCCCTCATAAACAAATATGCCTCTGTCGTGACGCCGATCATTAGCTCGCTGGAGAGCGAGCGGAATCTGGATGGCATTCGCGACTTGCTGATAAAGGCTGTACGCTATTCACTCTATATGGCCCTGCCGATGATTCTGGTGCTGGTTTTCTTTGGTGGGACATTGATGCGGGTCTGGATGGGCGCGCGCTATGCCAATGGTCTCATCCCAGCGATCCTCGCGCTTGGGTCTTTAGCTCCCATGAGCCAAATACCTGTTCTGAAGACTCTCCAGGGCTTGAACGCACACGGCCGGGCTGGTATATCGCAGTTTGCTGCCTCCCTCTGTTCGGCGGGGCTGACTTTTTTAGCATTGGGGCCACTCGGATTGGGAACAGTCTGGGCAGCGGTCGCCGTTACGGTCCCGGTGACGATCGTGAACTTGGTATATCTGCCACCCTTGGTATGCCGACGAGTTGGTCTCGGTCTGAAACAATACTTTCTATCTGTCGCAGTAGGGCCAATGATGCGTGTCTTTCCTTTTGCAGCTTGTCTGCTAGTTGCCAGGCTCGTGTTTCCTGGTGAGCCGTTATTGGGCTTGGTTTGGGGTGGGCTGGCGGGTAGCGCGGTCTTGGCGGCTCTGTATTGGAGATATGTGCTGCCGAAGGGTATGTGCGCGAAGATTAGGGGTGCTGTGCGGATTTGCAGGACAGGTTAGCATGCGCGATTGCCCTGATTTGTGTTGGACGATAGTTGAACATAAGGTGTGAAATGAAATCCGTCAGAGACACACTTGCCCCGTTTCTCCGAGTTTTAAAGCCTCTCTGCGACTTTCTTCAGGGAATACCGAGAGTATACAATTTGCAGATAACCAGGGAGCTAATAAGGGGGTGCGTCGGCAAACCTGATCCTACGATTCTAGAGATAGGCTGCAATGATGGGACGAGCACTCGCTGGTTTCTCGAGATATTCGAAAGGCCAGAAGTCTATTGCTTTGAACCCGACCCAAGGGCAGTAGCCCGTTTCAACAGAAAAGTCGGGCAGCATCCTAACATTCATCTCTATGAGATTGCGATAAGTGACCGCAACGGTGAGACTACATTTTACCAAAGCGGTGGTCAAAGAAGCAAAACAGAAACTGAGACAATGCCCGAAGGTTGGGATCTCTCAGGCTCAATTCGCAAGCCGAAGAACCATCTTGTAGTCCATCCCTGGGTGACATTTGACCGGGCAATAACAGTCAAAACTATGACTCTCGACACTTGGTGCAACGAACACGGGATAGAGACCATTGACTTTATCTGGATGGACGTTCAAGGTGCAGAGATGGATGTGATCAGAGGTGGGCCAGACGCTCTGACTAGAACGCGTTTTGTCTATACGGAATACAGCAACAGTGAACTATACGAGGGGCAAGCTACTCTCAGGCGATTACTTAAACGATTAGGGAATTTCAAAATAGTAGTTAGGTATCCCGGCGATGTGCTCCTCAGGAACCAGAAATCTGAGTTTGCGCCCGACAACAATACGCTTCGGCGGTTGCTCGTAGACTGACGCCGCTGAACCAGGTCGTTACTGGCCTGCCCCGAGGAAATGTAATACCGTGGGTTAGAGAGTGTCAGTCAAGAAAGCGAGGCGGTATGATTGGGAATGTGTTGAGACCAGCGAAGAGACTGTTGTGGCCAGTATGGTGGCAAGTTCGTCGATCGGGAGAGTCCGCTGCCATGACTTGAAGGATATGTCAAGCCGCAAGTATGACATTGATGGCAAACAGTGCCTGATCAGTCTGAACCTGCAGGGGGTAAAGGAATGAAGCTCGCACCACAGTCGAGCAACAGATCATGGTGATCACACACACAATGTGTGGGCTCGGCAACCAGATGTTCCAATATGCCATGGGCCGGGCCGTGGCTCACCGCCTTGGGACTCCGCTGAAACTGGATATCTCCAGCTTCGGCCCGGGTTATACAAAGCGTCGTTTTGAGCTTGACAGATTCCAAATCAAGGCAGAGCTGGCTTCGCCTGAGGAAATCCGAGCTCTGACAGGCCTTCTGGGTACGCGCAGTGGCCCGAAAGCCGAGTCCATTCGTGGCATCTGCCGGCGGCTGGGGGCTCTTGGTCGGTTCATCATTGGGGCGTACGTCCAGGAGAAGCACTTTCATTTTGACCCGACCATGCTTTCCGTCCGTGGTGACGTTTATCTCCATGGGCGGTGGCAAAGTGAGAGGTACTTTTCGGACATTGCCGCGATGCTGCGAGATGACTTTCAAATGCAGCGGACTGAAAATGAAGATCAGGAATTCACAAAGCGCATGACAGAGAACGAACTGTCCGTCAGCCTCCATGTGCGCCGGGGTGACTATGTCACGCTATCACAGCAAGGGCACGTTTACACAACACTCCCGATGGAATACTACGACGAGGCGGTTGCCTACATGCGCAGGGAACTGGGACGACCACGGTTCTTCATCTTTTCGGATGAACCTCTATGGGTGCAGGACAGTTTTCACATGGAGGACGCAACTGGCGTCAGCCTCAGCGGATCTGACAAGGGGCCGCGGGAGTTGACACTGATGACCAAATGCAGACATCATATCATAGCGAACAGTACCTTCTCGTGGTGGGGCGCATGGCTGTCCTCGCAAAAGGATGGGATTGTCTGCGCACCCCAGCGATGGTTTGCACCAGAAGAACAGCGACGCAGATGTATGGATGATCTTTTGCCCGCCACGTGGATTAGACTCTAAGGCGGACTTGGGTCTTTGAGGCGATTCTGCAACGGATCGGTTGTCATGAGCAAGCGCATCACGGTTGTCCAATACTGGGGAGGTGGTCCAACGACCGTAAATTCCAAGTATCTGCGGAATCTGGCGGTCTTTCAGCGATGCCAACAGGAGGGCTGGCGGAATTACCTTGTCTGCTGCAGGAAACCCGAGGATCCCACGCTGTGCGAGCCTTTTCGGGAAGCTGGCTGCGAGGTTCTTGTCCAGCCCCCGTCGCGTCGAAGCTTTGATCTTGTGAGTATTTGGCGCACCTACAAGCTGTTGCGACGTCTGGAGTGTGATGTCTTTCACTGCGACAACGACCACACCAGTCCATTGATCGGCGCCGTGCTAGCAGGCGTTCCCGTACGTATCTGGTCGGCGCTGGCCATGTCATCGTACCATGAACAAGGCGTCATCCCGAGAGGATGGCATCGCTTGATGCCAACCACCCGGCTATCATGTCTATGTGCCCACCGTGTATTGGCGATCAGTCAGGATGTGCGGGCGGAGTTGCTCAGTCTTGGTGCTGGCGAGGAGCGCGTCGAGGTGGCCTATGGCTGTGTGGATGTCACAGGTTTTGCGGCGATGGGCAGGGGCCGGATACGACAAGAGCTGGGAGTGAACGCCTCGCACGTTCTGATCACTACGGTAGGTTGCGCCATTCGTAGGAAAGGCTGGGATCTCGCGATGCGAGCTTTCGCGAACGTGCAACGCCGGATTCCCAATGCACGGCTGGTTCTCGTTGGCGGCACGACGCAAGAGATAGAGGTCTTCCGGCAGTTGAGGGCGTTGGCTGAGAATTGCCGAGTGTCGGAATATGTCTACTTCCTGGGGCATCGCCGTGATTTTGCGGAGATTCTCAAGGCCAGCGACGTGTTTGTCTTCCCGTCCCGTTCTGAGGGCCTGCCTGAGGCACTGCTTGAGGCGATGGCCTCGGGTCTACCGTGTGTGGCAACAAGGGTAGGAGGCATCCCCGAAGTAATCAGTGATGGAAAAGACGGACTGCTGTTTGAGAGAGAGAACGTAGAGGAACTTGCGACGCACTTGATCAGACTGATAGAGGACCAGCCCTTGCGAACGAGAATTGCCTCCCAGGGCTCAACGCGTGTTCGTGCGTTCAGTCTGGAAGCGTACGTCAACAAGGTGTTCGAATGTTACAGGTCACTGCTCGAAGTTCATCTTGGACAGGACAGGAGATAGCGGATCATGGCGGTCCGCATGCTTTCGGTGACGCGTGGAACGCGTAGCTTGAGTCAATGTTCTGTGGCAGACGATAAGCCAAGCATTTGTTTTGTTGCGTTGGACAATTTCGCTGCGCTGGTCGATGATCCAGTGTACGGGCACATCGGGGGGGCGGAGATTCAGCAGGTACTCATCGGCAGGAACCTCGCCAAGCGAGGATATCGAGTCAGTTTCATCACGCTCGATCATGGCCAAGATCACGAGATGGAAATCGACGGGATGCGCATCATTAAGGCGTATGACCCCGATGTGGGAATCCGGATCCTGCGTTTCCTACACCCCCGACTCACCAGCCTCTGGCGTGCGATGAGAAGGGCTGATGCTGATATCTACTACCAGAGAACCTGGGACAGTGTCACAGGTATTGTGGCAGCTTTTTGCCGTCGTCGTCATAAGAAGTTCGTGTTCGCCGTTGCGCACGACTACGACTGTCTCACTGATCCTCCCGACTATCGAGCAAGACATGCACGTGCTCTCTATCACTACGGTCTCCGTCGGGCGAACCTCGTGATCGCCCAGACGATGACGCAACAGAGGCTCCTTCGTGAAAACTTCGGTGTAGACAGCACGGTCATACCCAATTGCGCTCCGGACTATGGGGACTGTCCGGGTGGGGCCCGAGTTCCAGTACCTACCCTGCCAAGTCGCCTCCTATGGGTAGCAGCGTTCAAACCAGCCAAGCGTTTGGAACTGCTGTTGGATGTTGCGGGACAGCTTTCGGATCTTCAATTCGATGTTGTTGGCGACGGCGACGGCGAATCGGAATATGTTAAATGCTTGCTATCGCGAGCTGCGTCCATGTCAAACGTTCATCTACACGGGAAGGTTCCCCATGCACTGGTGCACCAGTTTTATCGACAAGCGGCAGGCCTCGTCTGCACGAGTCACGCAGAAGGTTTCCCCAACGTATTCTTGGAAGCTTGGGCCCATGGCCTGCCGGTCGTCTCGACATTCGATCCGGATAACCTGATTATCAACAATGGCATAGGCATTGTGGCTCGAGATGCAGAAGGGCTCGCACAGGGCATTTGCGCACTTCTAAGTGATGTTTCGCGGTCGCGACGGATGTCCGAAGCCGCTCGCCAGTACTATCTGAAGAACCACACGGTTGATGCCGTGATGCCAAGATATGAGAAGATATTCAGAGAGATCGTGAATCCGACACCAAGCGTTGCCGTGAAGAAGTGCGAGGAGACAGTATGCCAATAGTAGTTACTGGGGGTGCAGGCTTCATCGGTTCGATGCTTTGCAGGCTTCTTGTCGAGCGAGGTGATGATGTCGTAGTCATCGATAGCCTGCGCAATGGGCGGCGGGAACTCATCGATGCTCTCGGACCCAAGGCTCGTCTGCTGGAAGTCGATATACGGGATGTGGAGGCTGTTCGCAGAATCATGAAAGATGTTCGGCCTCAGGGGGTGTGCCACCTGGCAGCGATACATTTTATCCCCTACTGCAATCAGTACCCATTGGAAGCTCTAGATATCAATGTGCGGGGTACATTGAGTGTATTGGAAGCCTGCAAGGCCGCAGCGCCACAGATGGTGGTGATCGCCTCGACTGCTGCCGTCTATGGCATTTGCGATGCACCATGCCGGGAGACCGATACGCCGGGGCCACTGGACATATACGGGGTTTCCAAGTACACTTGTGAGCAATTGGCTCGGCTCTACAGCGAGGACACGGGAGCCTCATGTATTGCGGCGAGGATCTTCAACGCGGTTGGACCAAACGAGACGAATCTGCATCTGGTGCCGCAGTTGATTAACCAACTGGTCCGTGGTGAAAGGACCGTATCTTTAGGGAATCTCATGCCCCGCCGCGACTACATCCACACCTCGGATCTGGCCAGAGGTCTGATGTCTGCCTTGGACCACAGGCAGGATGGATATGACGTCTTCAACATTGGCACGGGTCAGGAATACTCTGTCAGGGATATTGTCGAGACGTGCGAGAGCATTCTTGGTCAGCATGTTGAGATCAAGCAGAGCCCCAACCTGACTCGAAAAGTGGACCGCATGCACTTGTGTGCGAATATCGACAAGATACGCCAAGCTACCGGATGGCAACCGAAAGTCGGGATCAAGCAGGCATTACAGGAACTTCTGGAAGCAGGCATAGAGTATTATATCACAGATGAAATGTAGGGGCGTGAGGAGAGAATAGTTGGAGATCAAACATGAATGGAAGCACATCGACAGAGCGTAACCTTGGCTGCACAACGGTTGCACGTATGTGTGGGGCTGAGCAGATTCGCGTAGCTATTGTCACTGATTTTCCTCGCGATCCTGACGATCCGTGCGGCGGCGTCCAGTCTGTTTCCAGTCATCTCGTTCAAGGGCTATCCAACTTAAACGGCTTGGAGTTGCACGTAGTGACAGAGGATGCTGCGTGCACGGCGCCGAAAGAAAGCCTATGGTGGAAGATCCACATCCACCGGCTGCCTCGGCGGGGGAAACATAGTCTCACCAATGCCATTGGTCCAGGCCGGCGACAAATGGTACGCTATCTGAAGAGGCTTGCTCCCGACGTTATCCATGCTCATGGTGAATATGGATTGATGGTAAAAGGATTGTCCATACCACGCGTGTTCACCATTCATGGCAAAATATATAGAGACACTCGCCTCTCAGAAGGTCGGTTTCCGCGATTACGGTCTTGGCTGTGGAAACGGATAGAGTTGGCAGGTTGGGCGGATCAGCCACACGTGATATCGATAAGCCCTTACGTGCGCGAAGAACTCACAGGCATTGCTAAAGGTACCATCCATGACATCGATAATCCAATTGGTGAACGTTGTTTCAATCTTTATCGTCGTGAGGAACCAGGGCGGATTTTCAGTGCCGCCTGCATTAGCCCACGGAAGAACACCATGATGTTGGTGAGGGGCTTTGCCGAGTTGCTGAAGACTGGTGTAAGAGCAAAGTTGTGTCTCTCCGGAACAGGCAACAGAGACTACGTGCGGCATGTGAGAGATTACATACATAGGGAAGGGTTAGAAGACAGCATTGAGTTGCTGGGCCGTGTTAGCTACGAGGTTGTCCAGAAGGAGAGGTGTCGTGCAGCAGTATTCGCTTTGGTTTCGCTGGAAGAAACCTCCCCGATGGCTATTGAGGAGGCAATGGCCGCAGGAGTGCCGGTTGTAGCATCGAACCGATGCGGGATGCCGTACATGGTCCGCGATGGGGAATCCGGTTTTCTCGTTGATCCAAATGATCCTGATGATATTGCTGGAAGGCTGAGGCAACTCTTGGCAGATGATGAGTTGCGTCGATCCATGGGGGCGAAAGGCCGGGAAATCGCCCTGGATCGGTTTCATCCGACGAAAGTTGCCGCTCGAACGCGGGAAGTGTACCTGCGTGCCATTCACGATTTCCAGAAGAAGTGATAGTGCCCGAGATGATTACGCGCGGTAAAGTAAGAGACCCAGGCTCTGCTGTGCAGGTGCGGCCGTTGCCGTATCCGTACCCGGCAATGCGGGCGGTCTGCAGCGATTTGGATGAGACGCCAGATTGGCACATATATTGGGAGATCATGCGGCTCCTGAGTGGCGCGAAAACGATGGCGATGGTGAACGGTGTGGCGAAGGTGCGCGATGGTTGACGACAAGGGGGCGGCGGAGGATCTCTACACGAGTGGCGAGTATGCCATGAGAAATCCAACTTGGCACGCAGAAGACTCGCCGTGGAAGGCGAAGCAGATTGCCAGGATTCTACAGCCTTGCCTGTCCGGGCAGAGTCCTGTCAGGATTTGCGAGATAGGGTGTGGAGTGGGGATCGTACTGGCAGAACTTCAACGAACTCTTGGTGAACAGAATGTTCAGTCGATCTGTGTGGGATACGACATTGCGCCTGCCGCAATTAGACAAGCTTTAAGCACTTACGGTCAGTCTGCCACCTTGTCTTTCGAATGCTGCGATGTTTTGTCAAAGGCCGCCCTACAGTGTGATTGGTGTCTCCTGATTGATGTTCTTGAACATCTACAGGAGCCTGTGCAATTTCTCCAGGAGTTACGGCGTCGTGGTGCGAAGCAGTTCATTGTGAATCTTCCACTGGAGAACAGTGTCATCAATATCGTGCGTGGCAAGACTGACCCAAGGAGGAGCCGAGTCGGTCACCTGCATTTCTGGGACACCTACAGTGCGCTGAGTGTCCTTGAACGTGCAGGTTTGCATGTCGCCCAATGGGTTTACGCACA
>Ga0315279_10005763_pt1 | contig 15890 bp, 13 predicted proteins | sample YL17G06_20_MG_FD_203694 | JGI IMG/M metagenome (GOLD analysis project Ga0315279, IMG submission 203694) | Sediment microbial communities from Yellowstone Lake, YNP, Wyoming, USA - YL17G06_20 | ecosystem: Environmental > Aquatic > Freshwater > Lake > Sediment | place: USA: Wyoming | collected...
GACAACGGTCTAATATTCATTGAACCACAAAGCGACGAAATCGTAGCTTTGGCAACTGGAAAACCCTACTTGGGCAGAATGGTTCTTCGGTTCTCAATAACTTGGATTACTGTTTCCGAGTCTCGCTGTATGCTGGTTCTGTTCCTTGCCTTTTTGCCACCATCCATTATGGCAGCACTGCAAGCAGCCGAAGATTACAGAAAGAAACACCCGTCTTTTTCGAGAAGATAGAGAAAAAATGGGAAAATGCGGGAGACATCTCCATTTATCCTGGGTTCAAATCCCAGCAACCTGCTATCCAACAAAAAGGAGAAATTTCGGTATAAACTACAGTCTGGGAACGGTAACTCCCGGGCTACCATAACATTTTCTTAAGATTTTCCATTTAGAAATAGGCGTAAACTGTGCGTTGTTTGAACCTGAGCTGAGCTACATACTATACTGTTAGCTTTTAATATGCACTTCACTTAATCTTCTCTTTCAGGTGATAAGAATGGTTGATATTTCAACTGTCTCTATAGTGATTGCTTCTGCTGGTGTATTTGCGCGCTGGCTTGTCCCTTAAATGGTTAAAAATGGTATTTATTCCTTTTTGGAGTTTTGGGGGCGGTTTTGAGGCGCATGCGCCGTTAGCTTGCACGATCATACCTTGACGCTCCAAACGGGCCAGGTACAGCCTCAACGTATTATGGGAAACCCCCGCTTTTCGCAGGATCTGCCGGAGCTCCCATGATTTACCATCCCTCCAACTGCCAAGGTCTGCCTATAAGCAAGCTCAAATTGAACTCAAAAAGGCAAAAGAAGAATTAAAACCATTTTAGACCAATTTCGGGACAGGCCAGCGCGCTCTGTAGTGGAAGGAAGTAAAGGAAAACTTTTTGAACAGATTGAAATGATTTCTGTATAGAAAAAAATGAAGGTATTGTTAGATACCAATATCATAATACACCGCGAGACAAAAGATCCGACTAAAGAGGAGATTGGCAAACTATTTTGGTGGATAGACAAACTAGGTTACAAGAAATGCGTACACCAGATCACTATCGACGAGATATCCAGAAATCAAAACGCAGCAGCGAGAAAAGCATTCCAAACAAAAATACAAAGCTACTATCTTTTACCGACCCAAGCTCCGCTCAACCCCGATGTTCTGACTGTTTCTAAAAGACACGATACAACAGAGAATGACAAGAACGACACAATTCTTGTAAATGAAGTATTTTCCGACCGAGTGGATCTGCTAATCACCGAAGACAGGAAAATCCACACAAAAGCCCTTGAATTAAATATTGACACTAAAGTATTCTCGATAGATTCATTCTTGGAAAAGGTTACCGCAGAGAATCCTACACTATTGGATTACAAAATACCTTCCATAAAAAAAGAGTATTTTGGAAACATCAACTTGAAGGATGTATTTTTCAATTCCTTCAGAGAGGACTATGTCGATTTTGACAAATGGTTCAACAAAAAAGCTAACGAAATAGCTTACGTATGTTCATCAGACGGCAAAATTTTCGCCTACCTCTATTTGAAAACAGAAGATGAATCAGAACTCTATTCAGATATCACCCCCACATTTTCAAGAAAGAAGCGGCTCAAGATTGGTACATTCAAAGTTCAATTGAATGGACTTAAACTAGGAGAGAGATTTCTGAAAATAGCATTTGACAACGCGGTGCGCTTCTCGGTTGATGAAATATATGTTACCCTCTTTACTGAACGCGTGGAACAAATCCGCCTGATTAACCTGCTGACCGAGTACGGTTTTCTAATTTATGGAACAAAAGAATCATCCTCTGGCAAAGAAGAAGTTTACACTCGAGACTTTTCTAGAAAAGCATCTTTGAGGCTGCCAAAAACCACATATCCCTTTATGTCGAAAAAAGCGCGCAAATTTCTTGTTCCAATATATCCCGAGTATCACACTAATCTGTTCCCTGATTCTATTCTTCGGACAGAATCGCCAATGGATTTTGTTGAAAACGAACCCTTCAGAAATGCAATATCAAAAGTCTATGTCTCAAGGTCTTTGAGGCGGGACCTGAAAAGCGGGGATGTCATCGTTTTCTACAGAACGGGCGGTTATTACAAGGCTGTGGTGACCACACTCGGCATCGTTGACGGGATATACACCTCCATAACCAATCGACAGCATTTCATTAATCTATGTCGAAAACGGAGTGTCTTTTCCGACCAAGAGCTCCAACAACAATGGGATTATTCAACTTCTAACAGACCTTTTGTAGTAAATTTCCTTTATTCATATTCTTTCCCAAAAAGAATAAATCTTAAACGCCTAATCGAATTGGGAGTTATTCGGGATACGGATTCCGCCCCGCGAGGATTCGAAGAGATATCTGATGATTCATTCGAAAAAATAGTCAAGGAGACTGGTAGTGATGAAACTATTATTGTCGATTAAACCCGAATATTCTAAAAAGATATTCTCAGGGGAGAAGAAATATGAATTTCGAAAACAAAAACCGAAATTCATGATTGACGTAGTATTCATCTATGAAAGCAGTCCAACAAGGAACATCGTAGGTGGATTTAGTATTAAGAAGATACATTCTGGCTCGCCCGAAAGGATTTGGCAGAAGTGCAAAGATTCGAGCGGTATAGAGAGAAGCAATTATCTAGAGTATTGTAATGGCACAAGAGTCATTCATGCCTTCGAGATCGGTGAGATTTTCAAGTTTGACAGCCCCGTAGATCCATTTGGGATGATTTCTGATTTCAAACCGCCGCAGAGTTTCTCCTATCTCAAACATTCTGAGATATTTTGGGCGTTAGAGAATAGTCAAAATCAGGTTGCTAAGCCTAAGCAACTCTATCCGAAATTTGGCGATAAATAAATCATCCTAAAAGCACCTTAAGAAAGCTACTTCCTGAGCCCAGCAATGGCAAGGAAAACTGCGCGCGGTAAACATGTGAATTAAACTGTTAAATACGTCTACATGTAAACCATCCTAGATAACTTACCGCGCAGTTCATTGAATCGATAATATACTTGGCATGGAATAAACAATGTGATGTCTATGAAGGTAAATGTTTCAACGCTGGTTAAGTTCCCTAAGGATGGCCCTGTCGCTACAGCCGGCGTATTTCTTCCCAATGAAAACATCCTGGTAACAGGACACTCAAACGGTTTAGTTTTCTCGTGGAATGTAACAGATGGAAGCAATAAGAGACTCTATTCATGCTCTGACAAGATCACTACTATTTCTTGTTCATCGAACAAAGAACTCGTTGTCGGATCTCATTCGGGTGACCTAGTAGTTGTAGGTCTAGATGGAAAATTCTCAGTTGTGAAACATGCGAAAGGAACTGTGCAAGACAGAGTATGGCGTTGCAAATGGATTAATGCAGACGCTTTTGTAATGACCTCCACGTATGGTGAAGTGGCTTTCTTCTCAAGAGATGGCCACGGAAATTGGACGAAGGAAAATGTCTATGGATATAGTAATAGTGTTTTTGGTTTGGACTTAGCCTCAGATGGGCTTCTAGCTTCAGGAGACTATCGAGGCAATATACGAATATTGAACACAAATAAGAGTGATTATAAAATTGTTGGAAAATTGCAGGCTAGTGGACCGATAGAGGGCATAGCTTGGCACAAAAATGATTTCTTCGCGGCAATAAACCAAAGTGGGCGAATATATCTCTTTGACCACAATCACGATTGGAGACTAGTCTCAGAAGTAGAAAATGCCACAAGCTTTGGTTCTTCAATATGCATTACTGAGAACGGAGAATCTGTTTTTGCTGGGACTAGCACTGAAGTAATTCAGTTTGACACTGACAGCTTACAGTCTGACTCGATAAATATTTCGGGTACTGTTCAGATTTTCAGTTGCAAAGGCGAAGTTTATGTCTTGACTTCTTACGGGTTTTTGAAGTTTGAAAGAAAACCTGTTGATATTAAAGTTGATTTAATCAAATTCAAGTACACAAAAATTGGAGTAATCGGTTCTACAGGTGTCGGTAAGAGCACTCTATGTAGCGTTATAACTTCAGATTCGCCAGGTGAGGGTATTTCAACTCTTGGCAAAAAAGTTTGGACCTGGGAACTACCCAAAGAAGATAACCTTGACAAAAGAATCATTCTGTACGATTATGGCGGACAAGAAACTGCACTCAGCACGTTCTTGCCTTTCTTGTTAGATTCTGACATTATCTTAATATTGTTTCAACAAAACGACCGTCACACTGTTAATGTAGCTTTGCAAATATATGATTCACTCATAAAGGAAATACCTCATGGAACCAAAGTCTTTTTTGTACAAACACATATAGATCAACCAGTCCCCCCAGAAATTGATTTCAGACGAATTAATAAGCTATTGAACGACGGGAAAATAGTCGGGAATTTAAAAATATCGCCCGCCAAAAAGCGGGGAATAGCTGAGTTTAAAGACGCGATTTTGAAAGAGATTTCTTGGAGCAATTCAAAGATTATGATCCAGAATGTTTACTCAGATGCCGTTTTGAAAACTATTTTGTCCCTACAAATAAAGAACACCAGTTCAGTATCTCTATATGAGTTCTTGCACCACTTAGATGAAGTAAGCAATCACTTACCTGTTTCAAAGTCTCACGTAATTTTCCTTCTAGAGAATTACAGCAACCAAGGGGTCATCGAATACAACCACAAAGTTCTTGATCTCATAATAATCAATGATCCAGCCTATAATTATCTCAAATCAGCAGTACCAGTAGCGGTTATGCAATGCGATGGTATTGTTCCCATTTCCCAGCTTCAACAAAAATTCAAGGATAACAAGTATTTTCCTGCAATTGACGCAATGTATCTTAGGTATAAAATTGCCATAGATAACCATGGTCAACGCATATTTCCAGAGCTTTTGAAGGAAGAACCAATAGAAATCCTTGGACACTTTATGACTTACCTCAAAGAAGTTCCAACGGAATCTAAACTCTTGCCTAATCAAAGGATTTCAATTGAAGGGCTGATTGACGCGCTCTCGGAACTGAAAATGAACTGCATAGATGCTTCAAAGAAAGATGGTCTTTTCTCTTGGGAAGAAAATGCAATCATATATTATAGATTCGAGAATACTGGGAGCGCTTTTGACGGGTTTTACTTAAAGGTCAGCTATCGCATAGGCGGAAAAAATCCTCCGATTTGTGAGAGGCTACAAAAAATGTTCCTAACAATCATTGAACGCCTGTATGGGCCATTTCAAAACGTGGAAAATGTAGACCTTAAAAAAAAAGTTGACGACCATCGTGATGTAGTCTATGATGCTGCAATATCCTATGCCCGTGAACAGCTGGAATATGCAGAGAATATAGAAAAAGAACTCAGCAAAAAAGGTGTGTTTGTATTCTTTGACAAAGACCAAGACCTTGAAGCCCAAATGTGGGGAAAAGATATGTCAGAATACTTGGCAGATATTTATTATAATAAATCGCGCTATTGCATAATGCTAATTTCAAAAGCATATGTCTCAAAAGCTTGGCCAACTTTTGAGCGCCAGAATGCTATTGCCCGGCAAATAAAACAAATGGGCAACTACATTTTGCCCATTAGGTTTGATGATTCAGTTGTGCCAGGTCTAGTTCCGACAATACAGTATATCCGGGCTAATGAGAAAAAACCAGAAGAAGTCGCAAACCTTTTTGTCAAGAAGCTTGAAAGTAGCTAATCTAGCGCGCATGCGTGTTCCTAAATTCGTTTGCGAAGCATCTTGGGTTCTTAGATTTGTTTGGTTTTCCTCCTAAGAAACAGTCACGGCTCCTTGGAATATTCTGGCATTGATAATATTCGGAGTGGAATCTTAGGGACATGTTCTCTGGCGAATTTCGCCTCGAGAAAATTCATCACTTCCCTGATTTCCATCTGCCCTTCGTAACCCAGCAGAGTCGAAAGAAAACTGAAGTTTCTCTCGATTGATCGATCTTCCCCATCCATGAGTGCTTGCAGAATCGCTTTAATGTAAAAAGTGTCAACATCTGAAGCCACCTCCTTCACCATGCCATCCAGATAGACGGACTTGGTGCCGATGTGTTCTGTGAGAAAAATGTTGGAAGAGTCACGTTTTGAGAGGGAGGCATTGGGGAAGTAATGTTCGGCGATCATTTCGAATAGCCAACCCCCTGGTTGCTTTTGCTGTGATTGACGACCCAGTATGTGGAGCATGAACCGTGTAGCCATAGGGTGTGCTAGAATCAATCGTGTCTAATGCACGTTTTTCAAGAATTTTCATGTCGTCCGGCTCATTGAGTGAGATGCCAATTTCTTCCCTGCCATAAACTGGTTTTGAAAGGTCGAATGAACCAGCAAGTGCTAGGTCGTTGCTGAGGATGAGCGTTGAATGCAAACTAGATTTAAGAAAAATCCTACAACCAATCTCATCCAAAAAATCTAAGAGATTATGAGTTGTTTGGGCGTATTCTTTGCCTCTGGATTTTTCCTCTTTTGCGGGGTCCTGTGTTATGATGTTGATTTCTGTGCCAAAGACAAGTTTTACAAGCAGTATCGCGTATGCAAGGTTTATTGAGAATATTCCGTAGTCTAACCCAAACCACGATTCATCCAAACCAAGAACATCAGCATCGATCGTCAGTTATACATCACTAATCCACGGGCTCAAAACATAGATTTTTGGAGTCTCCTGCAGTCTTTGCCGATACCCAGAAAGAATCTTGAAAATTTCAGACCGAAACTGGTCGCTCGGAATAGTCTTTGTCGTCACGGCTTATATAATCAACTGACAGCTCATCATTCCCTATTCTTAAAATACTTTGCTTTCGCGGTCATTCAGAAAGACGCGCTCGCTCACTATGTTATGTTCTCTCCCGAGTCGTTCCCAATGCCCGTGGAAAAACCGATGGATCTATATGGCGTTGGCTGTTGGTTCCGTCGGACTTATGGCAGACTATTCAGAAATCATATTAAGAACAGAACATGTTGGCCAAAATTCTCGAGCTCTCGCCTTCGTAGCGAAAATGCGAGTAAAACATAGCTACTTTGAGAGTGATCTGCCTATTTTTCACTCGCGAATTGATAGTATCTGAAAAAAGTTTGAACCGAGAGTTTGAAGCTATCCGGGGCTACCATAGAACTCTAGTCAGGCAATCTTTCAAACACTCAGTTTAGTGATAGTAGACGGGCGGGACGGGACTTGAACCCGTTTGGGTATTAGTTCCGTAAGACCATGACTCAGATTGGATCAGATCCATCAGGGTTCGTTATAGAACCCTATGTGTCTATCACTGCGCTAGTTATGTAGTTAATTGTACGTATATTCCGATTAAAAGTGGATCAGTTACTGTAGGTGTCGAGTTTTTCAACTGGGGTCTTCCCTATTTACTCTCTGGCTAGCTCTAAGGCGTTCAGCAATTCTTCGATGTCTTTTATTAAATCTATTCGATCTGTCCAAGTTGATCCTACGACAAGATCTTGAGCGTGGGCTAATATGTCTCTTAGATCTTCTGCTGAATCCAGTATAGTTTGAGGACTTTTCGTTAGTCCATCTTCAATTTTCTGTTTGATGTCTGGGATCTTAAGAACAAGGTCGGCTTTGTCACAAATTTGTAGACAATCAGCCAAGTCTATGGCTTCATTTCTCTTCTTTCTTTCATCGAATAGATCATTAGCCTTTCTCAAGCGAGCCTCGCTGATATGGTTTTTCCAAGAATCATTGGGGTAGCGGGCACGAACAATGAACAGGAGATTCATTTCTATGAGCGTAATAAGCCCAAATACCCACATACGTATTGGTGCTTTTTGCAGGTCTCCTCGTGTAACAATGCCCATGACTTTAGTTCCTTTTAAAACAAATATTCTCGGAGCATCATGCAACACTGAGAAGACATCTGCTAAAGAAGCTGATTCCGCTATAAGTTCACACGGATGAAATGTTCTGCCATACTTGGCACATGGACCACCTGCGAGAGTTGATCTTTCTACATAGCCGTAAATTTCACCGTTTTCTTCTATTCCCATGACATCAAAATCTAAATTTGGTTCTTCCATACGTTTTCGAATAACAGCAGACTCATCGTCAGCATGACAGGATTGTAGTGGCTCAAGAACGTGTTTGACGCTGATGTTGTCGTATAAAGCTCGTAGGTCTTGATAACTCGATTTAAACTGTTTCATTTGAATGGACATAGTTCATAAGATTTACACGTTCAAAATTAAAAAGCTTACTAGCAAGCTAAGTAAAAGACAAAACCAAGAAAACGGGCCGAAATCTTTTCCTCAAACTCCATTTAACTAAAAATGTGGACTTTTCCAGTTTCACAATTCCGAGAAATGGGCTTGAACCCTTTTAGGTGCTAGTCCGTAGAGGCTTGAACCATCCCTGGTATCGATCTTTCCTCTGTCTAACATGCTAAAGCGCCCATCACTATGTCATGAGAAAATTGATTTCGCACTGAGCCGATCAAAAAAGTGGAAAGACATGTCTTGATTTTCAGCTGTCTTACTTCTTGATGAGAAGAAGAATTGCCTTTTCAATTTCCTTAGAAATGACGCCGCCGTGGGTCTTACCGTGTCTCTCGACCAAGTATTTCATAAATCTGTTCCATACGTCTTCGTCAATGTAAATAGTCGTTCTTCTTTTCGTCATGTAAAGTATCCCTTAAACCGCATTTTTGATGACATGACCCTAAATGCTTTATACGACATGACGTCATAACATCATAACGTCAACAGCGCATGTGTGCCGCCCTTCCCTAGAGCGTGCACTTTCCAACGAGGAGTGAAATAAGTTGAGCAAGCGGATGTCCAGAACCGTGGAATGTCCCAAATGCAGAAGTTTCGCAACAGTTGTTGAAAGAACGAAGGATTTCAAATACGTTGTGGAATGCAAAAACTGTGGAAAGTTTGAAATCACCGGTTCAGAGGAACGGACAGCTCGTTTGCACTACACAAAAAGAATGAAGGAATGGGCAAAAAACCCAAGTTCCTTCACTGTTCCATTTCAAATTAGAGACAAAAATGCCAAGATGGTAAAACAAGATCTACTTAATGGGATAAGGTACTATCCAATAATAGCAAAAGGATTAAGCTCCAGATTCAAGACTATAGGGTATCTTAGAGTAGTCAAAAGAAGTCCCGAAGGCTGTTTAACGATCGACAGTGAAAGCATCAGCGTGGACGATATTGCCAACGTGCAATGGAAAGAAGCCTCAGAAAAATGCGAGTTACAGGAAGGTGTCGAGTGGCATTGTGTAGAAGGCGCTTATGGCAAGTTTACGCTAGTTCGATGTTTAATGGATGATCCGGACTCAGGCGCAGTTCGCGAGGTATTCTTTTTGAAACCGCGAGAATGATGAACTCGCAATGCCTAAAAAATCGCCTGAAATGCAGTCTTGCGCCTATCGCGCGACACGTCTTTCTGAATAACCGCGAAAGCAAAGTATTTTATGAATAAAGAATGACGTTGATACGGTTAAGCCATGACGACCAAGATTATTCCGAACGACAGGATTCGAGCTGAAATGCTCCAGATTCTTTCTGGGTATCGGCAAAGACTGTGTGAATTTCCAAGAATCTATGTTTTGAGCCCGTGGATTAGTGATGTACAACTGACGATCGATGCAGATGTTCTTGGATTGGATGAATCATGGTTTGGGCTGGACTACGGAATATTCTCAATAAACCTTGCATACGCAATGCTGCTTGTAAAACTTGTTTTTGGAGCAGAAATCAACATCGTAACAAATGACCCTCCAAAAGATGAGAAATACGGAGGTCGAGAATACTCGCAAAGAACCTTTGATCTTATCGATTTTTTGGATGAGGTTGGTTGCAGGGTTTTCCTCGCCCGCAATCTTCATTCAACGCTCATTCTCACCAACGACTTGGCGCTTTCTGGTTCATTCGACCTTTCAAAATCAGAAGTATACGACGAGAACGAAAGTGGCATTTTAACTAATGACCTTGACGATATCAAGACTCTCGAAAAATATGCGATAGACACAATAAATTCTAGCACACCCTATGGCTATACTGCTCGTGCTGCGCATCCTGGATCGTCAATCATAGCGAAAGCAACTAGGGGCTGGTTATACGAAACGATCGCAGAACACTACTTTCCCAAAGCCAACTTCTCAAAACGTGACTGTTCCTATACTTTTCTCACAGAATGCATCGGCACCAAGTCCGTGTATTTCGATGGCATGGTTAAGGAGATCGCTTCGGACCTTGAGACTTTCTACGTTAATGCGATTCTGCAAGCCCTGATGGATGGGGAAGATCGGTCAATCGAGAGAAACTTCAGGTTTCTTCAAACTTTGGGTTACAAAGGCAGGATGGAAATCGAGGAAGTCATGAATTTTCTTGAGACAAAGCTTGCCAGAGAGCACGTTCCAAAGATTCCACTCCGAATGTTATCAACGCCAGAATATTTCAAAAAGCCCTGCTAGCTCTTGGCGCTCGCATCATTTAATTGACCTCATCGGCTTCGGGTCATTTAGATTATAGTATTTGCGCAATTCCGAAATGGTATTTCTTCAGAAACCCAAGATTGCAGCAACAATTTCCTGCTAGCGTTCGCGCGCGCGTTCCATCGGACATATTCTTCAGACCTAGGTCAAGCAGAATTCTTAACCCATACTATGCAAAGAAGATCGGCTATGCCTAAAGACACACGCAGCTTCAGCCGTGATCTAATCAATAATAAGAAGGGAACAGGTCAAAGTGCTTTTGCAGAGTAGGCAACAAAACTCGCGCTCTTGGTTTATACTAATCTACATCGTATTAACTATTACCGAATGTATGAAAGAGCAACGAAATCAAAACCTGGCAAAGAAGGACTACCAGCATGTCTGCAACCAAAGACAACAGAGCAAAAGAAAGCTGACACCAAAGGACATAGCAAGAAACAGCAACAAGAAGAGGAGGAGAGGCTGTCAGATTGGTGACGTATGAGGTAAGAATCTACCATTATCCCAGTCGCTTGACCCTCATTCCCAGCAAGAGGGTAGACAAATCAGGCGATTATTCTCCTTCCAAGGAACTGGACAGTCGAATTGACCACATGTGGAAACACCGAAACCCAAGAGAAATCGGACTTGTGAGCGAGATGATCGCAAAAGAGATTATCAGCGGTGGTCAAATGCGCATAGGCAAGAACCGATGGCGGTTATCCTGCCAATCCTTCAATTCCTTCGCTGATTCAAACGGGATGTCGCTAAGACCATCTTTTGGCATACGCTCCGACGACCTCATTACAGTCGCAACCACAGACAAGGACAGGCTCATCTTCGTCACGGAATCCAAAGGAACAACCCAGAAGAGGGGATTCACACACCCTCAAGAAGCCAAAATCTTCTACCAACTGCCCAGAACAGTCAAAAGACTAAGAACAGAACTATCGAAAACCAAAAACCTGACTTTCGCCGGAGTCATCTCTTTCCAAGCCAATCATTACTCCAAGGAAGCCACCATCAACATACTAGACCAAAACGCTTCTCTCGCTACCGTAACACCCGATTCATGGATGTACAAGAACAGAAACGACGCGACACAGTAGAAGAACTGTGCACAGAAAACACCCGACGCACTAGCCCGGGAGAGACCCAAACTCATTCAAGCTCAAATCCTGCTAGAACTATCGATAGCAAATTAATTAGCGAAATTTCTTTTTACTGGACGCGCTAAGATGCCAGCGAAACACAGTTTCAAGTTTAAGTCATAGATCTCTGGGTCTGTTTTGATAGCTCTCATTTTGGAGCGATGGGAAAAAATTGGGGGTATCCAAAAAGCCTGTCAAACAGGAGCGCGCAAAGTCCACAATGATTAGGCTAAAGATTTTTAAGCAGTTCAGGAAAAAGCTGTAATTTGTGCCAGTATCAGAAAACCTCCGCTTCTATCTTGCAATACTCATGGAAAATACCTTTGACTATCACAGGCGACTCAACGAACTTGCGCTGCATTTCCTCCTTAGTCAAGGCGAAGGGTCGATTAAGGATAGGTGCCACTTGTACGCGACAGAGATAAGTGATGAGCAGTTTCATGAATTAGCTGAATATGTGCTTAATGAAACACTCGAAGACCGTTTTCCTCCAAATGAAAGATTAGACCAGATACGAACCAGTTTCGTCAGAGCTTTAACTGTAAATGGTTACCAAGTTTATGCTCAGGAAGGTTTGTTTCAAGTCATGTCCAGATTTTCACCCGACCGTATGCAAGAAACGAAGGAAGAATCTGCAACTCTCCTAAATGAAATGGGTTTTGGAGCTGTCCAAGGGAGTCTAGATGTTGCTGAGCAGTTATACGTTAAAGGAGAATTCGCCAAGAGCCTTTGGAACAGCCGAAAAGCCTTGGAAGATTTAGTGAAACTCCTGGCAAAAAAATTGAATATTGAACCGAAAGACTTTCTTAGTCATTACGTTGAGAGTGAGCATGCCCGCGAGCTAATAAAGAAAATCGACCAATACGCTTGCAAGGGACACGAGGTTGAAGTCCCAGAATACGAAGCAATCTTTGGTTATCATTTGGTGATTTCGGCAATCTATCATCTGCTTCTCTTGCAAAAGTGAGTCGTGTAACCATATGAAAAGCAAGTCCACTTGGAAGGAGAAATCAGAAAAAGAGGTGCGGTATTTTTTAGAGCTAGCATTTGGCGCAGAGAACATTGGGCATGACCCGAAAGTCAACAGCAAGAAAGCGGATTTTCTGGTTAAGGGAATAAATGTTTACATCGAAGTCCATGCGGTAAAAGATATTACAGGCGATTTGAGAGAAGAAACGCCTCGCTCAAAAGGAGTAACACTATTGAGGCTAAAGAAGAATAGTGAAAAGAAAATCCTTGACCGAATCGCCAACAAGATTTTACATGAATGTGAACAGCTTCCCGACGGAACACCTAATGTGTTGTTTACTAAAACCGAAGGGATTTTTGTTTCACCCGACGACGTAATTGATGCGCTCATCGGAAGACCTTTTCTAATAGTACACAAAGCAACCATGAATGCTACAGAGCAACGTGAACAGATTGGCTTCAGAACCGATGAAGAGCTAAACTATGTTCTTGAGAAAATTTCTGCGGTTATTGCTTATGAACAAGTATGCGAACATGGAAAATTGAGAGGTATAATAGGAAATAATAAAAATAATGCTAAAGTTCCGCTTGATGACAAGACGTATCGCATATTCTCAGCAATGTTATGTGAAAAATGCATGCCCTCTGCGTAATTACCATATTAAAATAAATTTTGATCCAACCAACCAAATTTCAGCATAGTACGCGCTTCCCAGAGGACACGGTGAAAGAAAGCTACTATTCCCACCTCCGCTGAATAAGAGTCTACGCCATAAAAGTAAAATACTTTAGGACGAAAGAGCAAAATTCCATAACTGAGAGGGATGAAGAGCCTTGTTTCGCTATATGATTCAGCTCCCCTTTTCATTGAGAGTGAGCAGTACTCAGACTTTCCCTCTTCAGGTTAACGGAACGACTGTTGTCCTCCGCTTCATTAACCCGGAGAATAAAGAGGCGACGCCCGCTGCAAATACGATTGTGGCGATTGATTCGACTAAAAGCATGGAAGAGGAGGGGAACTGGGCGCTGCAAGCGTTCTCGCACATTAACAATGTTATCAGAGCGTATCGCATAGTTACCAAAGAGGTTTACAACCAAGGCATGATTAATCAGCTCACATGGGACCAGTTCTTCAGAGGCGTTTTGTGCGGAGAAATCGATGAAAATGAGAAGTTCATAGGCAAACCTAAACTGATTTACTGCGTAGTAGGTTTAGAACCTAAGCCTATAGATGAACAAGAATACAAAGAAATCAAGCAACTCGTTGATTCATCGAGTTTGATGTTGGACCGTTCGCTAGATGAAATTCTAATTCAAGCGAAAAGCTTTTTAGAACAACATAACTTTCGGATGACTATACTAGAAGCAGTTATTGCACTGGAGTTTGCAGTCTCGTCAATTGTTAGGAATTTGGCAAAGGAACAGGGGCTTCAGGAAGACAAAGTTAGGCACTTAGTTGGTTTGGGGGTGTCTCAAACCTTGGATGTGGCTCTGAACTTTATGGTCCCTGATGCCTTACCTTCGAAAGAGGTTATTCTCGCCTGCAAAAAGGCAAATAGAATTCGAAACGGCATAGTTCACCGAGCCTGCTTAACCGTCTCAGGAGAAGACGCACAAGAAGCCTTGATGGGCATTGAATCGTTCATTCAGCACTTTAGGGAACTAATCTGCTAATGCCCAGAAGCACAGGTTCTCTCTAATATAACTACTGTAAAAAATGACAGTTTAAACGCTTGAGTGAAATCAAAAGCTGCCCACATTTTGAAGTCGATTTTCTACTGTTCTACGCTCAAAACGAGCGAAATTTAGGCGAATCTGACATCTCGAAGGTGGTGCGGGGGGTGGGATTTGAACCCACATCGGTCCGAACTAAGTTATTGAGTTTTGGTTCATTTTGATGACGACTTTGTTGTTCGAGAGTTTGGCAACGTATTCCCAGCCTTTTGCCAAATAATCATTGGCTTCGCCAACACTAACCACTTTCTGCGAAGCTCCATTCGCCACTTGCCCACCTAAGAGCCTCTTCCTGACTATACTCTGCAGTTCTTCGTCGCTCATCGAGGGCACATCCATCTTATCCAACTCCGCCTGAGTGAAACCAGCCACCAATAAAAGCTGCTTCCTAAAACTACCCCTAAGCTTCTCCTCGCTAGTTTCCTCTTTCACCTTAGTCTGCAAAAACTCCTCGCTCCTCGCGTAGGCTGCCCGCATATCCTCAACAACAGACTCAGGCAACCTCTGCTTGTTAGTCGTATACCGGCTTTCAATATCGCCTTTATGGCCCATCCAAAACTGCCTATAATCCCTGAGCACCAAACCCTTAGACTCAGCAAGCATCAACATCGTATCAAAATAACACCGTAAAACGTACGGTCGCCAAGGAAGCCCAGCACTTCTGATCGCCAGTCGCATCATGTCTCCAATGTTCACGGTGCGTATGAAGGGTTTCTGAGCAACCTTCGGCTTAACAATAGCGGAGTCAGGTGTCAACTGTTCGCCGTCTCTCAATCGTTCTTCCAGGTAGTCTTTGAGGTAGCTGCAGGCTTCTTCTGTAAGGAAAGTGAAGTATTGATGGCGTGCCTTGCTTATGGCCGAGCGAACGACAACCATGGTGGGTATTTTCTCAAAGCTTACCTCGGATCCTTTGATCTTGAGTTCGGGTAAGTCGCGCATTCTCAGGCCGTCATAACCGGTATAGCTGCCGAGGCCTTGCAGTCTTAGACCTGCATGGGCGACTATGGCGCAGGCTGTGCGGGCCTGCTTGCTTCCTGACAAGAAAATGCGTCTCAGCTCTTCTTTCGTGGGGACGCGTTCGTCCTTGAGGGTTGGTGTCTCGTGGGCGCCCGTGATCTTTATCTTGCGTTTAAGCTGGATTCCGTTGTGGGCAAGCCAGGACTTGACGACCTTGGTCGTGTTGTGGATGTAGCTGCCCGCATGCTTCTTCTGCGCGGAGGTGACGTAGTCCATGAGGAGGTCTTCTATTTCCGCGACCGGCTTTCGCGCGAGTTGCCCTGGCGTTATGCCCATGAGCCCGCAGAAGTTTCCCAGGTTGCGCAGGTAGATTTCGGCGCAGGCTGGTGAACCGCGGACGAGGTTCTCGTACCAGCGCCCCACATCCTTATCCTCGAACAGATGCCGGTACTTGGAGCGGGGATGAGGAGAATCAGACAAGTTTCTTCGCCTCGTGTAGAGTAACATGTGGCGCGGCATAAAAAATTTGTGGTTTTGAACCCGAATTATGGTGCGGTCGCCGGGATTTGAACCCGGGATCACAAGCTTGGAGGGCTTGTGTCCTAAACCAGTCTAGACGACGACCGCTCCTTTGCCCAGATGCACTACAATAGCATGGGTGGGCTAGATAAAAAT
>Ga0315279_10005764_pt1 | contig 15888 bp, 24 predicted proteins | sample YL17G06_20_MG_FD_203694 | JGI IMG/M metagenome (GOLD analysis project Ga0315279, IMG submission 203694) | Sediment microbial communities from Yellowstone Lake, YNP, Wyoming, USA - YL17G06_20 | ecosystem: Environmental > Aquatic > Freshwater > Lake > Sediment | place: USA: Wyoming | collected...
AAAAAAAGGCGGCTTCAACAGCAAAAAGGAGAAGCAAAGCGGCTCCCCGGTTCGAATTTGGGCACGACCGCGATATTGCCGTATAAAGAAATCACGCACGTTATCGATAATAAAGGAATGGGCGATAGAGGATTTGAACCTCCGACTTCTACCGTGTGAAGGTAGCTGCAAGGCAAAAAATTCTTTCTTATCATGTTTATTCTCATGCAGATAGCTGCTTCTTCTCCGGCTCTGCCAGTGTGTTTGTGCCTAAAAATGTGCCTAAGCTCGCCCCAAAACCCTTTATCATCTCCTTAATGTGCTCATTGCTGAGATGAGCATATATCTCGGTTGTTTTAATGGAAGAATGTCCCAATATCTCTTGGATTGTCCTGAGATTTCCGTATTTCATGACCATAAGGCTTGCAAAAGTGTGCCTGAAGGTATGCGGCGTTGCCCTTTTTATCTTGAGCTTTTTCATGCGTTGGTGACTATAATGTCTTTAAAACAGTTTGAGAAAACTTGATATTATCTTTTCACCTTCGTTTATTGCTGTCTCACATAACCAAAGAGAGTTGACGCCAGAATCCCCAAGCGTAAAAGAAACCCATATTTCTCTTTTTGATGTAACTCCAGGTATCGGTCTGATATCTTGTGTCGCAGGATCTACTGGGGCTCCTAGTATGCTTGCACCAGATTTAAATCTGACATCTTTCGGGGTCCATGAGGCAACCCCGACTCCTTCCTTGGATACTGTAATTTTCTCTTCTACGATTTTTTTCTGAGGAGTGAGTCTGATATGTCTTTCGTTTGCGAATATTGACAACTGTTTCATCCATTCAAAGCCTTGATTATATGGTTGGATGGATTCTAGGAATTTAAAAATATCAGGGTAGTCCTGTTCTAAATCAGCCATATTTCCTCTGCCCAATATTGATTTCATGGAATTTTTATCTGATGTAATTGGAAAATATATTTTAGTCTTTGCCTTTTCCTTTTCGGTTTGAGTTAATTTAGGTGCAACCTTTTTACTATAAAAATAGCGCATAGTCTGATCAATAACTGACCCCATTTTTACGAGGATTTCTTGAGTTTGATTTCTTGTCTTATCAGAGACTGTTCTAGATGTTAAATCCCGGTTGCAGGATTCTTTTAATTCCTTTAGGAGTTCTCTTGCCCTGTCAATTTGAGATTTAATTTCTTGGTTCATGATAATATCCATAATTAATTAACTGGCCCAGATAATCACCATTAATATTATGCCTCTTTTGGACCGATATGCTTATTTTATTTTTTCTTTTTTCCCTTTTCTTTGGTAACCTTTAAGATTAATTCTCTTATTTCCTGGACTAGCTTAATTGATTTATCATCTTTCACAAAAAGCGTGAGGACATATTGGAATGATGTATTTGTGCCGATTTGATCCATCGGCGAAGCGAACTCAATTAATTTATCCTTTATGCCCTGAAAAGCTTTCATGCGAAGCTTCCTCGCACTGGTGTCAATATCCATTAACCACTCAGCCGTTTCTTTATATGAGTCGGGAAATCTTGGGATTTGATTTATATAGAGAAGTGGCTGGATTATAGATTCGAGCGTTCGCAGCTCCTCGGCAAGCTGCCCCCTAATATAAGGTTTTCTCTGTACCTTCGCATGAAGCTTCACCCCCAGCTCTGCCAGCGTGGGGCTTAGAATCTCCCCAATAACCTTGAGAGCAAGCCCGCTCCCGAACCCCAAGCCATAACTAAGCCAGTCCATTTAGCCCTCCAGTCCTATCCAAGCTTTCCCTTTTTTTCATTTTACTCCAATCGAAATGTTCACTCAAATACCGAAAAGCACGAGCATGAATCATCTTGGACTATGTCCTAAACAGATTCATGCCTCAAGAGTGGAGTATGCCTTTGGCATACAGACGACTTGCTCTTGGCTCGGCATAAAAAATCCGTAAACGTCCGCACAACGATGAAAGCAGATGTAGGTAGTAGGGAAAAACCCTTCATAGCATGTACCTCTGTGAAATAAATCCCAAATGGAGAAATAAGAGCCGAACTTCAAGTAAGAAGTCCGACTGGCGTTTCCGAGGATTGTGTGCGGTCGGCGGAGAAAACCAATAAGATAATTGACTCCTTCGCATATTGACATCAATTTCTAAAATAAGGAATGATAATCGCAGATACATTGAGGAGGGACAATGTTTGAAATATTAATAGCAGTATTAGCGGTATTGGGGGGTATATTAGCCGCAATTCTCCAATACGTTGAAATATTAAAAATAAAAAAACGGAAAAAAGAGGATACATTAGAAGATAGAGTCGATAAGCTGACAAGTTCGTTGAAGGAAGCAACAGGATTGATTGATGAGGTTGAATCCGAAATACGAAGCAGGACAGCTTTGGCGGAAAAATTGGAAAGCGATATAAAGTCATATAAAGAGTTAGCTGAAATAAAGAAGCAAGAAATCGAGACTATAGTTCAATTTGTTCGCGGCGAATTAAGAACAGAATCAAGAAAATCATTCTGGGCAGGGTTCAGCATAAATTTCTTATTTTTTATTCTTGGCGTTGGTGCAACAATAGCTATTACATTAATCACAAAGTAACTCTCTCTTTATTACGGGAGATAACCTCCCCCGCATCACCGAAACGCGCTAGGCGCGCATAAATATTTAAATTCTGCGCCGCTTAGTATTTCTTCATGACATACGTCTACAAAGTCCCCGAAGTCCAGCTGGAAAAACTGCACGAGATAAAAGAAAAGACAAATGTTCCAATTTCAAATCATATAATGTCAGCGAGTGATATTTATTTGAAAAGGTACGAGCCAGGAGGCGATTTATATAAAATACTCGATAGGCGGAATAAAGAATAATCAGATAGTCGAATTAAAATCTAAAATCATCAACCAGGCTTATCTCACATCAGACTGCTGGCCCGTGCAGGTATGGGGTCTTCCTTGCTGCTCTGGCCATGGAGACCCCGAGCAGGCATGCGAGCTACTGGCTACGCATGAGTACGGTGGCGTGCGGATAAGAAAATTAATTCTTAGGGGAATTTATCCAAAGAACGGGCTGCCTAACAGCAAAGACGGATGATTCAATATGTGGATCTTGGATATCAGAAAGTTTTTAATCCTGGATGATGTAGTAACCAATTCCTTAGATATAATAGAAAATCTTTTGGATACATTTCAGGGATAGGTGTCCCACGGTATTCAGCCTTTAGTCTTAAGTACTCCTTAAACTCTTGAAAACGTTGCCACATTTGCTCAGCGCTAGGAAGCAACTCGCTTGAATGTTCACTTAACCAATTTCTTACAATCCTTAAAGCTATTCTTGGTTCATTATTATGTGCTCTGCATTCTAATCCGGATAAATCAGAACAAAATTTGTCATAGTTATGAGCAATTCGCTCAAGAATAACACAATCTTTTTTACGATTTTCCTGCCCACCATAATTTGCGCAACCGAGAAATACGCCTAGTTCAAGTGGCATATTGAACAATGGGAGTCCTGTATCGGGATCTGGATCAGTATACGAAAGATCGTGGACACCATATTTGCAATCATTTATCAGCTTCACTAACCGGTCCCAACGTTGTTTTATTGATGTTTGTTTTTCTAATAAATAATGTGGAGCAAAGCCAGAGTCTTTGATGGCAAAGATTATTGCATGAAGAATTGGCTTAAATTGGTCAATAAAGGGGCAATTAATAAATACGCTGTAGTTTTTATTTTTTGATTTTTTCAATAATATTAGTCACTCGATGAGTTTTCGAGCATAGTCCAATGTTATTTCTTTTAACTCTAAAAGTATGACTATGAAGTAAAGAATTATAGTCCCGCACTTTTATTAACCCGCCCCTCTCATGAAGAGCAACTTGCATTCCAGCTTTTGGTGACGACGTTTTTTTGATGCGATCCACAGCAAATGAAATAGCTCCACCCTTTTTGTTAAAAGAATGAAGCTCAACTCCGTTGACATCCATGAAGTGCCAGCGACCATCACGAGAATATATGTGCGCGGCGTTTAGAGATTTGACGAAATCCTTACTCGGTGGTCCGTATTTAGCTGCTTCTCGAAATTTTCTTATTGGCTTCTTTTTTTTAATAATACGCATTTTTTATATTTAAATTATTAAATGTAGAGCGGTCACAAGTCAAGTTTTTTTTGACTCTAAACATCTTTTTTTTGCCTAGCTCCCCTACCTCAAAAGGAATCCCGGCCTTCTCCAGATACGCCTTTGTCCTACCAAAAATAACTTCATCCTTTGGCACGCTCCAAACCTCACTGAACTGCCCGGCTTCGAGGTTCTTGCGGACGTTAGTGACAATATCGAGCTTAGCTTTACCGGTTTCCTCGAAGAGAGTCCAGCGCTAGCTTGAATCTCTTGAGTTCATGACGAATCTCCTTGATCTCCGCCTCTTTTTTCGTTTCCTTTTCCTTAAGGGCATTCACTTTCTTCTCGATCATTTCCTCGACTTTTATTCGAGCCATTGTTGCCTCTATTAATTTGTGACTAAATTGTGCCTAAAATTCCTTAAAATACCCCAAAAAACCGCATAATAGTGCACAATATGGAAAATCAATAAATGGCTGAATCTTTTTAAAAACAAGGGGAACGTGGAATGGGCGATACAGGATTTGAACCTGTGACTTCTACCGTGTGAAGGTAGCACTCTGGCCACTGAGTTAATCGCCCAGTTTTGAGCGGCTTAATCTATTTAATTTTCAATGGGATAACTTTTCCAGGCTGAGCGGAGTGACCGAATCGCATTACTTTCGGCTTTATTTTTATTCATTTCGGCCCAAGTCTATCATTTCGGAATCTTGTCTTCAAGTGCCTGCATGGCCAGTCTCATCCGCGCCATTGCTGAGTGATCATATCGGAGCGTAGTCTCGATCCGGGAATGGCCCAAGACCCGCATAACATCATCCAGCCCGGCGCCCCGCCCGAGTGCCTCGGAAACCATAATCGAGGCCGCGGTATGCCGGAGTCCGTGAAGGACAAAACCCTCGATCCCGGTCAGTTCTCGAATCTTTTGAATTAATCTTCGCACTTCAACGCGCTTTCCCCGGTCCGGGATCTGAAAGACATGGCCGTTCCCGTTCTTTTTCAGCCCGTCTAAAATCGCCTTCACCCCGGGGGTTATAGGGATGATCTTCTCCCGGCGTTGTTTTGTTTCCGTCCGCTCGAGTACGATCGCGTCATCGCGGACATTATCCCACTTGAGTCCGAGCAACTCCCCGAGCCTCATTCCGGTCAAAAGCAGAAGCATGACGATCCGGTGAGCGTAGCGCTGAACGGTAGCGGCCGGCGGGGCGTCTCGTTCAATCTTCCGGGCCGCGTCGATGATCTTGGTGAGTTCGGGTCCGGGGTATTCGCGCCTCTTCCGATCGATCGGATAGGCCTTGACCTGCTTCATCGGGTTTTCAAACTGATAGAATCCTTCCCGAATCGCCCAATTGAAAAATGTCTTGAGTAATCCGACGTAATGATTGACCGTGGCTTTTGAGCGCGGCCGCTTCATTTTGTAGAGATAATCTTCAAGTTTCCGGACCTGGCCATGTCCGATTTCGTTGACGGTGATGTCCGGCCCGAGGGCGGCGGAAACATGGGCAAGGCGCTGCTCGAAAGTTTTCCAGCTCACGGCCTTGGCCACGTCCCGTTCATATACCACAAAGTGGGGTATGAGATCAGCAAAGACCGCGGGTGAGACGGGGAGGCCGGATTTTACGCCGTAGTATTTTTCCCATGCGCGCTTATATTCTTGATCATATAGCCAACGTGCCTTTTTGGGGTCGGATGTTCGGAGCGATTTCCGGACGCGAGTTTGACGGGGAGGAAAGCCGACGTAAGCGTCGATATAAAACGCCTGCCTGCTTTTATTGAAAACCGGACCTTCGCGTCGGCGGGGCGTCAACTCGGCTTGGCTTCCTTGGCCATTAACTTTCCGGTCACGGGATCGGGCTGAACCTCGATAATTTTTTGGCAATGGGAACATTTCGTAGTTAAGAGTTCGGGTTCCTTTCCCATGCGGATTTCATTAGGCATAATCATCTGTCCGCAGCACGGGCAGGCGATGAAGACAATCCTGCAGGCGATTGAAGTCACTTCTTTTTTTGAACCTCCGTTCCTTGTTGCCATTGAATATAATAGGTTGTTTTTAATGTATTCATCGCGTTCCTTTTTGAATGGTCAGAATCAGAAAATAAAATTGACCAACCTGCAGTTTCGTTTTGATTTAAATGCGTCTCCTGCGAATCGATATATGTATGAGCAAAATCAAGAAGATAGCCATCGGTTTTTCTTAAATAAATATAAACCTCCACATAAAATGCCTTCGCATAGCCGATATTTTTCACGGTCCCTTTATAAATAAAAGAAGAATAGCCATCAATGAAAATTGGCCCTTCGATCATTATGACATTTGCCCCCACCGGAATCGTAGTAGTCGATGAAATCGTGCTTGTACTAAAAGTAGTAGTAGTGGTGGTAGGAGTGCTCGTAGTCGTGGATACCGTCGTTGTGGTGGGCGTCGTAGGTGTCCCCTTGCATCCAACTAGAAATAAAATAAAAAGAGAAAGCGCGATATGCGAAAGTTTTTTCATGATTCCCCCCAATTACTTTTTTTTGATATCGATAAGGTCCATTAAAAGTTTAAATTCTTCGCGTACAATATCGCGTAAATAATCCTCAAATGTTATGGCAACCTTTTCCCCCGAGGCCATCTTTTTTTTCATGGGGAATAAAATAGCAGGCGGTATATCAAGTTTCTCGGCGATAACTAAAAGCATCTTGACCGAAAGCTCAATATCCCCGCTTAAAATGCGAGAAACCCATGCTTCGGACATTTCCAACTCCCCCGCAAGCTTTGCTTGATTCCACGGCTTCCCCCGCGAATCAACCCTCTCCTTAATTAGCCGTAGGACAATATCGTAATCAATCATTTTGTCGTTTAGATTAGCCAAAAATTGACTTTATGTCAAGATAATTTACTGATAATAAATGACTTGCCCAGGGGGAAATTATTATTGATTTTGAGTAAATATCACTTGACTTCTGGTAAAGCATATTATATTATTTAACCGTGAGTAAAGAAATAATTGAGCCAACGGAAACTCCACTTAGAAAATTTATGGAACGAAAGGGCATGACTCAGGCCCAACTCGCGGATTTTCTTACGGTACATGAATCTTTTATTTCCCTATATTTTGCTGGACACAGATATTTTGGGCGTCGCACGGCGCAACGGATCTCTAAACTTACGGGAATCCCCTGGTACAAATTGTGAAGGAGCCATCCATGAATCTCGCTATCACAATCCTCATATGGTTCATCTGGATTTGGGGCGTCGATAATTTTGAGCCGCTTCCGATTTCGTTGAATTGAGGTCATCAATGAACTCCTCACCCATGCCCGATCTTTGGAAGAAACAGCAGGTATGCGACGTGTTCAAGATTTCCATCGGTACACTGAACCGCCTCGTAAAAAGCCGGGAACTCAAATTCATAAAAATAGGCCGCGCCGTCCGCTTCGATCCCGCCGACGTTCGGGAATTCATCATCCGCCGGAAATGCCGGCGGGCGCCTTTGTCCGTTCATCATCTCATCCGAGCCGAGCATAACGCGGGGCGCTTATGAACAGCAATCTAAACAGTTCGGCGATATCGGGATTCTCAGCCCTCCTCTATGTCAATTTCATTATCAAAAAGAAATACCGCGTCGATGCTATCGCGAAGGAAATGCAAATCGCGACGGACACGCTTTATCGCTATGCTCGCGGCGAGAACATCATACCGCCGGATCGGATTGCCGACCTTGTTCGGGCGACGGGCGACGTGGAATATCTCGAATTCTTTTGCGAGCCCTGCGGCTTCATCCCGATCCAAAAATCAAAAGCGAAATTCTGCACGGCGTCGCGCGAGAAGGAAGAGATCAACCTTTCAATCCTTCACGGCAGGACGATCGAAGGAATTGAGAAAGCATTTCGGGACGGCAAATTGAGCAAGCCGGAATACAAACAAGTCCATCAACTTCTCATTAAGCTCCAGGAACACGCGGCGGAACTGGACGAAAAGATCAAGAAGGAAGTCGCATGATAACAGACTGGGCCAAGGAAGGCGGCATATCCGGCTTTGATATGGACTGCGATGAATGCGGACAGACAGAATTTTTTGATCGGACTTATTTTAAGGATTTTATAGCCGAAGCAAAAATGAGCGGCTGGAAAATATTTAAAGATGAAGTCGGGGATTGGACGCATTTATGTCCTTCATGCGCTTTGAAGGCAGAGGCGGGGAAATGATTAAAAATTACACTTCAACTGTTCCCGTCGAACGAACTATCACGCGAATCGAAATGGAACTTATAGAAGGCGGGGCCATCGGAATTCAAAAAGAATATAACGATGGAGCACTGAAGGCAATCAGTTTTTCTGTCCTAGCACCAGAAAAAAGATTGATCTCGATTCGACTTCCGGCTGACGTTGAAGCCGTCTATGAAATTTTCAAATCGCAATCAAAAAAGCCACGTCCGGGAACTCTCGATAATCTTCATGCTCAAGCCGAACGGACGGCATGGAAATTAATTCAGGACTGGGTAGAGATTCAAATGTCTCTTATCAAAATGAGACAGGTCGAATTCTTACAGGTTTTTCTACCTTATATGTGGAACGGGAAAGAGACTTTCTATGCCACTTTAAAACAGGGCGGATTCAAAATGTTGACGCAAGGCTCGAAATGAAACCTGGAATGCCCGAATTTGAGCGCTTTTCTAATAGGAAAACAGTAGGAAATATAGAAAATGAATAGCAAACCAGCCAAAAAGACGATCGCCTCACCACGGGCCTTCCAGGGCACAAATTTAAGGGATTGCCTAAAACGGGCCGGAATCACTAAATATCGTCTAGCCAAGGATTGCGGCATAAGTTATCGAACGATTCAGTATTGGGAAAAGGGTCATTCTATTCCATCAAAAGAAAATTGGAAAAAGGTTCAAGAATATCTTGGCCTTACTGTTCCCGTTGACGACGGCCACGCCGATATTCTAGCGCGTCTTCAAGCCATCGAATCAAAGCTCAAAATTAAATAGAGGAGGGGAAATAATGAAAAAAGTATCGAATAATAAAATTATTTCCATTGAAGTTGTTTCTGGGGTAGAGGGGCCGAGTCTTTATATAAACGGCTATCGTATCGTAGGCGAAAAACCTTGGGGAGGCGGTCTTGTCAAATTTTCATGGAAGATACCGGCCGGAAGACTACGGAAATATCTTTGTGAAGCGGGAATTGGAAAGCGACTGGAGGAACCCAAACCATGACTAAACAGAAGCGCGACTTAATCCGTCGCAATAAAAGGATTTGGCAGAAGGCGCGCATGGAATGGAAGCGGACTCACCCGGCTGAAGTGGCAGGGAAGGCTCAGGCCGATTTAATGGACTCAGCACGTCGGGCCGTAGCGCGCGGGGATCGCGAGTTCGCGCGGGCGCTCAAGCAACAGAATAAATATAACGCCTATCTCAAACGTCGGGCCGAACGTGAAGCGAAGCGATCACTTAAGGGCACGGCGGTCTGGCATGGAGACGTTCCTGGCACGATTCACGAGACAGCCTTTCATCGCCTTTTCAAACATCTGACACATCGCCCGGCCGGTGGCGCCCGGATAGCGGGGGCGAAATGAGCTACGATAAACAAAAAGAAAAACGGCTTTGGATTGTTCCTAATTTTCGATATGGAATCATGCCGAGACGTTTAATCTGGATTGATCTAAAGTTTCCATTTATTCATTCAATCACCGGAACAGCCATAGCCGTTTTGGGCGACCAATGGAAAAAGAAGGTCATCTTATTGGATGCGCTCCGCAGAATCGCGGACGGTCAATGGCCGTCGTCCATCCCCGAAACAGAAGGGACTCTCGCCATGCGCCAAGTCGCCCGCGCTGCCATTGCCAAGGCCGAAGGAACGAAATGAAATATACACCTGGACCTTGGGAAGTCTACGGAAGAGGAATCTATCAAACCGAGAAAGCGGGCGGCCGTGAGGTTGTCCACGGAAATGGAATTAAAGGACGGGATGATAAGGACGAGGCCGAAGCTAATGCTATCCTCATCGCCCTTGCGCCCGACCTATTGAAAGAACTTATTTCCATGCTTGATGAATTATGCCGGACCTGCCGCTTGCTGAATCCCCAGCACGCGAACTGCAATTCTTGCGAGGGCACCGAAAAAGCCCGAGTCTTAATCGCCAAGGCCGAGGGGACATTATGAGCGACACCGCCAAATGCTCCTGTTGCGGCTTCACCCGTCTCAAATCCGAATTAGACGACAACGGACAGGACCCTTGCTGCCCTTCATCGAAACGCGCTCCCCGAACTGATCGGGGTGAAAGGAGGACGAGATTATCGGTACCTAAAAACCAGGACGGGGGAGGAGCCGGAGAGACTTCGCCCTCGTCCGAAAAACAAGGCAAATTATTTTGAGGAGGATATGAATGAATGAAATGCACAAGGAAATCTATCGTGGGCGGGCCTACCGCAAGGCTAAGGTCGTCATCCTATGCGATGGCGAAAAGCATTGGCAGAAATTAACCGATGGCTCCCGGCGCTATGATGGCAAGTGTCATGACGCTAAGAACTGCCCGAATCACGAGATGATTTTGGCATCAGCGCCAATTAAAAAAGAGGAGGAATTAAATTGAATCAAGATCAAACCAAAAAAACTTCAGGCCCGGCAGAGGACGCTCCCATAATGCGGCTTTCGACCGGCGGAGTGTTCAAGGGTGTCGAGCAGCTCGCCCTGGCGATCAAAGCGCTCGGCGAAAAACACAACCTTATCGTTCCCGGCGGTGCGATCGGGAGTGATCTCCCGATGCTTTATGCCGCTGGTGTTTCTTTCGTCTTTGTCGATCCCGAACATGAGACATATCCCATTCCCGGCAAATCGGAACGCGGAATTTCAAAGGGCCCGCTCGATCGAATCGCTGCGGCCTCGGGCGTCCGGTGGGATCCAAACCTTTGCGGCCGAGTCGATGATCGTAAAAATCAAAACGTCATCGAATATCAGGCTGTCGGACCCGTGCTTCAGCTTGATGGCACCGAACGAATGCTTCATGCCACCAAGCGGATCGATCTTCGCGGAGAGAAAGGAACTCCCGTAGAAACCTGGGGCAATGATGCTCAGGAGATTGCGCGTATCGCGGCGGCCGCGACGCCCCCGCGGGATCCCTGGCCGCAAATCCTGCAGGCCCGCCAGCATATCCTCAGCCTGGCCGAAACCAAAGCCAAAAGCAGGGCTATCCGCTCGCTCGGCGTTCGGACCGCCTATGAACCCGCGGAACTCGCGAAGGGATTCGCGATCGTCCGCCTGCAATTTACGGGCCACAGCGCAGATCCCGAGGTCGAACGCGAAGTTTCCATGATGATCGCCCGGCGAGCCCTCTCGTCTTCATCCGCACTTTACGGCGGCCGCGGCGCCGATCGTAGAGAAACGCCGATAATTCGTGAGGCTCAAATCGTTCCGCGCGTTGTCGTTCCGGAAGAACCCGAAGAAGAACAAGAAGACTCCAAGGAAGAAGGGCCGGATCCCGCCGGAGAGTCGAAGTCGACCGCCGGCAGCTGCGGCGCTGCGGCTCCCGCCGCGTCCGCGCCGCCGCAACCGAAGAATGATCCCGAACTCATCTGCGGTAATAAAAACGAAGATGGAACCTGGCCGCGGAAGCCCTGCTCAAAATTCACGCTCGAGGAATTGGATAAGAAGATCGCCGTCTATCAGAAAAAGAAACCTACCTGGGATAAAAAATGGGCGGACAAAAATCAGGCCGAGCTTGAAGCCCTTTGCGAATGGCGCGACTATCTCAAGCTGAACCAGGGGAAACTCAATCTGGCGGCCGCAGCGGCGCAGGGCGGCAGCGACGTCGTTCCTTTCTGAGGCGGCCATGAGAATCCTTCATCTTGCGGATTTTCATTTGAAGCTGACGGGTCCCAGGGCCGAGGAATGCCGGCGGATCCTCGATTGGATCCCGGAGAACGCGCGGGAAGTGAAGCCGGACGCGATCATCATCGCCGGCGACGTCTATGATCGCCGGTCGACGCCCGAGGAGCGGCTCTACCTGGCCTCAATCCTTTCGGCCCTGGCCGATGTCGCGCCGGTTTTCGCGATCAACGGAAACCATGACGACTCCGAGGACCTGCGGCTGTTCCATCAATGGCGACCAGAAATCGAAATCATCACCGAGCCCACTCTGCGTCCCCTCAAAGGCAAGACTCTTGCCTTCTTGCCCTGGCCATCCCTGGGCCATCTGGCCGCGGCCATCGGACCGCAGGCATCGATCGCTGAGCGCCGCGAAATCGCCAAGGCTGCATTGATCGATGTCTTACGCGGATTCAAATCGCCCACTCTTCTAGTGGCGCATATCTCAGTGACGGGCGCCAGCATGGATACAGGCCAGCCGGTCTCCGGAGGCGAGGAGATCGCCCTTTCTGCCGACGAGCTGCTCGAATGCGGCGCCGCCGGCGTCGCGCTCGGCCATATTCACCTTCGCCAGCAGATGCGGACCGGCTGCCAGCCGGTTTGGTATGCGGGGGCCCCATTTCGTAATTCCTTCGGCGAGGCCTCCGGAAAAAAGGGCGGCCTGATCTGGAACTGGAACGGCCAGTCTTGGGACGTGATGCCCTGGGATCTTCCGGCCAGGGACATGACGCTGCTCGAGGCGTCCATGATCGACGGCAAGCTCATCGACAAAGAACACGATGATCTCCGAGACTTTTTCGGGCGTGACGCCGAAGTCCGGCTTCGGATCGAGTTCCCCTCCGAGGAGCGAGAAGCGGCTCGCGCCCAGGCCGAGGAATGGAAGGCCAGATGCCTCGAAGCTCACGCTCTCTCCGTCACGATCGAAGAGCGGCCGATCGTCATCACCCGCAGCCGGTGTGCCGAGATCGAGAAAGCCCGAACGCCGGCCGACAAGCTGGCTGCCTGGGCTCATACGACGGACCAAGAGATCCCCGAAGGCGTTGCCGGAAAATTGACGATGCTTGAAGCGGAGGCGCGGCCATGAAAATCGATAAAATTATCCTCCACGGTTTTACCGTCTTTAAGGACGAAGTTTCTCTCGATCTGGCCGCCCTGGGGCCCGGGCTGATCGCGATCGCCGGGCCGAACGGCGCCGGCAAGAGCACGATCCTCGAGGCGATCCCAGGTTGCCTCTACCGGGAATCGCCGACCTACGGTCCCGTCTCCAATATTGCCACGGCCAGGGACGCGAGGATCGAACTGATCGGAGAGAATGAATCGCCATTCACGGCCAGGCTCGATGTCGACGCCGTAAGCGGCAAGAGCGAAGCCGTCCTGCTTGACGGCGCCGGCGGTCCGGTCGCCGGGCCCAAGGTCCGCGAGTACGACAAAGCGATCGCCGACCATTTTCCCCCGCTTTCCGTTTATCTTGCCGCGGCCTTCGCTTCTCAGACGGGCGCGGGGTCGTTATTGAAGATCGATAGGGCGGAACGCCGCGCGCTTTTCGGCCGGCTGCTCGGGCTCGAGCATCTTGAAAATATGGCCGCCGCGGCCCGTGATCATTCCCGGCAAGCCGAAACCGAGCTCGCCGGGATCCGGGCGGCGCTCGCAGCCGTCAAAGAAGGCTCCGCTGAAGCCAGGGAACTGGAGAACGCGCTCGATGAGGCCAGGGAGCGAGCGCTCCGGGCCGCCGAATTCTTGACCGCGGCCAGGGAGCGGGTCCGCGATGCCTTATCAGAGCGCGACCGCCTGACAGCTATTCGAACCGAGGCGCAGCGGGCAGGGAAGGCCGTCCAGGAGGCCCGCCAAAGGGCCGACCGGCTGGTCCAGGATGCCAATCGAATAGCGGCGAGTTTGGCCGCTCTCACCGATATCCTCCACGAAGCCCCGACCATTCGCCAGAATGCCGCGGAGATCGCCACGCTCTCGGCCGAGTTGGATGGACTGCGGATCCGCGGAGAAGTCGCCGCAGCCGAGGAACGGAAGGCGACTGACGAGGCCTCGCAGCTCGAGCGGGAGGCTTCCGCGGCCGAGCGGACTTATCGCGAAGCCGAACGGGCAGACAATGAAGCGGCGATTAAACTTACGGAAGCGATCCGCCGATTAGACCAAGCCGTAAAGTCAACGGGGGCTGTTCCCTGCGCCGGAGCTTTAACCGACGACGTCCGGGCTGAATGTTCGGCCTTAACCGGACATTTCCGGGTCCGAGACGAGGCGCGGCAATTAATCGCTAAACTCGAAGCCTCTGCGCCAGGATTCGACGCAGCCGTGAAATCAGCCCGCGCGTTACGAATAGACATAGATTCAAAATCAAGTCTTGCGATCAAACGGGCTCAGGAAGTCAGGTCAACCGCGGAATCCCTCAGGTCCGAATATAACCAGCTCTTTCATCGGTTATCCGGCTTGCGCGGGAAGGATCGATCCCCTCAGCTCGATCGGGCCGAGGCCGAGGCCGGCGCGCTGCAGGATCGACTCAAGGCCGCCGCAGGTCAAGCCGACGAAGCCAAGACCGCGGCGGATCGCGCCGCCGCGGAATGCCCGAAGTATGACGACTGGAAAATCCAAGGGGCCGAGGATACAGCGCGGAAAGCCGAAGTTGATCTCCAGGGTTCAATGCGGTCCGAGAATGAAACCCAGCGGGCCGTCGCTAGGCTCGAGGCCCAGGTTGAGGCCGCCAAGGCCGCTGCCGCTAAGACTGCCGAGCTTGAAGCCAAATTGGTCCCTCTCGAGCGTGATCTTGCCGACTGGCGATTCCTGGCCAGGGGACTCGGCCGCGAAGGCGTCCAGGCCCTCGAGCTCGACGCCGCCGGGCCGCGCGTGAGCGCGCTGGCCAACGAACTCTTGGCCGACGCCTACGGCCCGAGATTCCAGATCCGCTTCGAAACGCAGGCCGCCAAAGCTGACGGAAAAGGCGTCAAGGAAACATTCGATATCATCGTCACCGATACCGAAAAGGGCCGGGAAGGCAACGGCCAGGATTTCAGCGGCGGCGAGAAAGTCATCATCGGCGAAGCCCTCGGCTTGGCCGTGGGCCTATTCCACGCGCAGGCCGCCGGGATCTCGCTCGGGACCGTGGTGCGGGATGAAACTGTCGGCGCACTCGATCCTGAGAACGGGGAGCGCTACGTCGCCATGCTGAGAAGTTTTCTCCGCGCCGGCCGCGTCCACCAGTTGCTTTTTGTCGCCCACCAGCCGGCCCTCGTGGATCTCGCCGACGCCGTGGTGAGAATCGAGAACGGTCGGATTGAAATAAGAACGTGAAGAACAGCCGCCAGGGGTCCACACGAGGAAGGGAAACTTCCTTCCTTTTTAACCCTCCTTTTTTACGCCCTTCCCTCCTGGCGCTGTTTACTAACCTGAAAGGATGCTGATATGGCGAGAGGACGCATGATCGACAAGGTAGTTATCTTAAGCAAGAAAGTAAATGCCGTCTCCGAGGGCGCCGAGAATCTATATTATCGGGTCAATATCAGCGCCGATGATTATGGCCGATACCATGCCGAGCCGGAAATTCTAAAGGGGCAAATTTATACTTTAAGAAAAATACGGCTGGCAGAAATATTCCGCAGAGTCGATGAATTGTGGGGGATCGAGCTCATTAAAATGTATGCCGTGAATGGCGAAAAATACCTGGAGATAATCGACTTTGAAAAGCATCAGACATTCAAATCGGACCGACCCAAAAAGGCCGAATGCCCGGAACCAAAGGGGTATTTAAAACGGGGGTCTGGAATCCAGGTGGAACCAGATGGAATCCAGGTGGATACAGATGGAGGCTTAAGTAAAGTTAATTTAAGAGAAGATAAGTTAAGAGAAGGGAAGTTATTTGGGCTTCCATCTGTATCCGAGCAGAGTGAAGTCACTGTAGGCAACAAAGAAGATGCGCCGCCGCAGAAATGGATTGATGAA
>Ga0315279_10005765_pt1 | contig 15888 bp, 12 predicted proteins | sample YL17G06_20_MG_FD_203694 | JGI IMG/M metagenome (GOLD analysis project Ga0315279, IMG submission 203694) | Sediment microbial communities from Yellowstone Lake, YNP, Wyoming, USA - YL17G06_20 | ecosystem: Environmental > Aquatic > Freshwater > Lake > Sediment | place: USA: Wyoming | collected...
CCCTCTACCCCTTCTGTTCGCTATCCCCTCCCCTATTCCCTTATCACTTCTCTTTTACCCTGGCGTGTGCTGCGTTTCCCGTTTGAAGCGCGGGTCGCGATCCACCGTCAGGCGCAGACCCTCTGGCAAGCCTACACGCGGCTGGTAATTGAGCTTTTCACGCGCCAGGGATAGGTCGGCGCACATACGCGACACCCCCGGATCGGTGCGCGGGTTATCGATCACCTCAACTGGTTTATTGACCACTTCGAGAACCAGCCGCACCAGGTCACGCAGGCTGGTCTCTTTCCCGCTGCCTACATTGATCACCAGGTTATTGATACCAGGTGCGGTGGAGGCTGCCACCATGGCATCCACGATATCGTCTACGAACACGTAGTCACGAGTTTGATACCCCTGCCCATGAACCACGATTGATCCGCCGCGCACGGCATGGCGGAGAAAGTTAGGGATGACCGGGGGATGCGAGGCGGGCAGGTGTTGCCCAGGGCCATAGGCGTTGAAAACTCGCAGGCTGACAGTTTCGATCCCCCACAAGCCACCAATGGTGCGAACGTAATATTCTGCCGCCAGCTTGGAGACGGCGTAAGGCGAACGGGGAGCCGGGATGGCGCTCTCCTGCAGGGGCTGCTCCTGCTGGTCGCCGTACACTGCACCAGAGGAGATCAACACCACGCGCCGCACACCCACATCGCGCATCGCCTCCATCAGGCCGACCGTACCGCCAACATTGACTGCGTTGTATTCCCGCGGGTACATAACCGATTCGGGTACCGAGACCCGCGCTGCCAGGTGATAGACACAGTCAACCTCTTGCAACAGGGTCCATAACTTTGGTCGGTCGTTTACATCCCCGCGGGTGAAGAGCACATCCGGTGATAATGCACGCGGGTCGCCAGTAGACAGGTCGTCCAACCCGCGCACCTGATGTCCTTCCCATGCCAGGCGGTTTGCCAGGGCTGAACCTAGAAAACCAGCCGCACCTGTAATTAGAAAATTCATCGTTGCCTCTAATAGATTATAGCATGGGATTGAAGGAGCAGAGAATTAGGAGAAAGTGCTGGCAGGTGCCAGCACTTTCTCCTAATTCTCGAAAAGATCAATATGCACGTAAAGGGAAAATTACGGTTTGATCTCCACGAGCTCTACCTCGAAGATTAAGGTAGCCCCTGGGGGAATGGTGCTGCCTGCACCCGAATCTCCATATCCCAGCGCGGGCGGGATCACCAGCTGGCGTACGCCCCCAACCCTCATGCTGGCTACCCCCAGGTCCCATCCGTTGATCACATTCCCCATACCAAGGGCGAAGGAGAATGTCTCGCCGCGATCATAGGAGCTGTCGAATTGGGTGCCATCTTCTAGCCAGCCCACATAATTCACCACAACCGTCTGCCCGATTGTGGGCGTTATCCCGGTGCCTACCTGAATGTCATAGTACTTCAAACCACTGGGAGCGGTAATATAATCTTTTTCATCCACCTTGGTGGCCTTTCTCGACTCTTTTACATCTGTCAGAGTTATTTCCATGATCAGGGTGGAGTTGGCAGGGATCGAACTGCTGCTTTCCGATCCCAGAGCTAATTCCGGCGGGATGCGCAGCAACCGCTTACCGCCCACCTTCATACCGATAACTCCCTGCTCCCAGCCTGAGAAAACCACATCCCCTTTACCCACCACAAAGGTAACTGGCTGGCTGTCTTCGGACGAAAAAACAAAATCACTAGACGAACCATTTATAACCCAAATAGAGTATTCGGTGGTCACAGTAGTATTCGTGATGGCTTCGGCACCATCACCCACAACCAAGTCAGTGTATTTATCCCCGTTATCCATGACTAACAAATCTTCGGGTGCGACCGAAGGGGGTACCGGGGCTAATTCAACAGAGACCAGTTCTATATCCATGATAAGTTGGGAGTTTGGAGGAACATTACCGGCTCCCTCCGCTCCAAGAGCCAGGTCAGGAGGGAGTACGAGTTTCGCCTTTCCTCCTGCTTTCATCATACCGACCCCCTCTTCCCAGCCCGGCAGTAATTCGGTGCGTCCCCAGACTACTTTCTCGGGTTTGCCGGAAGAATATGTAGTATATATTACCGTACCATCCGGCAAAGACACGATATAGTTCATTTTTATTATTTTGCCAACTTCCGGAGCGGCACCATTGCCGGCACTCACCTCCAGGTATTGCAACCCGCTCTTGGTGGTGATGGCGCCCTCGAGAATGTATGGTTCGGCGGTAGGCGCCTGGGTAGCCAATGATGTGGTCACAGTGGCTGTTTTGGAGGCGGACTCGCTACTTGTAGCAGTAACTTTATTATCACTAGGTTTACATGCTGTCAGGGTATAGACAGACACGATAATCACGACAGCCAGAGGCCATCGAGGCCTTTTTTTATGATCAAACACGTAATGCTCCTTTTAAACAGAAACTTATAACAGGATGTACAGGATAATCATAATCCTGTACATCCCGCGACCCTGTGGCATTCTACCACAAACTACTTCCAACTTGTTTTGTACCAGAACCGAACTAGCTTGAGTTCGACTCGCCTAACGTAACCTGCAATTCGAGTGTCTTGGACCCGCGGACGATGGTCAGAGTGACCTGGTCACCCGGCTGATGCAGGAACAAAGCGTTAATGTAGGAATGAGTCTCATCCAAGGTGACATCACCGATAGCGGTGATAATATCACCTTGCCGCAAGCCGGCTTTGCTAGCCGGGCTGTTGCTGGAGACATCGGTTACGTAGACACCCCAATCAGCTGGCAAGCGATACCTGGCAGCGATACTGGGTGTGATAGCCTGCCATTGAATACCCAGATAGGGATGCGGTACAAATCCGTTTTGCAGGATTTGCTTAGCGACTGCTTGAGCTGTATTAATCGGTATAGCAAACCCAAGTCCCTCAGCAACAGTTCCGCTGCCGCTGTTACGCACCACCAGGGTGTTGATGCCAATTACTTCTCCAGCCAGGTTCACCAAAGGTCCACCGGAATTCCCCTCGTTAATGGCTGCGTCCGTCTGGATCAAACCTTCGATCTGGTAACCCATACCAGTATCGATGGATCGTCCGGTAGCACTTACCACACCCACTGTCACAGTATTTTTAAAGTCTCCTAACGGCGATCCTATGGCGATCACCGTCTCACCGGGATTGAGGACATCCGAATTACCCAGGCTGGCAATGGCTGGCACCGTCCCTTCTGTCTTTAACACAGCTACATCCGCATACTGGTCGGTACCGACGATGGTGGCCTTCTGTTGAGTACCATCGGATAACACGATACTTACCTCCGTAGTGCCATCGACCACGTGGTTGTTAGTGAGAAGATAGCCGTCTTGAGAAATGAACACACCGCTTCCACTCACCTGTTGATCTCCGGTTGGCCCCCAGAACGTATCCTGTCCGGGGATCGTACCTACCACAGTAACCACCGCAGGTCCGGTTTTCTGCACAGCCTTGGTTATCGTAGTCTCAATCTCAGAGGTATTTACCGTTAGTACCTGGTCTGTGTTGTTAGCACTGGCTGGAACAACCGCCACTGGTTGCGGCGAGGTAATAGTATTGCTGGATTTATCCTGGTTCATCACCCGATACACAACAGCCCCACCAACTACCCCTCCGGATATAGCCGAGAACCCGGCTACCAGCATTACCACAAATATAAAAATCACACGTTTCCAAGACATATTAAACTCCTTGAAGTGAGTTTGTGGTTGCGGCTTTAGTCGCTCATCATTGGAGCATTATAGCTAAAACTTTCACCACATAAAATTGCTAATAAGCAACTGGATAGTTTTTTGAATTTCTCCTTAAGTATAAAAAGAAAAGCTGAGAATATGTGAAGAAAGGATAGAGAGTTGATTAGGGTTTTCTTAACTGACATCCTGGGGGTTAACACATCCACTCGTGTGGAAATCTACCGCGGCAAAATTAACATATCTTCACCCTATCTTGATAATTTCTACATAATTGAGTGTTATTATATATATAAGGATTATCCAGGTTGTGCAAAGCAGAGCCGAAATGGATAATTCAAAAGCTTATCTGGAGTGTAATATGAAAAAAGGTATAAAATGGTTTTTAGGAATTGTGATTGGTTTGGTAATCGTAGCTGCCCTGGCAGTGGCTGGATTCATGGTGGTCAATCGCTGGCATGAGACCGGCAGGATGATGGGCAATCGCAGTTACCAATTCCAAGGTACTGATAGGTCGAGGTCGTGGCGGGATGTGCCGGGGCAAGAAGACTCCTGGAACGAGAGGCCTCAGGGTCAAATGCCAATGCGCTCCTTTTGGGGAGTGTCCATCTCGCGGTTTGGTATTTTCCGCCCGCTGCAGATGATTTTTGGATGTTTTATCGCCCTCGGCTTGCTGGTGCTGTTGGTGCTGGGAGTGATCTACCTGTTTGGTGGCCGAAGACGATTGCAGCAACCCGCAGTTCCCCCTGCGGGGGTAACTCCGCTTGTAGCGACCCCACCTGCACCCGCCCCTGTCCAGAATACGGAATATGTCTGCCCCCACTGTGCAAAGCCGGTCCAGAAGGACTGGAGGCATTGCCCCAACTGTGGTGGGCCTTTACCTGAACAGGCTGATAATCCAGTGCCTCCAGCTTAGGCCTCAGGAGGTTTGGAAAAACCAGAAACCAAGGTTACTCCGGCAAAAGTACGCCTCAGTAACCTTGTTTTCTAACTATCAACTCTTTTCCCAACATATGGGGAAAAGGAAAAATTCCAAAAAATTGGGGGGGTGGAGCAGCCGAGTGGTGTTGTGTACCGCCGCTGCCCCACCCCCCCAATTTATTAATTTCCACCCTTCTCTCCCCATTTTGAGGGGAGGGTGCAACGCAATCAAGCTGCATTCAAGGGATGAGTTTGACATACTATCTGGAACAGGGTATCATCATCTCATGTTAATCAGACGAGTGATAGGGTTCCTCTTCTGGCTGTGTGCCGTGACAACGCTACTCGGTCGCAGTAATACGGTACCCGGCGACCAACGCGAGCGCGCTCGCGCCTACACTCGCAATATCGAGTTCAACTATGTTTCCTGGGAGCTCGATGCCCTTTGGACCAAGTTTAGCCAGTGGGCATTAGGAACGAGCACTTACCTGCCCGATCAGGCACGCAAACAAACTGTGCTCGATTACTTGAAACTCATCGGGCAAATCCAGCAAGCTCAAGCACAGCTCTACGAATTTTACGCTGATCCGAATATCAGTGATCCAAAGACCGCCTCGGCTGATTTGCGCCTCGAGTTGGACCGGCTGAAAGCCAACCGCGAAAAACTGGAACCGCTGGCCGAATCTATACTTCAAAGCCAGGTCAGCATTGTCGTTTCCGAACTCGGTCTTACCCTGGAAGGCGAGCCCATCCCGCCAGTCCTTTACCGCATCACGCCGCTCCCTGACTCGCTGGCGGTCTCACGGCGTGACAAAATAGAATTCATGTTCGACATCTCGATCCAACCGGGATTGAGCGTGGACCGGCAGGCTGCGCTCGAAGAAGAAGTCGATCAGGCTCTGGATGTATCGACGCTGGTGGTAGGGATCGGCGGTGTCGGTTTATATCCGCCCATGATCATGGAATCTACCGATCTGAACTGGCTGTCGAACACCATCTCGCATGAATGGACGCATAATTTTCTCACCTTGCGCCCGTTAGGGGTAAACTATGCGACCACACCGGAATTACGGACTATCAATGAGACTGTTGCTTCAATTGCAGGGAATGAAATCGGTCAGGAAGTGATTTCCCGGTATTATCCTGAGCTGCAGCCGCCTACTCCTGAACCCACACTTCCCCCGGACAAGAATACCCCAACACCGGAACCAACCTCCACCCCAGAGCCACCGGCCTTCAACTTCAATCGCGAGATGCACGAAACTCGCGTCATCGCTGACCAGCTGCTGGCAGACGGGAAGATCGAGGAGGCCGAAGCCTACATGGAAGCCCGCCGCATTTACATATGGGAAAACGGTTACCATATCCGTAAGCTCAACCAGGCTTATTTTGCATTCTATGGAGCTTATGCCGATGTGCCTGGCGGTGCTGCCGGTGAAGACCCAGTGGGCACCGCGGTGCGCTCCCTGCGCACCCATAGTGCTACCCTGGCTGATTTTCTCAACCGCATCTCTTGGATGACAACCTACCAGCAGCTCATAGAAGCGGTAAATTCAAACAAGTAGGTAATGAAGGATTTTGCCTGCGCTGACTATCTCATCTTCGGTATAAGTAAACCCGGCACAAAGATTGCACCCTCATTCTTGAGACTCACAAGAACAACCCAATTACGTCTTCTATGAGAAAAAAACGTGCAAGCCGGCACAGCAAACCTGCGCCAGGAAGGTGCGTATTTTAGAACATTATGCGGTTGCAGGGATGATGCGGCATACACAACCGGTGCAGCGAATACGGCGGTCGCGGCTAACGCGGCGTGACAACGAATTTGATGGCAGTACGAACCTTGTCGCCTATTTCAACGTCAACAAATTCAGGTGTAAACACAATGTCAAGCCCATCTCGTGTCAGGTAACTCCTGGCAATAGCCAGGGCTTTTACCGCCTGATTGATCGCAGTTGCCCCAATGGCTTGCACCTCGGCGCGCTTGTTTTCACGAACAACCCCGGCAATGGCCCCAGCCACGGCGGAAGTGCGAGAGGTGCCCGAGACTTTGATAATATCCATGCTGGCTGCCCTCCTTTGGCGTTGAGTATTGGCCAGGCAAGAGAGACTCGCGCCTCTTATAAGAAGATTGTACAAGATTTTTCGATCAGAAGCAAGCGATTTGGTAAAATCAGAAATAAACTTTGCACCTTTTCAGGGAGATGGTAAAATTTTCCTATGGGACGCTGGATCCGTTTTTTTATTGCAGTAGCGATCGGCGCAGCCGCAGGCATGTACTACGGCTGGAAACTCAACCCGGTGCGATACACTGAAACCACACCTGAGACGCTGCGCGTCGATTATAAAACCGACTACGTGCTGATGGTGGCTGAGGCTTATCGTGCGGAGGGTGATATCGATCTGGCTGCGCGCCGCCTGGCGTTGATCAGCACTGACCAACCTTTGAAGACGGTTACTATAGCCATCCAGGAGGCCAAGAGCATCCCATATCCAGCGACTGACCTGGTGGTGATGCAGAACCTGGAGGAGGCCTTCAAGGGTTGGAGTCCGGTTCCGGTAAAGGATGTGCCATGAACGAAAATCGCGGCTCATGGTATCTGCTGACTGGCATTATCATCGGGATCGGTTTGGGTCTGTTGGTATCCTGGGTGCTATGGCCCACACGGTATCGTGACAATGCCCCGGCATCTTTAAGCGAGGAGTATAAAGACAATTACCGTACTCTGATCGCCGCGGCGTATATGGCAAGCGGGGATGTAGAACGTGCCCGCTCCCGTCTGGTACTGCTCATGGATGCTGACATGGCAGCCGCCCTGATCACGCAGGCACAGCGTAGCATGGTGGCGGGACGCCCCGAAGCCGAGGTGCGGGCACTCAGCCTGCTTGGGCTGACCCTTGCATCCGGAGACGGCCCTACCCCCGCTGTTACCTTCCCCCCAACAGTCACCCCGTTAACCCCGCCTGCAGCTCAGCGAACCTCTACACCCACGAATACGGGTGTTCCATCTCCGGTTGTCGCTTGGACACCCACCCCCGTCCGTACACCCGATGCCACACGTGCCTCCACGCAAGGCAATCCTGCTGGCTATACAGGCACGCCAACCCCGCCCACATCCACCCCCACGCCGCCCCCGCCTACCTTTACCATCGCTCCGACCTTCACACCCACGCCGACTCTCACCCCAGGACAGCCATTTCGTCTGCTGCAAAAACAAATCGTGTGCAATCTTGATCTGACTCAGCCTTTGATCCAAGTACAGGTACACAACGCGTCTGGCGACCCGGTCGCAGGCGTAGAAGGGTTTGTGTTTTGGGAGGGTGACAGCGACCGGTTCATCACCGGTTTGAAACCTGAGATGGGTTTAGGATATGCTGACTTCATCATGAAACAAGACTTGGTTTATACTGTACAGCTGGTGAATGGAGAACCGGTGCGCGACCTTGCCGTCAACCAGTGTACCAACGCCGCAGGTAATGAATATTGGGGCGGGTGGTTGTTGGTATTCGAACAGCCCTAGAAGGAAAAGAAAAATGCGAAATGTACGCTGGATTCTTTATCTATGTTTAGCGATCACCTTTGCGGTACCATTAACAGGATGTAGAAAATCGACTCCGCCTTCGCTGCCTCCGGCAGTAATCATCACAAACGCGATTGAGCGGTTGAAGGGTAGTACAGGTTTTCACTTCACGATCGAGCGCACCGGCACGCTGGCATACATCGATTCCGATAACACGATAGCAGTAAATCGCATCGATGGAGATTTCGTCACTCCCGACCGGGTGAAAGGTAAGATCCGCGTTAGCATTGGCGGTTTCACAGCAGAGGTGAGTATGGTCAGCATTCAAGGACGTTACTGGCAGACCAACCCGCTCAACCAGACCTGGGAAGAATATGAACCGGGTACAGCTTTCAACCCGGCCCTCCTTTTCGATTCCGAAAAGGGCATCCAGCCCATGCTGCAAACGGACCTGAGCGAGCTGACCTTTGTGGGTAACGAGAAATTAGACAAATGGCCCGACAAGCAGCTTTATCACCTCAAGGGGAAAATGAAAGGGGAACGCATCGCTGAAATAACCTTCGATTTGATCGGCCCGGAAGTGATGGATGTAGATGTGTGGGTAGCTCCAAACACTTTCGAGGTGCATCGCCTCCAGATCATCGACCCGGTGGAGGGAAACTCGCAGCCAACCATCTGGGCGGTCGATTTCTTGAATTACGATCAGAAGGTAGACATCCAGCCGCCGGTTCCCTGATGCAAACCAGGCTCACTTCGCCTTCACGGGCGCTCATCATTGCTCTGATCAGTATCCCTATCTTCGTAGGGGCGCTCGATCTAACCGTTGTTTCGGCAGTGCTGCCACGTGTGGTCACGGATCTCGAAATCCCGCCCACGCGGTTGAACGATGCCGCCTGGATCGTCAGCGGATACCTGCTGGCATACACAGTCGCGATGACGTTCATGGGCCGCCTGTCGGATTTGATTGGGAGACGGAAAGTTTTCCTGCTGGCACTGGTGATCTTTGCCATAGGCTCATACTGGGTAGCTATAGCCGATGGTTGGCCCACCCAGCTGGGGCTGCGCATTTGCTACCAGTTCCACATTTACCCCGACCCGCCGCGCGTCGCGCTGGTGATGCTGATACTCGGGCGGGTGATTCAAGCTTTCGGTGGCGGGGCAATGGTACCGGTAGGGATGGCGCTGGCTGGGGATCTCTACCCGGCGGCGCAGCGAGCCAAATCGCTGGGGATTATCGCCGCGGTGGACACCTCCGGCTGGGTGGTAGGTCACCTGTATGGCGGTATCCTCACCCGTTTTTTCAACTGGCGTCTTATTTTCTGGCTCAACCTGCCGATGTGCCTGCTGGCTTTCATCCTGATCGCCCTTATTCTGCGCGGCCTGGCGCGGCCAGCACATGAAGGTAGCATGGATTGGCTGGGAGCGGTGCTCATCGCACTCAGTCTGACGGCATTGAATATCGGCGTAGGCGGCTCGAGCCAGGAAACCGGCGCGATCAGCGGTTCAGCGCAAGGATGGTTCCAGCGCGCCTGGCCGTTTCTGGCTGCTGCATTGGTGCTGTTCATCCTGTTCTTGTGGCGGCAGGTGCGCCTGCCCTTTCCTCTGGTTCAATTGCCGCTATTCCGCCGCCCCAACTTTTCTCCCGCTACAATAGCAAATTTTTTCATTGGAACCAGCCTGTTTATTGCCATTGCCAACGTGCCGTTGTTCATCAACACGCTGGTGGCGGAGAACCTCGAACAGGGCGCGTGGGACAGCGGTTGGATGCTCTCCGGTTTAACTGTACCCATGGCATTGGCATCCATTCCAGGCGGGTGGCTGACGGTGCGATACGGCTACCGTCGCCCTGCTCTGTTAGGCCTGCTCCTGGCGATCGGTGGATTTGCCTTGATGAGCCGCTGGCAGATGACCACCTCCTATGCAGCCATGACCCCGGACTTGATCCTGACAGGCATCGGACTGGGGTTGACCATGGCCCCCATCGCCGCCGCGGCGATCAACACCTCACCGACACAATATCGCGGCACTGCATCGGCATTGGTGATCATCTTCCGCTTGCTCGGGATGCTGGTCAGTGTTTCAACCGATGCCACATATGGCACCCATCGTTTCAATTATCTGAGTGCAAAATTCCTGAAGACCTCCAACGATCTGACCCTGGCAGGCATGGCAGCCACTGAAAAGGTAATTCAAGAAACCTTCCTCATGGCGGCTGTGGTCTGTATCCTGGCCTTGATCCCGGTGTTTCTACTTAAAAGTACACCCAGTGAAAGGAATGTCAAATGAACACCAGTTATTCTAACCCCTCCACACCCCCGCAGGCGCCGCCCAAGCACCGGAATACCCTCGTTATCGTTTTACTCGCAGGGTTGGTGTTGTTATTATGCTGCTGCGTGGCAGCAGCGGCCGTGATTGTGTTCGCCGATCCCTTCGACCTGCATATCAAAGACCGCCTGTTCGGCGGGACGTTCGATGCCGCTGCCGAAGCCATGCCAGAGAATACCAGTGTTTATGTTGGAATAAATCTACTCAACGCAACCCCCGATGAACTCGATCGTGTCATCCAGCCCTTTGCCGATGCCCTCGAAATCGATCAAAGAAGCTGGGATGAAATTATCGAGGAGCTGGATAGATACATCGGTGAAGAATTGGATCTGACCATCACGGATGATATCAAGCCGTGGATCGGCCAGTATGTCGGCCTCGGTATTTTCGATATCCGCATTGGCGACAGCGAAAACCCGGTCAGTCTGGTCGTCGCTATCGAATCGCGCAACAACGACGCTGCTGATGATTTCATTGGAAAACTGCGAGATAGCATCGAACGCGGAGAGCCAAACCTGGATGAAACGACATACCAGGGCGTCACCCTTTATTTCCTTCCGCCTGAATACGGCACAGGAATCGCCTTTTGCCGTTCCGGCAGCCTGGTGCTGTTCAGCCTGAATGAAAACGATCTGCATACGGCCATCGACGCACAGAAGGGCAAATCGTTGGCGGACAACAGCCGCTACCGCGACATGCTCGAGAAGCTGCCCGATAAGCGCGTCGCTACCGTCTTCTTCACCAGCCGGGAAATTGAAGATTTAATCAAAAAATTGCAGAGCCCGACTGGAGAGGTTTTTGACCAAAATACCGAGGGATTGGGCGAAACAGCGCCAGTTCTCAACCCCATAATCACCCAGATCAACCTCAACACGTGGGATGCTTCGATCCTGAGTGTATCGATCACTGGAGCAGGTTTGCAGCTTGATTCCATTACCTCGTACAACATGGAGAATATCTCGGCGGCCCAACGCGAGCTGTTGGAGAGCATGGGCAAATCTTCTAAGACGATCGAGATGTTCCCCAAAGACACTCTGGCATTCATCACCAGCCAGCGCCTCGATCTGAGCTACGATGTCGCTATTGAAACCATGCGCGACCTCAGCCAGGACATCAGTGACAGCATTGATGATGCTTTACAATCCGTGCGCGAAGAGACGGGCATTGACCTTGAAAACGATCTATTCCACCGTTTGGATGGCGAGTTTACCATCGGGATCTTCCCCTCTTCTCAGGGGATCCTGGCTCAGGAGGCCAACGTGGACCTGGGCTTCGCTCTTCTGGCAGAATCGAGCGACACAGGCGCCCTGGCGAACACGATGGATATTTTTGCCTCAAAACTGGAAGAGGAAGGAGCCGGCGTTGATCGCTTTGAATCAGGTGGTGTAGAACTGTATGAATTCCTCGAGGAGTCAAGTGGCGATATAGTCTTCGCCGGCGGTATTGAGAAGGATCATATGGCAATTGCCTCCACCAGCCAGACGATTGAAGACCTCTTCGCTGGCAATACCCCGCTTGCAAAGAGCGCGCGCTACCGTGACGCCATCAGTCCTCTGCCGGATGGCGTGACGCCCATGCTGTTCCTGGATGTAGAAGGATTACTCGGAATCATCCGCGAATCGCTTTCGGGTTCTTCTCGAGAGGATTTCGATCAAAGCACGAGAGTACTGAAGTCAATCCCATACGTGGTGATGGGATATTCGGAGATGAAGGATGGTATCATACGGATGACGTTGGTAATCCACGTGAAATAACCAGGTGACTGCTTATCCTTACCTGCATCCATCCCCTCCCTCGCGCGGGCGTAACACAGCGATGATCCTCGGGGGCGCAGCGATCCTGTTTATCTGCTGCTGCCTGTTCTTAATGGCAGTGTATGTGGTTATAACCGACCCGTTCGATTGGGACCTCACTGCGCGATTGTTCGCCACTGCTACACCAGTGGCCTCCGCCACGCCTGCAAAAACCTCCACTTACACCCCGACCTCAACCCGTACGCGTACCCTCACGCCTACCTATACCTCCACCCTTACCCGGACAGTCCCTTTCACCGCCACTCCTACCCACACCGCCCAACCCACGCTGACCTACACTGCCACAACACCGCCAGTAAACCGCCTGACAGTTTGCCTGGCATCGGAGCCATCCACACTGTTCGTATACGGTGAGTCCTCCTACGAGAGGAATGCCGTTCTTGATACCATCCTGGACGGACCCATCGATTATCGGACTTATCAATATGTACCAGTAATCCTCCAGGAGTTGCCGACGTTAGAAAATGGCAGGGCAACTCTTCAGGAAGTAACCGTATACAAGAATGGCAGGTATGTGGATGAAAATGGCGATATCAGGGGCTGGAGTGGCTCGGAAACAAAGATGGAACAGCTGGTGGCCAATTTCCGCTTGAAAGAAGGGCTGTTATGGTCCGATGGTACACCCCTGACCGCCGACGACTCGCAGTTCGGTTTCGAGATCTCCCGTGATAGCGCTGCTTCTGCCTCAGATTATACCTATCTGGCCGAACGTACAGCCAGCTACACTGCCCTGGATAGCAGGACGGTGCAGTGGGTGGGGTTGCCCGGGTACACCGATCCGCGCTACAGCACAAATTTCTTTCCACCGGTCTCGCGCCAGGCTTATGGCTCCCTTAGCCCTGAACAGATGGTCAACGATCAGCAGGTTAACACGATCCCCCTCGGGTGGGGGCCTTTCCGGATCGTAGAGTGGAATCTGGGGGAAAATCTAATCCTGGAACGCAACCCCTTCTATTTCCGCATGGGGGAAGGGCTACCTTATCTCGATGAAGTTATCTTCCGGTTCGTGCCCGATGATCAAATCCTGGCAGAATTAATAAACGGCGGTTGTGATGCCGGCGCGCAGGATTTCAATTGGGAAGGACAGATCGAAAGTCTAAGAGCCTCCGAGGTTGCCGGGACCGTAGCCCCGCAGTATGTCAAGCACGGTTATTTCGAGCATCTGGACTTCAATCTCCAGCCGGTCAGCCGGCCCTTCGCTTTTCTGGCGGATGTTAGCGTTCGCCAGGCTGTGGCTTACTGCCTCGACCGGCAGGCCATTATCGACGAAGTCTGGTATGGGCTCAGTTCTCCGCCCAATTCATTCATCCCACCCGAGCACCCCCTTTACAACCCGGAAGTCACGCGCTACGAATTCAACCCGCAGAGAGGCCTGGCTTTGTTGAAAGCTGCCGGGTGGGAGGACCACAATGGGGATCAATACATCGATCAAAATGGGCGCCAATTATCTTTATCTTTATACACCCGCAACAACCTGATGCGGGACCGCATTGCCTCGTTGATCGCCCGGCAGTTAAGCGACAATTGTGGAATATCCGTGACCGTCGAGTTTTTCACCCACGAGGAGCTTTTCAGCACCTTCCCGGATGGCCTTGTCACAGGCCGCCAGTTCGACCTGGCGGAATTCTATTGGAGCACGACCGAGGGCTGGCAGAACTGTGATCTGTTCCTCTCTGGTCAAATCCCCAGTGATGAAAATCCATCCGGCGTTAACTATTCCGGCTATGCGAATACCGATTACGATACCGCCTGTGAGGCAGGCTTGAAATCCCTTTACTTTACCAAGCGCCTGGAAAATTACCACCGGGCTCAAGCCATTTACTCTGCAGATCTGCCCTCGCTGCCATTGTTCTGGCGACTGAAGATCGCCGTCACCCGGCCTTTGATATCCGGGCTGGTTCTCGATCCCTCCGCGGCCTCAGAGTTCTGGAATATCGAGCAAGTCCAAGTTCTGCCGTAACCTGACTCACTTTACAAATCAGCGTAATGCCTGTAACTAAAACCAATCCTCTGATTGACAAACGCCTGTTCGGGCTGGTTCGTTCCAGCCGGGTAGGGTTTATACTCACCATTTCACTGGGATTGGTTGGAGGCGCGCTGACCGTCATCCAGGCCTGGCTGCTCAGCCGGACAGTTAACCGTGTCTTCCTCGCAGAAAAAGCGCTGGGAGCCATTAGCGGCCTGATGGGAACGCTGCTGGCAGTGATCATCCTGCGCGCTATTCTGGCCTGGGGGATGGAGATAGCTGCCAATTCCGTTGCCCGTAAGGTAAAGCAAGATTTACGCCAGCGCCTGTTTACCCACCTGCTGGCCCTCGGGCCGCGTTACACGCGCGGCGAAGAGACCGGCGAGCTGGCGAACACTCTGGTGGATGGCATCGAAGCCCTGGATGCCTACTTCAGCCAGTATCTACCGCAAGTAGCCCTGTCAGCGCTCGTGCCGGTCACGATACTCGCTTTTGTGTTCCCGATCGAACCGCTTTCGGGCCTTGTGCTGCTGATCACCGCCCCCCTCATCCCTGTTTTTATGATTTTACTCGGTGAGCTGGCAGATGTACTTACCCGCCGGCAGTGGCAGGCCCTCAGCCGGATGAGTGCCTATTTCCTCGACGTGTTGCAAGGGTTAACCGCGTTGAAGATCCTCGGCCGCAGCTGCGAGCAAACAGTAAAAATTTCTAGCCTCAGTGAGAAGCACCGCCAGGCAACCATGCAAGTGTTGCGGGTAACCTTCTTATCAGCCCTGTCGCTGGAGCTGATCGCTACCCTCAGTACCGCGGTGGTTGCGGTCCAGATCGGCCTGAGGTTGTTGTACGGGCACCTGTCTTTCGAGCAGGCTTTCTTCGTACTGATCCTGGCACCAGAATTTTACCTGCCCTTGCGCACCCTGGGTCTGCGTTTCCATGCTGGAATGGCGGGCCTGGCAGCTGGAGCGCGAATCTTCTCCATACTCGAAATTCCCCTGCCCGAACGACAGACACATACCGGCAATAAAAGCCACCTGGTGCCCGCCCCAGGAATAACACCAACGGTTATCTTTTCCAACATTCACTTCACCTACCCGGATGGCACTCAGGCCTTACGCGGCGTGAATTTTGATCTACAGCCCGGGAAGATCACTGCGCTGGTGGGGCCAAGCGGGGCGGGAAAATCCACCCTCGCTGCCCTGCTCCTGGGATTCATCCAACCCGCCCAGGGGCAGATTCAGATAAGCGAGCACCTGGCTCCCGAAGGTTTAAATCGCATCGCCTGGGTGCCGCAAAATCCTTATCTTTTTACTGGCAGTCTGGAAGATAACATCCGCCTGGGCCGGCCTGAGGCTGCCCCGGACGAAGTGATCGCAGCCGCGCGGCTGGCGCACATCGATGAGTTTATCCGCAAGCTCCCTGGAGGATACAAAACCATAATTGGCGAGCGTGGGGTGCAGCTCTCCGGTGGACAGTCCCAGCGTATTGCACTGGCACGTGCTTTCCTGGCAAATGCCCCCCTCTTGATCCTCGACGAACCCACCGCGAACCTTGATCCTGCCACTGAAGAGCTTCTGAACGATTCCATCAAACAGCTTACGGAACACCGCACGGTACTCGCCATTGCCCACCGCCTCAGCACGG
>Ga0315279_10005766_pt1 | contig 15886 bp, 17 predicted proteins | sample YL17G06_20_MG_FD_203694 | JGI IMG/M metagenome (GOLD analysis project Ga0315279, IMG submission 203694) | Sediment microbial communities from Yellowstone Lake, YNP, Wyoming, USA - YL17G06_20 | ecosystem: Environmental > Aquatic > Freshwater > Lake > Sediment | place: USA: Wyoming | collected...
TGGAGCGAGGATGCGAAGGTACCGGAGCATCCCCAGACAAAGTCGCCGAGCCGGACGTGACCTTGCCGGGTGCGGTCATTCGAGCATCGCAAAACCAACGCGCACGCGCCGTCGCCAAACAGCCCACGAAATTCTCCCGGCACTCGGGGGGAGCAAAGCCTTCGGCTGTGCACTTCCGAAGCCACCACCAAGGCCACACGCCGTCGCGTGGAAGAAAGGAAAGCCCGTGCAGCGGCCAGCCCATGGAGGAGGCCAACGCAGGCTCCGCCCACGTCGAGCGTGCCGCAAGACTCTCGTAATAGAAGATGCGTGTGTAATAGAGCGGAAAGAGAGGGGAAACTAAGGAGAGTCGCGCTGGTGGCTATCACCATGTCCACTTCCTCAGGTTCCAAGCCGGCCGCCTGGAGTGCCAATTCGCTGGCTTTCTGGCCCAGGGTTACCTCATCCTCGTTAGCGTCGGCGCGGCACACGGATTGGATTCCGGCACGCTCTTCGAGTGTGCCGGGTGCCAGCCCGCATTCCCGGTCGATCGAGGCTGCCTCGACATGCACTGATCCGAGCGCACATCCCCAGCCCAGAAGCGCCACCTCCACGGTGGCCCCGGATGGCGATGCTACATTCTCCCCGACTCCCTCCTGTGCGGTTCGGCTGATGCTCCCGCAGACCATCTCGGCCAGGGAACAGATGCTCTGCGGCAGGTCAGCGGGCCAAGCATTCCCGAAATTCCGTATTCCTGTGGCCTCTTCGATTGCGGAAAGAATTCCCACCCACCCCATCGAGTCAATGACCTCTGTTTTGACGAGATCTTCTTCGTCATGGGGGACCGACACCCCTGACGGGATCTCCCGTGAAACGCATTTCCGAACCAGTTCTAATGCATCCGCTTCATTCCAGCTTTGCAGCGAGGTCATCGAAAGCCTCCCTCACGTGAGCCTGGAAGCCCGGTATCATTAGAGCAAGTCCAACCAAGAGTCCTCGGGCTGGGGGAAGAGCGAGTCCAGCATCAGCCAACATTGCTGATCGGCTTTGGGTCGGGGAAGGCCGATCCGCGCGAACCTCTGGGGCAGGGCAAGCAGCTTGGTGCGGACTGACCAATTGAGGAACCTCTGCGCCAAAGGAAGCGGCTCTCGTCTCTGGATGCGCTGCACGAGGCACCCTGCAAACCGGCGCCACTCCCGATCGACTACCGGGATGCTGTTCAAACGCTCGTTGGACCGCAACAGGATTTCGGCACGCAGGCTGAACCCCGTGGGCTCCGGATATAGGCGGAACAGGACATTGTCGTACTCGCACCCGCAGATCGATCGGCGCGCCTCGCTCGGCTTCACCCAAACAGCTCTCCCACCCTGCGTGCTCCGTTGCAGCGGACAGTCGAACAGATGTTCCAGGTCCGGCGACAGCTCGGCCTTGCGCAGGCACTCGACCAGTTCTGTCTCACTCAACGACCGGCCCGTCTTGATGAGGCCACGTGATTGCTGGTCTTCCAGATGCGGCCGCGATACAACAAGCGGTACCGGGTCGAAGCGGACACAATCGCCGCGGTTGTAAGGAAACGGTTCACGCCAGGAAAACGCCTGCGGGGGCATGGGCCGAACCGACCGGTACGAGTCAGGCGAAACTCGCTCCAGCCCGATGACGCAATAGCCCTGCCCCATCACCGTGATGTCAGACAGGATCAGTTCCAGCATTGTCGTGGGGTTTCCGCTTTCGGCGAAGAACCGGCCTATCCACGACCAAATGTTTGACCTCGACATGGTGCCCTGAGGCTCTCCAATGCGCCGCTAACCTCTCCGCCGCCAAGCGCCGGTGGCACTTCTCGGGCCCGGCTTCGGAGCAAAGCAGCGCGACGTTCCCCTCAAACGCCTGCGGATCCAACTGTTCGAGGATTTTCCTTTGGTCCATCAATTCCACGAATGAGCGTTCATACTGTGCCCAGTCGCGTGTTTTCCGATACGCCTTGCGGATCTCCGGGCTGGGCGCCAACCGCGGTTCGTGAACGTACTCGATACCGAGCAGGCGGTGAAGGAAGAAGGTGATGTCTGGATACTTGGCAAATCCGGCTAGCTGCCCGCCCCGGTTTTCACGGACGTCGACAATCTTTCTGATGTCCGCCTCTTGCAGAAGGTGAAAGAACTCTTCTGCCGTCTTCTTGGTGAAGCCGATGGTGAAGAGGGTGAAGTCCATGGGAGGCAGCTACCAGCGGTCCACGGCAAGAGGGTCAACGCGGAACGCTGATTTCTCGGCTTGGAGTTCGCAGGCTTTCTCCAAAGCCTCCACGCGCGCTTCTGGGAACAAGGTGTGGGCGGCGACCGCTCCGAAGCCGGCGGCTTCCAGCAGCCGGTTTTCGGCGGCTTCCTGCATTTCAATCCGCGACCCTTTACGGATGTGCCGCGGCTGGATTCCTGCCCGGACAAGCTCAGGGCAGATCATGAGGAAACGGTGACATTCGAGCGGGTCTTCTTCGGCGCACATCATCGCCAGCGTGTGGGCTTCCAGTTCCTTCCGGAGGCGCTCGAGACCCGCCCGAAAGGCGTAGGATTGGCGTCGCCTGCGATAGTCCACCAAGCCATCGGGCCGGTAGGCATCGGGATCGTCCGGGCGTCCACCCAACTCCTCTCCCAGGAAGAGGTACGCGATCCCCTCGGCGGCGAGCAGTTTTTCGAACCCAGGCTGGCTGAATTGGGGGAAGCGGCTACTCTGGGGCCGGCTACGCACATCCACCAGCAGCTCGACGGCGCAATCCCTCAGCAGCTTGACCAATTGCGCAAAGTCCAAGTTGGAGTGGCCTACTGTGAACAGAGGCTTCAAACCTGTGCAATTGGGATCGGAGAGTAAGACCACGGATATTTTCACTCCTGGCGCGTGATAGTATCAAAAACCCAAAGGGGCAGCGAGAACATCTATATGAACGTAGGCCGTGAGAGGGAAGCGAAGAAGTGATGGGGTGGCGAAGGACTTGAGGGAAGACGACGGCAAAGGGGTCGTCATCATATCAGCCCTGGCCGGTCTGATCGGGGGGCTGTGCTGCCTGACACCGGTTGTGCGGGTGCTGCTCGGTCTGGCGAGTGTCTCTGTGGCGGCAGATTTGGGAAATATCCTGTACGGAGAATGTGGTGCTCTACCGGCGTTCGCGCAACGCCTGACCGCTGCGCGATCCTATAGCCGCGGCGCAGGGCGGTCCAGCGCAATGTCAGCGGGGTTATGCGACCGCGACGCCGGCTTCCATGTAATCGAGGTAGAGCTTCTGCAGGTCTTCGTGGCCCAATTCCTCACGGGTGCGCTGCATCACCAGCTTGCCTTCCTTCATGATGCCCACCCGGTCCGCAATCTCCTTGGAGCGGAAGATATCGTGCGTGGACATCAGGATGGCCTTGCCCTGGCTCTTGAGCCGCTGGAGGAGTTCCAGGAACTCGGCGCCCGCCTTGGGGTCCAGGCCCGAAGTGGGCTCATCCAATAGGATAGCCGGAGCGTCCTTGATCATGGCGATGGCGATGCCGAGCTTTTGCCGCATCCCCTTGGAGAACTCCTTCACGCGTTGCTCGTAGGCTTTTTCTTCCAGCCCCACGTCAGCCATCACCCGGTAATAGTCCTTCTTGGAAAGGCTTGGTTTGCCGCCCAGCTTGGCAAAGAAGTCGAGGTTCTGGCGGGCGGTGAAATTCCCATAAAGCATGACGTTTTCCGAGACGTAGGCGACATACTTCTTTGCCTCCAGCGGATTCTGGTGGCAGTCGATGCCGTTGATGCGCGCTTCGCCCTCGGTAGGCGGAATGAAGTCGAGGAAGAGATGGATGGTGGTCGTCTTGCCGGCGCCGTTGGCGCCCAGCAGGCAGAAGACCTCGCCCGGATAGATCTCGAAGTTGATGTGGTCGAGGGCGAGCAGCCCATCCTCATAGCGCTTCGTCAGGTTGATGGCTTGCATCATTGCGGCGTTCATTGCTTCTATCTCCTTGTCAGTTTGATGCCGAAGACCACGATGCCACCTACCACCACCAGCAGCAGACCGATCAGGGCAGCCGTCGCCTTGACATTCGGCGGCGCCATGACGTGGATACGGTCAGACTGGTCCTGGGTAGGCACCTTGCGGTTATTGGAGATGGCGTCGGTCTTGATCTTCACTTCGTAATCGCCGACCCCGACATCCGAGGGCGGCAGGATTTTCAGCTGCACAACTTCTTCCTGGTTCGGTTCGAGCTGGGCCACGGTAGCCGGCGTGATGGCCGTGCGCCAGTTCAGTGGGTTCTCGGTTGAGACGTGGATGTTGTGCACCACGCGCGTCCCGGTATTCCGCACCGTCAGATTCAAGTCCACCGTCTCACTGGTGCGGATCTCCTGATAGAGGCTTGGGGCCGAAACCTCGATGCGGCCCACGCCGCGTGGGATAAGTTGCAGGCGCACCTTGCCGCACTTGAGCGCCTCGACCTGGGCGTCCGCGTAGGTCTTGGAGAGGTCCAGGTGGCTCGCCTCGGCAGCGTCCATCACCAGAGCCCAAAACGGCAGCGGCTTGTCCAGCACCACGCGCTCATCCACCTTGTCGGGCAGGTACAACCGGAGCTGCAACCGCTGGCTGGTGACACCTTCGGGAAAACGGACCTGGTACAGCCGTGACCCTGCGGTGGGTTCCACAAAATCGCGGGCAATCTGCTGCGGAAGATTGAGTGTGACCAGGGCAAATGGGTTCGAGGACTTCGTGAACTGCTCGAGGTGCAGGTTGTACGTGGCTTGGCCGCCCAGGTCCGCTTCCAGCGAGACTTCCTCCGAACTCATGCTGACGATGTTGGCCGAGGGGTCCTTCTGCAAGTAAATCTGCCGGTCCTCTTCCCGCCCGTTGTAATATAGGCCCACCACCAGCGCGTCCACATCCTTGAGCAGGCCAAAGTCAAGCGTCTGTTCCTGGCCGACCTCGAGCTTGGAGATGAAAGACGAGTACGGGTCCGAAATCACCGCTCCGGGGACGATCCCGGCGCCCTGGCTAGTGGTGGCCGTGGGGTTGGGAATGCCGGAGGCTTCCTTCAGGCCCACACGGATGTCGGTAAGCTCCCGCATCTTCATCTGGTCGGGCAACTGGACGTCCGCGTCGGAAATCCCAAACAGCTTGTAGTCGAGGACTACGCCGGAGGTATTCTTCACTGTCACCCGCACGTACTTTGAACCGTCGGGCCGCTGGTGTTTGATGGCGGAGACAATGTCCAGCCGCGGCGTCTCGGCAAACAGGCGGAGAAAAGCTTGCTGGAAGTCCACCTGCGCTTGCCGCAAGGTGATTTCCGCGGCTTCGTAGTCGCCTTGCGGTCCCAAGCCCTGTTCGTACAAAAGCTTCTTCCGGTCGCGCTTGGCCTTCGCATCCTTCAAGGCCAGGTCCAGGCGCTTGAGCTCCAACAGGCGCTGCGCCTCGGTGTTTGCCGAGGGGCCGGTGACGCTCCCCGCAGGGGTTTGCGCCGGAGCGCAGAGGGGGGAAGCCAGCAGGCATATCAGGATTGGAACCAGTACACCCTTACACATCAAGGTCTCCCGAATTCACGGTCGCGGGGCAAGCATTTCCTCGCTCGTCACTATACCCCATCTTACCGTAAAGTCGCGCGCCAGGCTGCAGCGGCGGTCTGTGATCCCGCAAGGCAGGACGCTCATCCCGATGGAGGGTATCGGGACAGGCAGAGCGCCGCCAGAGATTTCTGCTCAGCGCACGTCGTAGCGCTGGAAGGCCAGGACGGCGGCGAAGAGCATTACTATGGTCTCGGTTGACAGCAATACAACCCTCCACAAAGCGTCGCGCAAACCATCTGACACCGAGGGCTCGTGATACTTGAAACGCGGGACGCTCGCAGTCTGAAGGCTGGCAAGTGAGAGATAGCCGGACTGGAAGCAGAGGTGGGGGCTTTCAGCATCCGCCAGGTCACGCTGGCGAATCCATTCTTCAATCTGACTGCGATACTGGTGCCCCTGCGTCACCAACAGTTCCTCGCGAAGCACCCCCGCGCCGTTCAGTGACTCGGCGCCATATTCAAACACGCTCGTGGGCGAGAGGGAGGAGATGCTACGCACGACACTCGCCTGCTCGAACTTCTTACGGAGGTAATCCTCCCAGATCGCTTCCTGAAGATGCTTGCGCTTATTCTGGGCAATGGTGGACTGTCGCTCGGCGAGGTAGTTGTCGCCCTTGCCCCACTCGCGCCCGCGCCAGGTGGAACTTTCGCCCTGATATTCCTCTTCGACCTGACTCCAGACGCGGTCGGAGTTCTCCCCTATTTCGTTGCTGGTCGGCAGCCTGCGGATGCGCTGGATGAGGAGCGTACCAGCCCCAGGGATCACCACGATTGAGACCACCCAGACCATTACCGCCAGAACCATGGTGGCGGTGGGGCGGTGCGTGACCGTGGACAGGAAAAAGCCGATCGCCAGGAAGAGCGTAATGTAAAACACCGAGAGCAACAGGAAAAGACCCGCTCGTGCCAGTTCGGCCGGGCCGATTCCCACTCCGCCTAACAGCAGCAGGATCAGCGAGAGCAGCATGCCGGCCAGCAGCATCACCAGCAGGGTCGCCAGATTGGCCAAGAGTTTTCCGAACAGGATGGAGTTGCGCGAGAGGCTGTACGTCTGCAGCAGCTTGAGCGTTCCCTGGGCTTTCTCGCCGCTGACGGAATCATAAACGAAGACCAGCGCGAGCAGGGAAAAGGCGCTACCCACCAGGAAGGACCAGTCCACCGCCTTGAAGGACTCAATGAGAACATTCTGGCTGAAGGCGCGGCGGGTGCCGGGCATGTCGCCCCAGATGTTGATGGTGAAGTAATAGTCGTTGGGGAGGCGGTCCTGGCCGCCCGAGGCGAGGAAAGCGGTCTTGAGCGGAGTCTTGAGCACATCGAAGACTTGGTTGGGGAGATCATCGAGCTTCCTCCGCTCGGCCAGTTGGCCTTCCCAGCGGCGCTGGGCCTGCCGGTGCTCCGTGCTCTCGTTCTTGTAGAGAAAGGAGAACACCGCGCCATTGATCCCGGAAAGGATGAGAATCAGCAGCAGGCCGGCGGCGAATTTGAAGCTCGTCAGTTGATCCAACAATTCGCGCCGGAAAATGTGGCTCATGAAGCTTGTCCTTAGTCCATAGTCCGTGGTCCGTGGTCAGAACAACGGACAACGGGCTACTGGCAACTGTTCTTCTCACCTCACGTCGTATCGTACAAACCGCACATAAGCTACCAGAAAGAGAATCAGGTTCAGGAGCAGCAAGTATCCAATCTCTGGAGCGGCTTGCACCAGCACGTGGCCAGTCGCGAGCCGAGTGTAGGTAAACGCCGGCAGGTCGCCGACGGTCAGGCGGTGCTGGTTACTGCGCTCGCGCTCCTGCTCAATCTTTATGAAGCCAGCCCAGGCGGTCTTGTCATGCAGCCAGCGGTTGAGAACGTCCTCGGGCTTCTCGCCGGTGGCGATCATCTCCTCGGCGGTCTTGCCGAGATAGAGCATCGTCCAGGGCCGATCGCCATCGTCAGGATCGGGCGTGAACCAGCGCCAGGAGTTAAAGGCGCCCTTGCGCTGCAGGTAGCCAATAAAGGTGTTGCGATACTGCCCGGCCAGAGAGAGGAAGTGGTTGTAGTCGGCCTGGGAGGTGCCGCTCGCAAAGGCCGCAGCGTTGCGCAATACGGCGGTGGGCGAGAAGAACGACAGCCCGCGGGCCTCTGCCGCCTGCCGCTCGCGATAGCGGACGTATTCGCGCCAGATGTCGGCGCGCTTGGCCGCCAAGCGCAGGGAGAGCTGAATAAGCTGGCCGAAGAAGTCGCGCGTCATGTCGTAGTACGTGGCATCACCGAAGTGGCACTCGAACGCCGTGAACCCTCCCCAATTGTTGTTGATGGCGTAATGGTACAAAAACATGGGCTCTTTCTTTTCGTCGAAGTTGCGGGGGTCCTTGAGCTGCTTGACCGCCGCCTCCTGCTCTCTTCCCACCTGCTCTACCTTTTCCTGGACGGCGTCGTAAACCTGACCACGCTGGCCGGTGAATTGCGGGATCATCGAGGCCAGGTTGGGCACGATGGTCACGCAGAGAAACCAGGCAAAGGTGCAGAAAACCAGCGCCACAAACGAGCGGTGGACAAAGGCGGAAACCACCAGGCCCAGCAGCAGCATCACCGTGAGGTAAAGAACATAGAGGAGGAACAGAAGGCCCAGCCGCGCATACTCCAGTGATCCGAAACGGACCTCCGCCGCCATCCACACCACCAGTACCGAAAGCATGCAGGCCACGGCCGTGGGGATCATCAGCGTCAGCCAGGCGCCCAGGAATTTACCGAGCAGAAACTGCGAGCGCGACACGGCATACGACAGGGTCAGCTTCAGCATTCCCGCCTCGCGCTCGCCACTCACCGAATCGAAGGTGAAGAGCAGCGCCAGCAATCCCAGGATGACGGCGACAACGACGGTCAGGTCAACCTCCGAAAAGATGGCGAGATATTCGTTGCCGCGGTTCTGGCCCTCGGCCTCTGTGGGCTCGACATCGATGCTCACCCCATAGTCGGTGCCCAAACGCCCCTCCTGCCCGCGGTTGAGCACGCTGAGCGGCTCGGGGGGACGATAAATGGTGGGACGAAGGAACGAATAGACCCGCGTCTCAGCAATCGAAGCGCGCGTCAGCTTCAGCTTGGTCTGGTAGCTATCGAGGCGGGCGTTGTAGTCGAGGCTTCCGATGTAAGCGGCGAGAACAGCCAGGACTACAGCGATCAGTGTGCCCACCGTGAAGCGGAGCGTCAGAACCAAGTCGTGGACTTCTTTGAAAACCAGCGTGGCCAGGAGGAATGCAGTCCCTGGAGGTCGGGGCGGTGGCGCGGATAAATCGCGGCTTGCGGTGCCCGGGGCCTGCGTCGCCGGTTCTTCGCTGGTCTGGGGCATGGCGATTCCCCTGGGGGGACGCTATTGCATAGACGCGCGGCCGGGAAGAAGGTTAGCTTTCTCCCCTCCAACTCCTGATACGGCATCCGGCCAGCCCCGGTTCCCTCCATTTCCACTTATTTCGACGGAGGGCGGGCAGAGGACGGCGCGGCGCGCGGCCGCATTCCGCCCGCCGTTGGTCACCGCCTTCTGCAAGCAAGCCGCGCTGTTCGCGAACGTCACTATTGTGCAATTCTCATCCGGCGCATCAAGTTGGCACGGCACTAGCTCTCTCGCCTCTCTCGTCGCATAATACTCCCTCGGTTCGCTGCCCTTTCGCCGATCGCCATGCCTGCCAATCTCAGTCCCGAATACCTGGAAGCCGATAGGCGATTCAAGAGCGCCAAGAGCACAGAGGAAAAGCTCGCGGCGCTGGAAGAAATGTTCGCGACGATTCCCAAGCACAAAGGGACCGAGAAGATGCAGGCCGACATCAAGCGGCGGCTTTCGAAGCTCCGCAGCGAGCAGGCCAAGAGGCCAGCCAGCCGGGCGGGGCTCATACACCGCGTGGAGAGAGAAGGTGCGGGCCAGGTGGCCCTCGTGGGTCCGCCGAACGGCGGCAAGTCCTCGCTCGTCCGACACCTGACGCACGCCACGCCCGAAGTTGCCGACTACCCGTTCACCACGCGCGTGCCGCTGCCCGGCATGATGCCCTTCGAGGACATTCAGATTCAGCTCGTTGACCTGCCGCCGGTCCACCCGGATTTCCCCGAATCGTGGCTCTACCAAATCGTTCGCAACGCGGACGCCGGCCTGCTGGTCGTGGACCTGAGCGACCCGGACTTGCTGGAGGACCTGGAAACCACGTTGGGGCAGCTTGCCAATGCCAAGGTGCAGCTCGGCCCAGGCCCACTGCCGGAAGCCCCCGGCTGGATGGCAAAAAAAACATTGCTGGTTGGGAATAAACTGGACGCCGCGGACGCCGCGGACGACCTCGCAATCCTCAAAGAACTCTACGGCGCGCGCTTCCCTATCCTCGCCCTCTCGGCCGAAACCGGCGAGGGCTTGGAAGCCTTGCCCCGCGCGCTGTTTGAGCTGCTCGAGTTGGTCCGGGTTTACACCAAGTCTCCGGGCAGGAAACTAGAACTAACTGCACCCTACGTCCTGCGCCGCGGCTCACGCCTGACGGATCTCGCCGCGCACGTTCATCACGATTTCCTCACCCAGCTCAAGTACGCGCGCGTCTGGGGGCACGGCAAGTTCGAAGGCCAGATGGTGAACCGCGACTACCTGCTGGTGGACAAGGACGTCGTCGAGTTGCACCGCTGAGCCGAGCCCTCGGGCCATCGAACCGAGGTGGCGCCGAAACTTGAATCCATCCCGGCTTCGAATTACACTTCGAGTAAGTTAGATTCTTTGCACCCGGAGCCTGACCGTGCCTGCCTCGCTCGAGACGTTCTCGCAAAGCCTCACCAAGCTAATCAAGAAATTCGAGGCGGACAAAGCTCATTACCTCTCCAAGGACTACTCCGAGGCCCTGGCGCGCGTTGACTTCATCACGCCGTTCTTCAGGGCCCTCGGCTGGGATGTGGAGAACGAGGTGGGGCTGCCCCACCATCAGCGCGAAGTCATTGTCGAGACGAGCGAAGAGGAGACGCAAGGCAGGCCGGACTATAGCTTTCGCCTTGGGGCACAGGTTTTTCCCTTGCGCAGTGGTCCCTTTCCTTGTCATCATCTGACGCCGCGCAAGGGAGCGTTCAGTCGGCGTTCGTTTCGGAAGCAGACTCTGGCCCAAAACACCGCCACTGGCTTTTCCGAACTATGACGCAGCAACTCTCAGAGACTTATCGAAGGCTTTTGGTGCTTGCCGACACTACCGACCAGGCGGCTTTCCGGGAAGTGTGTTCATTTGCAGTCGCCGCCGACAGTGGGCGTGATGCTGAGGCCAAGGAAGCAGCTAGGACCCTCCTGGTGACCGCTGCTAAGAGTTTCACACGTCTGCTTTCTATGACTTTTCAGGCCGTGGCATGGAACAAAGAAGTTCTTTACGATCACGGTTCCTTCCGCGAGATCTATGAGAAGGTTCTTGAGCGCACAGAGGGGTTCTCACGCGTGGATGACGGAAATGTTGCAGAAATACTCGTAGACTATCCGCCCTCGCTCTTGGTTTTCCGCTCTATTGCTGCCCTATCGCTGGACGAGCTCTCGTTGCTGTTGAGGGAAACCCAGGGCTTTGCGCTCTCCAAAGATCAAATGCGGGAATTCGAACTGGGTCGAGAAGTAGGAAAAGCCGCCGTGCAGAGGTGGCATGAAGCCTCGGGGCCTCTTGCGAAGATACTCTGCGATGCGATTGGTGGCGACCTCTTGGAGCTTCCTCACACGGCTCCGAAGACTCTGTTTAGGGGCAGAAAAGACAAAACTGACACTAGAGCGGGATGGGGAAGTGTCCGAGTCACTGCCGAACATGGGGTACCATATTGGGAGCTGCTATATCAGAGGTATGTGGGAGGGTTTTTTCGTCAAGCGATGGACGCCAGTTCCTCGATAAAGGGCGACATCCTCGAAGTAGCGGTAGTGCAGCTTCTGAGCAACAACCACATACCGTTCTACCGGACAAGGCCCCGAGAGAAGATCCCTTCCTGGGAACAGGCCCCTGATTTCCTTCTCCCGAACCGTGAAAACCCCACGGTGGCTCTCGAGGCAAAGTTGGCTGAAGATGGCGGAACCGCAAGAGATAAGGCCGCAAGGGTGGAACGCTTTTGCTTGGAAGCTCGAAAGAAGGGTGTGTTACCGATAGCCGTCATAGACGGGAAAGGTTTTTACCGGCTAAACGACGTGACTGCTCCGATTCTGAAAAACACGCGGGGGGAAACCTACACGCTGAAAACGCTGGAAAGACTCCTTGCCCTCCCCCCAATAGCTGCACTAAAGGGCAACGGTTGACGGACCGCAGTTGGTATCGGTAACACTAGACTTTCTTGAAAAACAACAAGTATTCTTCCCGCATCGTATTTCGAATTCCTTCAATCTCGCGCATGATCTGAAAGTCGAGCTTGAGACCTTCGGTCTCTGCCAGCTCTATGAGTTTGTCTTCGAGGGTAATGCCACCCGTCTGATTTGTGTTTGAACCGACGATCACGGTGCAATAGCACGCGTGGCGTAAAACACGGCTGCATTCGCGGAGAACTAGTCGCATATCGGCAAAGTATTCTCTTAAGCGTGCCTCTATGCGCTGCTCCTCGTTTCTACCTTCGCCGCGGAGTCCCACCATCCCTGCTCTCAAATCGTCGATATCGACACCCAACAGTTCCAACTGTGGGCGGTCGTTCTCCAGGTAGTCGATGGCGAATGAATATGGAGGAGAGAAGAGTATTCCGTCTACACAGCTATCGTCCAGCTTCAAGTTTCGTGCGTCACCTTGAAGTACCGTACATTTGCCGATATTCAAGCCAAGCTCTCGGCGGGATTCGTTGAAGGCCTCTACGGCGTCTAGGTACCTTCCAAGGACGTCTGGAAACAAGTCCCTTGGCGTTTTGTTGGCGCGCCTTTCTGCGTAGCCAACGCTGTCAAGGAAACAGAGCAGTAGGAGTTCACGTAAAGCCTGAGGCAGGGCCGCCACAACCCTGCCATCATCGGCCGCCTCCGAAAATCGGAGTGGGGTCTGGGCGCCACCGAGGTCTAACCTTCCGGGCGTTTTTCGTGTCTGGCCGAATACTTTTGCCAACTCGTCGTAGATTTCTCTGGTAGCGACCCGAAGGCCACCGAACTTTCGACAGTCGATGTCGAGCACCCCGACCTTGGCTCGCGTCATGAGACAAGCAAATGGGCTAAGCTCATTCGTGAAGCTATCAATTCCCATGATGCTTGCCTCAATTCCTGCGGTGCCGCAACCTGCCATTGGGTCAAGCATTCTCTTCCCGGGTTCGATGCCCATGATGTTCAGGATCGCTTTGACCATCTGAGGATGAAATTTTCCCCGGTAGGGGAAGAGCCCGTGTGTGGCGTACCCCACGGCGAAGACATTGGCTGCAAAGAAGTTTTTCCTGGCCTGACGGGATGAAGCGTTCACTTGATCCGGCGTTCGCATACAAATTCTGTAATGGTATGTATCAACGCCTTCCACCGAGCGAAAATAGGCACCACGTGAAATGATCGCGGGACCGTCAAGTTTGTTGTATTCGCCCCAAGCGAGATCGAGTTCGTAGATTTGGTTGATTTGTGGGAGCAAAAGGTGCGAGGGTGGAAAGAGTTCCTTCACGACACTGGTGAAGCGACCCTCGGAATAGGATGTTCTTCCTTTGAGAGATTTCTCAGCATAGGATACTTCGGCCTTTGGCATTTTCTCCTCCGAGTAATTGAACGCACAGGCGCACCGCACTACTCAACACGCGTCTGCAATGCACGCTCGGATTGCCTTATGCCATTTTAATCGACGGAGGGGCATTGGGGGTTTAGAATTTTCATGAATGGCCGGTTTTGGCCTCCTGGTCAGCCGATCTCGGCATCGAGCGCGAGAAGGCACTCCGGCAACCGCGCGCCTTCGGAGCTGGAGCGCCTCGAGCGCGAAATCGCCTCCACCGACGCCGAAATTGACGCGCTGGTTTACGAGTTGTACGGAATTACGGAAGAGGAGCGGCGGATTGTCGAGGGGGCGTAGCAGCGGCCCCCGATTTTCGCCCGCCTAAAGGGGAGCACCATGGCGCGCACTGAACTTCGAGGTAGACAACAGCGCAATCACCTGTGGCGGTTTGAATCTACGATGTTTCATTCAGGGTCGCGCATCGCTCGCCACCTGTATCGCAGGAGGTGCCGAACCCTAGCTTGTGCTTCAACTTCTCGCGCTCCTGAGCAGCCTGACCTCTTCTGAGTGTTTCAGCGATGTATCCATACACTTCTTTCGGATATTGTGAACCAAGTTGCTCCAGCGACGTTAGCAGGACACTGGCCTCAACAGAGCCGAGTAGGTCGCCCAAGATGGAGTTTATGCCTTGGTCGAGAACAAGCCTCACGCACTCGTCGAGGCCAATCTTTTCGTCGATCACAGCCTCCACCACTTGCGTGAATGCGGCAACTCTCGCTAGCATCTCGTCGGGTATGACAATCTCCGGCATGCGCTCTTCCCCTTCGGCGGAAGCAGAATGCTTCATCCTAAACTCTTTCACACCACCAATCAAGCTAGCCCTGGCAGCCCGCACGCTAGAACTGCATAATATAATTAAGAAGCACTCGGGCAAGCTTGCGCCATTGGAACTCGACCGCGTGGACCGCGAAACCGCCTCGACCGACGCCCAAATCGACGAGCTGGTTTACCAGCTGTACGGGATTACCGACGAGGAGCGGGGAATCATTGAAGGAGTCACGTAATGTTGCGTGCGGGGACGCACGAAGCTCAATAGTGCATGGTAGGGGGTAGCCTAGGAGGCAATATGTTTTTTGAGGGCAAGGTCACTCCCACGGTTACGCGTGGCGCGGAAAGTTGGCAATTCTTTGCGTTCGTGTTTGCGGCGTTCGCGGCGATCGGGCTCGCGTTGGCCGACGACCTGGTTAAGTGTGCCGGCTGGAGGGTTGCCACAAAGCTGAGCTGGTTCGCGTTTACCTTCTATTTGTTCATGCTGAACGGCTGGGTGCGGAATGAGCTTATTCGGTTCCTGGGCTGGCTTAAGGTCGAACATCACTGAGGCGGCGGCTGGAAGGGGCGTGCATCCAGTCCTCCGGCGACGGGGGGGAGCACCCAAAAGGTGTTTCCCTGCCATATTGCGCCCCGAGCGCGAAATGGCCGCGACCGACGCCGAAATCGACAACCTGGTTTACGAGCTTTACGGCATCACCGCCGAAGAGCGCAAGATCATCGAACGGAGTTGACCTTGGCCGCCGGATGGTTTCATCAGACGCTCGATCTCATCGCCTTCGGGCGAATCTATGCTTGCCTACACCGAAAGAAAGATGCCGAGTCCCAAAGGACCCCTGGCCTCCGCCACAGGCAAGTGGGGCACGAGTTGTACCAAAGCTACGGGAAGCTTTGGGACCACGTTGATCGATTGCCCCAGTGGTTGATCAAGAGTATCCAGACGCTGAAAGAATCTCAAGGAGCCGACGCAGCCGAAGAGAAGACTGCCTCGTATGGGCACGATATCTTGGACAGGACATGGGACGACCTGAGAAAAGAAGAAAGAGACTACTGGGAAGGTTGCTTTATCTGGCTGCTTTATCATCCCGAGATACTAGAAAGCTGTGCTGGCGTGGATGTCATTCGCGGTAGAATCCAACGCACCATTGACGGCCAGACACTGTGGGAGGACTCGCCCGAGACTGTAACCGAGTACAAATGCTTGCGCCGTGAGGTCTCGCGGCACCACAAGTGGCGGCTACGGAGCGTACTCGCTCTGTACAGTTAGGCAGGCTCGGGGTTGCTGGATATTCAACAAGAAGAAGCATTCCGGCAAGCTCGCGCCGTCGCAACTCGACCGCCTGGAGCGCGAACTCGCCTCGAACGACGCGGAAATCGACGAACTGGTTTACGCGCTCTACGGCATCACGGACGAAGAGCGAACGATCGTTGAGAACATGTAGCGCAGGATCCGTCTGGGCGACGGCCGTCGCCCGATCCTGCGGCTTTTCCACCTGGCATGAAAAAGCAAGAGCCGCAGCATCAGAGAACGGATGCTGCGCTACAAGTTCGCGGACTCGACCGCGGGGTGAGAAATCGCCTCGACCGACCAAGGAGAACCACCCCCTTGCCCCCTCCTGAACCAGGAGGGGAAGCTCGTGTACGAGCTTTGCGCAATCACGGACGAAGCGCGAACGATTATCGGAAACACGTACGCCCAGGGCCGGCCGCCCTGCTCCCGCTGGCCGGTCCCCTGTTCTGGGAACAAACGCCGCGCGGGTTTGCCGAGGCGCCGGACCTCGGCCTATACCAGCAGGGCAGCCGGCGCCTTTCTAGCCCAGTGGTCGAGGCTAGGGAGGCCGCCTGCGTCCCCCCCGCCCCAGCCGCCACTGCTAAAAAATGAGAATAGTGAGAATACTGAGAAAGTTGAGAATG
>Ga0315279_10005767_pt1 | contig 15884 bp, 20 predicted proteins | sample YL17G06_20_MG_FD_203694 | JGI IMG/M metagenome (GOLD analysis project Ga0315279, IMG submission 203694) | Sediment microbial communities from Yellowstone Lake, YNP, Wyoming, USA - YL17G06_20 | ecosystem: Environmental > Aquatic > Freshwater > Lake > Sediment | place: USA: Wyoming | collected...
GTCCAAAGACCTGGATCCTATCTACTTGCTTGTCGTCCATCGGAATGACGAATGTGCCTGCGGGGAACGAGATTCCGTTCATCAATGCAGGAAGCGAAGATGCAGTCGGCAGAAAAGGTGAGGATGCTGCGATGAGGACTAGAACAATCACCGCGGCTCGGTTGAGCAGCATCTGGCGACAGTACTCGGTCAACTGGGTCAACCAGTGGCACAAAGACCAATAGAGTTACGGTCTTGGAGGTTCTTGAATGTGCTGGTCGTCAGTCTCATCGTGTACACGAAGGCAAGAGAAAGTCACCATGGAAGAGATTAGTAATACAATTTCGACGACAACGAGAGGACAATGGAAAACTGAGCATGTTTATCGAGCCAGCTCTACATCAGCCCCGCGCGGAAGGTTCGAGTTCTCCCAGAAGCACTAATCAAGAATGAGAACATCCTCTTCAAATGTCTATGGGGGTTCGTAGTTTCGAGAGCTGCATCGGGGTTCTTCAGTCCTCGAAGTTAGTTTCTGCGTGTAGATAGCGACTTTGTGCCTCGACCCAAGAATCGGTCTATGTTTGTGCACGGTCACAGTGCGGGCAGAAGGCAGAGTGCGTGGGTATCTGCTTGCCACAGTACTTGCAGTAGACTACCATTCCGCGTTCTCTTAGTAGTTCCGTGATTGCCTGTCTCCTAGCTTCACGGTCTCTAGCCGCAATGTGTTGCATCGAACCAAAGGCGCCCATCCAGAGAACCCTTCTGGCAGAGTCCTCTGAGTGGAACTCTGAGTTGCCCAATTTGTCCAAGTTGGTCTGCAATTCAGCGCTGGAACATCCTCCATACTTCAGCTTGTAACGGCCTTTGAGTCGGGTGATTGTTTCCTCATCGAATCGTTTCTGTGCATCCGTCAGCTTCCCGAAAAAAGGCATAATATCCCTCCTAGACTTGCGCACGCTCGCAGTATGGACAGAAGGCAGACGTTGTTGGAATATGTTTCCCGCAGTATCTACAATACTCCAACGTTGCTTGGTTCGTGGATTTCTGGTCCTTTTCTGCAACCCCTATGTGAGCAAGACGTGACGGTCTGTAGGCAAAGACGATTATCAAGCCAATCAAAATTAGGGCGAGACCGAAGAAAATGTAGTTGCTGGATACCTGCCAGGCAATGTATTGCGCAGCGGTTCCTTGAGAACCGATTCCGGTCATCAAACCTCCAAAGACAGTACAGAAACCGATAAAGAGAAAGAATCCTCCAACACGATTCATTGGAGACTGACCACCTGCCGGGGAAACGAAAATGCATCTTCTGCGGCTACGCTAGCCTAAAACATTGATGGCAGAGGCGGAGAATTGGCAGATCTTTACGGCTTATCTTCTATGGAAAAATAAACAGGGCTACTGTGCAATCAGTTTCAGTACCCTCCGACCACACCTGCGCCTCTGACGCCTTATCCTTCAAAGTCAATGTCCCGCGTTGCTGGTGAGTCAATGGGTAGAACGATACCGTCATGGCGTATCATCGTCGATATAGAAATCGCGGCGTTGAGCAGGTTCAAGCAGTTTCTTGGGCCTGAAGACCGAGCCGTATTCGACGACCTACTCACCCAATGTAAGCTCTACGCTCCGTATGCAGGAGCCCTCGCCTCCCCCGTTAGAGAAGTGCCCTTGCTTCTGTCGATGGTCTTTGCACAGCACAAGAGACTCATGGAACTCGAGAAACGGCTCAAGGAAGTCCACTTATAGTGAGCTTGGGAGAAATGAAAGCCGTAGGAGACGAGCTGACATATGCCCGCCCTGATTCTGGAGTTTGCATCCGACAAACCGCGCCTCATGGAAATTCAGGACAGCATCCTGACCCTCGTCAAGAGACACGTAAACCTGGACACGAACAACCCAATTCCTGAGCCAGAGAAAGTGGGTCTCTTCCCAGGCGAGCGTCAAGCTGCAATGTTCACATAAGTGGCGGCTGCCACTCCAAAAGCGCATCGAGGAGAGCACCATCAAAGCCCTTGAAACGCAGTTGTCAGGACTCGAAGTTCACAGAATCCACATTGAGGATAGCACGTGAAAACCCTCTGTCTGATTGGCGTGAAGAATAGGGGGGAGGTGAATGGCATGAGCGAGAGTAGAACCAAGATCGAGCAGCTGCGTCGTCGAAGGACTATGGTGGCTATTATGGTTCTGGTTATCTTCGCTGTCTATGTAGCCTGGTTGGTCTTTGGCGCGAAGGTCTTTGGCTAGGACTTCTCATAGCGTTGCTGAAGATTTTCGACCATGTGCAGAATGATCTTTCCTTGCAAGAGTGAGTCGAGGTTAGCTTCTTCATTTTCCAGACGCCTGCAAGAAACACAGCCTTTCGGTGCAGTTGAGTTCTGGATTTTCTGGAATCATCGTCACACTGCCGATTCGGTAGCAGATTATCTCAGCCATCTAGTTGCGAGTCTCTATGAGATAGTGATAGCTTGCTTCTTTCAAGTCGACCCTGAGTTCTCTTCCACGGTGACATGAGGGTCTCTTCTGAATGAGTGAGCGAACACTTCGGAGAACGCCATGGCACCGTATGCGGCGTTGTTTGGCAACCCTATGAATGAGCGCTTCATGAGATTCCAAACACGAAATGGGTCAAGAGAATAAGTTGGGTTAACGTAACCTGTAACTGGCACTATCACTCGGCCCACATGAGCATCATCAGAACTAGTGAAAGAACCCGTGCCGCCTTCGCGCTATCTTCTTCCATCCCGTCGTAACGTACTACTATCTCAGACTAGTTTCTGACCGCATTGCGGACAGTAAGTTCCTCCGCTCCATATCCGGCACCGATTGCAGAAGTTCTGACCAGCAACCGCTTTCGGAGCTGGTGTGGGAGCAACAGTACCTCCAATAGCTGGCGCAACGTTTCTCGAGCTGCATTTCGGACATTTGGCGAGCGCTATGAGCGCGAAGACTTGAAAGTAGTGACCGCAATCAAGGCACTGCACAGTCACCATCTCATTCGTCTCCCTCAGTTGGCATGGATCTTATCGACCTCTATATCATTTGTTCCAGGTGCTGATGGGAAGACGCCCAGTTGCAACTAATCACCTGAAAGGACTTTCACCTGCTGGATCTAGGAGCCGCCATCCGTCAACATCGTACCTATGGACTCGTGCCTTCGCGTCGACGCCGATGAGTCTAATGCCTCTTCGCTGAAATACTCGTTTCCTCAGCTTTCTTGCGATCCGTAGTGTCGTAACGAGTACGGCTCCCGTGTAGCCCGCGCAGGCAGCCTCATAGCACTGGTCGACACCACGAATGACGTCGTCTCGAGGAGACTTGACCTCTATGGCTACGCGCTCGCCTTCAGGTCCAATAGCCAAGCCGTCGACCATTGCGTTGGCAGCTCGAGCAGGCTTCATGCTGACCCTGTATCCATGCGAGCGGTAGTAGCGCGCTATGGCCCATTTGAGCCATCGCTCATTCGTCACTTCTGGTCTACTTCCGCTTCCTGAACAATCTCACCTGTTTCTTGGCCGCAATATGCTCGAAGTCATTATTGACTAGTTTCTCGGTCGATCCTTGTCAACACAGTAATATTCGGCCAAGGCAGAGCCGAGAGGGTACAGCAGCCATAGTGGATAGAACATCCACCACATTGGGAGCCATCGGTCGACAATCGCCCAGAACCTAACCAGTCCCGCGAAAGGAGTGATTATGGCGCAGCGGAACATGAACCAACGAAGAGCTTTGAAGAACTTGTCCCACTTTGTCAGTTGACGGAAACCTCGGTTGCGCTCTATCTCTCGTATCCTGCGCAGGTCCTTTCGGTCCATCGTGAAAACGGTCAGCTCGCGGTAGACGATCCCAGCGAAGGAAAACGCTAGACCCATAAGCCAGATTCGGGGGTCTGCTATTTGAACTCCAATGGCAAGAACGGTTAGCGACGCAGCTGCCATAAACGTGGCAATCGTCAGTGTTGAAGACTCTCTACTGTAAAATCTCGCTGTCAGGGCTTCGTACTCGAAGGTTTCGTCTATTGCCATAGGTCTATTTCAGATCCTTGCGAATGCATTCACGAATCTCCGCGACCAGACGTAGTAGCTCATCTCTAAGTGCCGTCAGACCGACGAAGCGACTGTCTGCCTCAAAGTCTTTCTTGAAATGCTCAAACAGTCGTTCTGCCGAAGCGAAGTGGCTAAGTAGAGTCGGATTATAATGTCTCTTCACGGAGCTGAACGCGTTTTCCAACTCACTCTGTTCATCCCGTGTCAGGGATGGCCATTCTTTGAGCAGCTGGAAAGCCATCCTGGCGAGCCGATTTCCATCGGTTCCAATTCCTAACTGCTCTTGGATGATGTCGTTCCACCCTTTCAGTAAGGTCCTACGACCCACGTTGAATTGATTCAGTTTGTCCTCATATAGTTGTTGAATCTTCTTCCGCATCTGATTCGGCACATCTAGGATGTGTAGAATGTGTTCTTCCTTGATTCTCTGATACTCTTTGCTCTGGTCGATATCTCCGTAGCGCTTCAAGCGTTCCTCCACCTCTGGCAATTCGTCACACAGAGGACCGTAGATCCGTCTTCGTCGCTCCTCGGCTCTCATCAGCTTTGTAGAACGATTCTGCGACAAACATGCTCCCACTAGACCCAGCAGCCATCCAACTACCAGCAAGAAGACTGCTAGCAGGTTGTCGAGTAACACCTTTGTCGCAGATTTGAAAAACTCCTCAGCCAAGCGCCAGCAACCCAGCTACATTGGATGGGGCCTCCCTAGGAACAAAAGCATTCTGCAGGATAGGTGCATGGAACGCCGAATGATGGGGCCGATGAACCTTCATTATGTTTCCTGAATAGCCTGGCGCCGTCGACCTCAGTCACCTTCACGGGAAACAGGGAGCCAATCCGTAACTTACGCTGCGACATCAGCATGTTTTTCCTCATATGCCACCCAGTCACCTTCCAGCGTCATATACGGCCTCATCTGCGAGAACCAGCCGGTTACGTTCAACGGTAACACGTGCAAAACCCTCTTTCTCTCGAACCCGCTTGGATCTGCAGCATCCATCTCCCATGCAAAGTCAAATTAGCGACGACGGTGCTATTCTTTCCTCGGGTCTGATTAAGGCAAAGGGCGCGAAATTTCAGGGGTCGAACCCGACGTTCGACTCCCACCCCCGGCTCCAAACAAAACGTTCAACCAACTTCGGCTAATACTTAAGTACAAATCGCGCTCAGAAATTGAAGCATGAGCCAAACCGAGTCCGAACCACAAGAAAGCCTGAAGAAGTTGACGTGGCAGTCTGAAAACTGCCTCGCTTGTGTCTGGTTCCGCCCAAACGATCCCATAAACGCTGACATTATGGAACGTGGGAAGTGCGTCCACTCAAAGCTGAAGATATACGACCTGATCGTCTCGGGGCGTGACTGGTGTAATCTGTATAAGGAGATAAAGCAAGAAACGATCGACATGCTCCAAGAAAAGGCGATGAAGGCACAAGAATCAGGAAAGTAGTATTCGAGGAATCCTGCAGGCGTGGCCCAGTATCCCTCATGCGGTCACATGGTCGCGGACGCCGAAAAGAGCCGAAACTTACCACAATTCGGCTTCCGCCTTGCCATTGATTACTTCAGCGATTATTCGCCTTCGCTTTTTCTCTCTTGGAGTCCCTTTGTCTTGGCAAGTTCTTCGTTGATCGAGCGGACTGTCTCAAGTAGATTGTTCTCGCCTTTCATGTACATGATCAGGCCGCGCTCGAGAAAAATCCGCAAGGCATGGTTCACCGACCTATCGCTCGTGTTGGCATAGGCCGCGACAATTCTTGAGAGGCCCAATGGTAGGCGGACGGTCAGCAGTTCACTCTCACCGATTCCGGGCAGAGCATGTGGCCGCCTGCTTGGCCTCCCTAGCACGGAATCCAACACTGTGACCGTCTCACTCATGATCGCACGTCTCTTGAACGACTCTGCAGTCTCCTGTTCCCTGAGCGAGAGGAATGAGGCGATCGCGCCTAAGCAGATCAGCATCCGTGCCAGGTCAGCGATCTCCCATCCCTCACGAATCGCTAACCGCCGACAATGGGCTGCCATGAATCGAGAAAGACGCAGCGAACATCGCCAATAAGCTGGCTTAGAATCGGTCGACACGTCGACAGCCCCTGTTTTCTTGAATGTGTGCTCTAGAGCACACATCTGGCGCGCTTGCGCGTGCGGGCGCATCCATGCGTAGGCGCTCCCCTATGGGGGGTGATCAAGAACAAGGGACGAGCAAAGGGCAGAGATGATCGAAAGCAATCGATTGCGCCAGAGTCGCTAGTTGTCATGTTTCATCGGGGGAATCGAACCCTTTCTTTCATTCTCGCGTCGACTCCCCATCCATGAGAACGCATGCTGATCGCATTGACTGCCTTGTGAAAGGCTTAAGTCGGGCAAGCCATGCCGGACCGAACGCGTTCAACGATGTCCCTCAAACTTGCACCGGTCGACTGGCAGCACGGGCGCACCGGTCTACTGCTGATCCTAGCGCTCACAGTCAACCTGATACTCTATGCGCAATTTGCACAGGTAGCCGCAGCTGACCCGCAAGCGTCTCAGCCGAGTCTTGTCAAGATGAGCTTTCACATGTATCAACCAGTTTACAGTAACTCGAACTCGTCGATATTCATCCACAACGGTGCGGACACAAATCCTCCGACCTACACAACCGCCCCAACTACTACGGTATCCTGCGCCATTCACCAGAGTGCCAAAGTTTGGTTCGCTGGCGTTGACGCCTGGCTTGGTGGCGTCTCATGGATCACTCAGCCACTGGCTGAGGAGATGACGATTCGGGGGAACGTGAGCATGACTGTCTGGATGAGCACACCTGATCCGGCCCCAGTTGTATCTGGGTACGCGTTTGGCCTGACCGAAGTTGACAACATGGGGAACCCAATCGGCGACCAATTCTATCAATACAGGTATGATACTGGGAGCGTTCTGAGCCAATCGCCGGCACAGTTCACGCTGTTCTTCGACGTCAATCAAACCTTCGCAAAGGGCAACATCTTGAGCTTCTTTGTGATCGTGGGGTCAACCACCAAAGGATGGCACTATCAAGTTTACTTTGATAGTCCCAGTATGGATTCGTTCGTGGAGTTGCCGACCGTCAGCATGCCTATCCCGGAGTTCTCACAGCTGGGAACAGTAGCATGCATGGCGCTGGCAATGCTTTGTTTCGGCATTATTCGGCGTCGAAGGCGCCAAGCACCTAAGATGTCGGATGCGACCGGATGCCCGTCATGAAAGTAGGTTGGTCACCTGTTTGATGAATCCGCCGTAGAAGGTGCCTTGAATCTGATGCAGTTGGCGGGCGGGGCAGGATTCGAACCCGCGACTCCAGGCTCCGGAGGCCTGTGCCCTATCCTGGCTAGGCGTCGGGAGAGACTACGCTTTCTATACCCGCCCATACCCGCCCGACATTGCAGGCAAAAGCAAGCGAGAGCACACCGTTTCTCCAGCCTGCAATTGCAGGCAGATAGTTTCCTGAAAGATACTTAAGTTGCGTCATTAGGCCACCAGACGGGTCGGTCCTCTTAGTGCTCCCCCAAATCTATTCAGTAAGTTACGCCAGTACAATGCCCGTCTATGCACGGTGACTTGGCGGAAGCTCAAGATGCCCTCAACTCTCACGAGATTCAGAGAACAATGCACTCAAGCCCTGGCATCGTCCGTTCGAGAGCTCTTCCATCTGGATTTGCCGGACCCTATGCTCGAGGAGCCTCCATCCCAAGAATTCGGCCAGTTGGCTTCATCGATCCCGTTTGAACTTGCGAAGACGTTGAAGACTAGCCCGCCAGAGATAGCGAAGAAGATTGCCGGCCAAATTGACGCGTCTGGGTTCGAGCTGATAGATCGAGTTGAGCCTGCAGGATCAGGGTACGTGAACTTTCGTCTGAACTTCAGCAAGGCTGCGCACGAGATCCTAACGGACACAGTGTCGGCAGGGAGAAACTATGGACTAGGAGCAATAGCCGAACCGAAAAGGGTCGTGGTTGAGCATACCAGCGCAAACCCAAGTGGACCATTGCATCTGGGCCACGCACGAAACACCATACTGGGCGACGCGCTTGCTAGGATTCTGAAAGCTAGGGGTCATAGGGTTCAAACAAGGTTCTACGTCGACGATGTGGGAAAGCAGGTCGCAATGCTTGCCTATGGGTACTCCCTGCTGGGCGAGCCGAAGCCTGTTGGGAAACCTGATCAGTGGCTGGGTCTACTGTACGCGTGTGTGAACTGCGCGGTTCAGATCGAGACCCTGAAGGCTGAGATCTCACATCTTCGCGAAACCTCTGATCCTGAACAGAAAACCCCAGAGCTATCCGGGGAACTGGACGACTGGACATCTGTGGCAAGAGAACTCGAGTCCATCGATTCCGCGCTCTTCTACAGAACCGTCGAAGCGGTCCGATCAAGAACAGACCCGATGCACGAGGTTGAGCAGATCGTCATCCGATACGAGAAGGGTGACGAGAAGACGCGGAGCATTGTGAGGAAGGTCGCTGAATTGTCTCTTGAAGGTATTCGGGAGACCCTCAAACAGATGGGCGTTATGTTTGATGAGTGGGACTGGGAAAGCGAATTAGTCTGGAGCGGCGAAGTTCGAGATACAATGAAGCGACTGTCTTCAACCCCATTTGCGATCACAGATGGAACATCGCTCGCGCTTGACGTAGACAGGATCGCGAAGACATATGGGCTGGATAGGGCTCTGGGCTTCGCTGAGAATTACGAGGTGCCCCAGCTAACACTCGTCAGGAGCGATGGGACAACCCTCTATGTAACGCGCGACATCGCTTACTCGATTAAGAAGTTCCGTGACGCAGACACCGTGGTGAACGTGATAGGATCCGAACAGAAACTTGCCCAGATGCAACTGAAGCTTGCTCTTTACGCGCTGGGTGCAAAGCAGATTGCAGAGAATCTGGTTCACTACGCGTATGGAATTGTGGAATTGCCAGGGATGAAGATGTCCAAACGTAGAGCGCGATACATCAGCGTCGATGAAATCATCAATCAAGCTTTTTCGCGCGCACAAGAGAAGATCTCGTCCCGAGAAGAAACCCTCTCTCCGAAGGATAGGGCGGACATTAGCAGGACAGTGGGACTGGCGGCGATAAAGTACGCAATGCTCTCGACATCTAGCACGAAGACTATCACCTTCACTTGGGATCGCGTGTTAAGCTTGGAAAGGAACAGCGCCCCTTTCATCAACTACGCCTACACTAGAGCAGGCGGAATATTGTCCAAGGCCGGAGAAGTCAAAGAAGACCCAGACTACAGTGCTCTGAATGACCCACTCGAACATCTACTGATCCTCCAGATAGGCAAGTTTCCGATGATCTTCGCAGAGTCTGCAGACAGGCTTAAGCCCGAACAGATCGCCGGCTACGCCAACGTGATTGCTGAGAAGTTCCACGAATACTACGAGAGAGTGAACGTCCTTCGAGCAGAAACACCAAAACTGAAAGCTGCGAGGCTCATGCTTATTCGCGCGCTGAGGGTTGTGCTGGCAAATTCGATGACCGTGCTCGGTATCGGTCTGTCAGAGAGGATGTAGTGAATCGAATTGTCTTCTCTGGGTCAGAACGCACGCGTGGACGACTCACGAGCCGGCGAATCGGAAAGGAGTAAGGGGCGCTTGTTCAACCTGAGAGGCCTCCTAACGATGGATTTCCATCCTAGGAAGAACACGTACGATCACGCTTTCACGTACCTCTTCATCATCAGCGCTGTACTCAGGCTCATTTGGCTCGACAAACCTCCGGGGTTGCTGATCTTTGACGAAACATACTACGTCAATGTGGCGAGAATCATCCTCAAATTACCTCAGCAGCCAAATGTCTGGCCGAATGCCACGCCTGGAATTGACTCCGTCAACCAGGAACATCCGCTACTGGCGAAGCTACTAATCGCGCTTTCAATCAGCGTCATAGGCGACAATGGATGGGGATGGAGAATCCCCAGCGTAGTGTTCGGTCTTCTCTCAATCTTCGTCCTCTATCTGCTTCTCAAGAAGACTGCAAAGAACCCGATGATTGCTCTGATGGGAACGCTCCTATTCAGTTTCGACACGCTCGTCTTCGTCCACAGTCGGATCGCGACCTTGGACATATTCGTTTTAGGATTCATGTTGCTAGGGTTCTACTGGTACTTCTCGAATAGAATGAAACTCAGCGCGCTCGGAATGGCATTGGCTACACTCTGCAAGATATCTGGCTTCTATGGGGTTCTGACTCTCGGCGCCTTCCATTTGGGAAGAGTGTTCCTCTCGAGAAGCAGGAAAGTCGACTGGCAAAGTCTCTTGGCAGTCTTGGAGAAATACGCCATCGTCTACTTGGTTTCTTTCATAGCTCTGATGGCCTTGCTTGATTTCTTCTGGGGGGGCTACAAGAACCCATTCGAACATCTGTCGCACATCTATACCTACACTTTTGCACTTCGCGCGCCCGATGTGCACGGGCCAAACGATATCTGGAGTTACCCTTGGTATTGGTTGCTGGATCAGGTGAAGATCCACTATGCGACTGTGAATGTCACGGTGTATGCTGATCACAATGTCGCTCGAACATATCCGAGCGTAGATTTTGTCGGAGCCATGAACCCAACGATAGTTTTCCTGACCATTCCGGCGATGCTGTACAACGCATATCGCTACTACGAATCGAGAAGCGACTTCGCGCTGTTCATGTTAGCATGGTTCTCAATGACATATCTTCCGTTCATACCTGCGGCGGTGTTCGGGCACCGGATAATGTACATCTTCTATTTCCTTAACACAGTTCCAGCCGTCGCTGCGTCAGTGGCGGGTATGATTGTTGATCAGGCACCGCCGAGAATAATTGTGGTGTTCTACATAGCTGCCGTGATAGCGGCTTTCTACATGATGTTTCCATTCAAGATCATCCCCTGAGGCACGCTTGAGAGCAACAAGATCATCACGTGCAATGCGAACGACCTAGCACAGACTCTCGCGTATACGAACTGAACAAAAAAGTGCAGGCAGGAAAGGTGGTTCTCCGGACAATCAGTCGCTCTTCTCAATCTTGATGTCCATCGTGGAGACGTTCCGTGTGTCTCCTCCTTCGCCGATTACTTGTGTTCCGATAGTGACTTCCTTGACCGACATCTTGCCACCGAAGAATCTCCTCCTGACAACCTCGACGACATCGACTGCGCGGCTAATCGCCCTTCCGCGAGCTTTGATTGTCAGAATCTTTGCTCCGCTTTGGAAGTGCATCATAACCGCAGTCGCGTAGGCCATGACAGGCTTCTTTCCGACGAGTATCGTATCAGGGGGGATAGGCTCTCTCGGGGGACTCGGCAATGGGTTTTCTGTCATGCAATGTTCACCTCCGAAACAGAGTCATCCTGGGGCAAAGTGCAAGGGTATACTTTCGAGAAGTTGACTTAAGCCTTACCATACTCACCCTCACGAACTTGGAAGCAAAGGCCCCGGATTGACGCTAGCGAGTAGCTTCCGCAATCATCTCACGCTCACTGCACTAGTCTAGCTGAGCTTATCACATCTGAGTTGGCCTGCTCGGACTATCATGGCGAGGCCAGACATCATTCTCCTGAAGACACAGAACCATGGGCAACCCTCTGTGATTCGCACAATGACTGTTCTCGAAAACGCAAATCTCAATCCTATTTAAGCCCCAGAATCTTGAGCAACTGCGGTTTTCGCTCCAGCATCCTTTTCCTCCGGTCGTTCCAGACCTCGAAGGGGCTTCTTATGAGAAAGCCCTTGACGACATCCCGCTCTTTTTGACAGATTTCTTTCCAGAAATCTAATGGCGGCAGGTACTCCAAATGACGAACTCACAACTCAATTTGTGGGTTGCACAATCTAGGAGTGACAATCTTGCCATATGGCCTTAACGACTGGGACGGACGACCGCCGCTTCGGGCACGAATAACCGGTACGGTTCACCGTGGTGGATCGTTGAATGACCGACTTGGAGAGGCGATTTTCCGGCTACAAGCTCAAGAGAATAGACTTGCGGGGGCCGCAGCTCGGATGCAGCAGCACGACAAGGAAATGTTCGACAAGTGCGTGCGAGCTCAAATGGGCAAGGACAATGCCCGAGCAGCAATGTACGCTAACGAGTGCGCGCAGATCAGGAAGATGGCCAAAGTCACGCTACAGTGCCAGCTGGCACTTACGCAAGCTGCTCTGAGACTGGAGACTGCTCGCGAGTTCGGGAACATCGCTTCTATGATGGCTCCCGTCGCATCGGTCGTGAAATCAGTACAGGGGCACATCACTGGAATCATCCCCGAAGTGGGATACGAGCTCGCCGAAATAGGAGAAGTGTTGAACAATGCCGTGTACGACGCTGGCGATCCGCTAGGCTCAGACACGGCAATCCAGACTTCAGGTGAGGAATCCCAGAGAATCCTCACAGAAGCCAACACCTTGGCTGAACATAGAATGCAGCAACGTTTCCCAGACCTACCCACGGCACCGAGCCCCATACCTCAGAAGGCAACAGAGCAGGGATTCCAGTAGAGGTACTGAATCTCTCAGGGTGTGGACTCTTGGTCATACTCGTGGAGGATGTTGGAAGGTTCCTAGGTAGGACGATCCAGACTCCCTACAATACCCCCGTGGGTAAGCTGATTGGGGTGGACACAAACATCCGCAACGAAGTGACTCAAGTTAGCGTTGAGCAGGAATCAGGCATCCTAGCGAAGTACCCAGCCATCCAAGTGAAGATAGAGAACGGTTCTGTGGTGCTTACCCCTGCGTGGAAGCACGAGGCTGTAGACCTGCAGCGCGAGTACTTGACTGCATCAAAGCGAATGATCGCGCTCAAATCGCTCCTCTCCGACGGCGACATCGATACGGTCGCGTACAGAGAAATGGCTAGCGAATACGAGAGCGCCATACGCGCAATGGAAAGTCGTCGTGCTGCACTTGTTGATTCGCTCAAGGAAAGAACTCTGAAGCTGGAAGACGAAATACGAAGGCTCCAGCTCGCATTGACAGATAACAAGCTGCTTTACTCTTCTGGAGTCGTTGAAGCGATCGCATACAAAGACGCCTTTCAAATCATACACGAGATGATGAGCGGGCACCTTGCTGAAAAGAAGGACATTCAAGGAACGATCGAGAGCTTGACGTCTCTGGAACAGGACCACCCAGTGCAAGAGCAAGCAGCGCCCCATGGAGTTCAGCAAGGGATTCCAGATTTTGTCGTTGTGAAGATCAACGAAGAGATGCCTGCATAGGCAGTGGCACAACTTGTCCATAGTCAACAGATTCATTCCGCATATCCATCAGGTTCCGATCAAGGAGCAGATTGTGAAAGCTAGGTCTAGACTCGGAATCCAAAAAGAAAGCCTCGAAACCATGGCAATCAAGATCCAGCGGAAAGACCAAGAGCTTTTCGAACGATGCACTGGTGCAGAAGTATCCAAGGACTTTGCTCGCGCACGATTATACGCCAACGAATGTGCCCAAGTGAGAAAGATCGCTCACATAGTCCTGAGCAGTCAACTCGCACTTGAACAGGTGATCTTCAAGCTCGACATGGCACTAGAATTTGGCGAAGTCATGGCCGACATGAAACCTATCGTCGGCATTGTGGCCGAAACAAAAGGAAGGATCTCAGGAATCGTTCCGCACATAGCGAGCGAACTTGGGGAAATAAACACCATGCTAGAGGACCTCAGCGAGGAAACAGGGCCGGTCCTCGACAACACAGTAGATGTCCAGACCACCAGTGACGATGCGAAGAAGGTCCTCGAGGAGTCGTCTGCGATTGCACAGGAGCGACTTACTCAAACGTTTCCCAAATTGCCAGAGTTGGCTCTCGAACAGAACAGTGCTCCGCCAGAGTCGTTGTCTGCCACGGGGTGCGAACCAGGAGTGGAGCGACGCCTCTACGAGTACATCAAGACCCACCAAGGAAACCTCCACGTTTCCGATGCATCACGCATTCTCGACATACCGCCGGACAGAGTAAGGGAGGCCCTCAGCCGTCTAGAGAGCGAGGGAAAAGTAGTTGTCGAGTGATGCTCCTCAGAGGAGCCAAAACAGCCTTCAGACGTTCGGAACTCCCTCACCAATTCGCTCCGGGACCGGATCGGGTTCTGCCTCTGAAGAGCTCGAGAGCTTGGCAGTGCGCTACGCAAATGAAGCGATCCAATTCGATCGACAAGGTTCGAAAGGAATGGCCGTATCGCGCTACCAGAGAGCATCCGAGGTTCTGCTCAAGCTATGCTCGCTGTATCCTGAGGCGCCCACTAACAAGGTCTACATGGAGCACATTGAGAACTATCGGCGAAGGATGAAGGAACTCAACGACCAGGGCTCCCGCACAGGTCAGAGTCACTCTTCGCAACTGGCAGTTGAGCAGACCGAGCATTTCTCTCCGATCCAGAAACCGAATGTTAGATGGAATGATATTGCAGACCTGCGAGACGCTAAGATGGCCGTAGAGGAGTCTGTGATCTACCCGGCCAAGCGTCCTGATCTGTTCCCGCTTGGGTGGCCTAGGGGCATACTGTTCTTTGGTCCTCCAGGCTGTGGCAAAACCCTACTAGCCGCCGCAATTGCGACAGAAATCAACGCCGATTTCTTCTGCATTGACGCCGCGTCAGTCATGGACAAATGGTTAGGTCAGTCCGAGAAGAACGTCGCGAATCTCTTTCAGGACGCAAGACGGGCATCAGCCTCAGGACGACCTGCAATAATTTTCATCGACGAAGTCGACTCTCTCGTCGGAATCAGGGCCGACGAAGTCGGCGGAGAAGTCCGCACAAGAAATCAATTCCTGAAAGAGATGGATGGCATTTCAGACAAGTCCAGCCCGGTGCTTGTGTATGTTGTGGGCGCAACAAACAAGCCATGGGCACTTGACGAGGCGTTTATCCGCCGTTTCCAAAAGCGAATATTCGTTCCGCTACCTAACGGTGAAGCGCGAACCGAGCTCGTCTCCATATACTCAAAAGACTTGACCATGAGTGGCGACGTAAGTGCCGATGAGCTAGTCCGGATGACGGACGGCTATTCTGCCAGCGACATACACGATATTCTGCAGTCTGCGCAAATCAAGGTCGTCCGAGAGCTCTTCCAATCCGAGAGGATTACCGACCGTTCACGACCGAGAGCAATCTCCATGGAAGACATGCGCGAGATTCTGCGCAAGCGACGCCCAAGCGTATCGTCGGATATGCTTCGATTCTACGACAAATGGTACGAAAGATACAAGGCGTTGTGAGATCATGCAAGTGTCAACTGACTCGACCGATCTGAAGATCCTCGCGGAACTAGTGGGGAATGCGAAATCATCGTTTGTCGATATCGGGAAGAAGCTCGATCTTCACCCCAACGTAGTTGCTTACAGAGTCAACAAGCTGGAACGGTCAGGCATAATCAAGGACTACACGACAAGGCTCGACCTGGAGAAACTCGGAGTGTCAGAACAAATCTTTGTTGCTGCAAGCCTACCAGGCAACTCCGAGCGAGAGCAAATCCTAAAGGAGATTGCTTCAATGCCTCAGACGATCCAAGTAGTGAGTTCCCTAGGAGAACCTGAAAGCATCCTATTCCTAGTTGGCAAGAACAAGGCTGACGTCGACAAGACGATGTGGAGACTCAGAAACATGAACGTGAAGATCGAATACACAGGCTCGATAGTGCGCACGTATGACGAGGGAGGCCTCTGCAACTTCCTGAAGCTCCTCGCAAAAGAATTCGAAGAGTCAAGAGGCCTCTCCAAACAGCCGACCATGGATCAACAATGGGAAGGGGGGAAAGAGAGTGTTTAAGGAAAACAGATCGATGATGGGCAAACTCAAGGAAGCCATTCACCCGACACCAGTCCGTAGACGCATCATGGATGCACTCCTGAGAATCAAGATGCAGCTTTCACGATT
>Ga0315279_10005768_pt1 | contig 15884 bp, 16 predicted proteins | sample YL17G06_20_MG_FD_203694 | JGI IMG/M metagenome (GOLD analysis project Ga0315279, IMG submission 203694) | Sediment microbial communities from Yellowstone Lake, YNP, Wyoming, USA - YL17G06_20 | ecosystem: Environmental > Aquatic > Freshwater > Lake > Sediment | place: USA: Wyoming | collected...
GGCCCGCGCCGTCCTCGAAGAGCAGGGCGCCCGCCCTCTTCGCGCCATCACCGACCTCGACGAGGCGCTGATGTACATCCGCCGCGGCGCCCCCGGCGATAGGGAGCGGGCTTCTCCCTTGCTGGACGCCGCCCTGCAGCAGTTCCGTGCCCTGGGCATGACCGGCTGGACCAGGCGGGCAGAAAGCCTCCAGTAACATCTCCCCAGCGCACCCCTACCGGCCATGGGCCAGGCGCTCGGCCAGATAGGGAGGCAGGCCGGCCTCCCGGATCTTGCGCTGCGCCTTCCCAAGGTCATACTCCACGCGGTGCAGGGTGAGGGTAGGCGCGTCGCTGTCGAAGACGGCGTAGGAGGCGCGGGGGTCGCCGTCCCGCGGCTGTCCCACGCCGCCCGGGTTGATGACGAGCCGGTCTTCGCCCAGCTCAAGGGCATCGCCATCCTGCAGGGGGACCATGGCTGGCAGTGACCCGTCCCGCTCCACGGCCACAAAGGGGACGTGAGAGTGCCCCACCAGGCTGTAGGGCGTCTCCTGGAGCCGCAGGTGCTCCGCAGCGGCGTCGGCCGAGAGCAGATACTCCCATTCGGGCGAGCGCAGGCTGCCATGCACCATGGTGAAGTCCTCCTCCACCACCAAAAAGGGCAGCGAGGAGAGGTACTGGTGCTCCTCCGCCGAGAGATGCTCACCCGTCCAGGCCGCCGCCCGAGCGGCCATGGGGTTGAAATCGCCGGTACCCAGCTCGCCGACGGCCGCCAGGTCATGGTTACCGACCACCGCCGTGTGAGGGTAGCGCCGCAGGAGGGCGATGCAGGCCGCCGGGTCCGCCGCGTAGCCGACCACGTCGCCCAGACACCAGAGGCGGTCGATCGGGCCGCCGGTGTCGGCGTGGGCGAGCACCGCCTCGAAGGCCTCCAGATTGGAGTGGATATCGGCGACTATGACTATTCGCATCCCCTAACCCGCGACACCCTCAGCCAGCAACCCACGGTGGTTCTACAGGACTCTTCACTATATCAGCCCAGCCCTCTGGCCGCCCACCCTTCGCATTGTGGGCCCCTCCGAGCAAGGCTATAATCGGGGCCGTGAAGGCACATGCCCGTACCGTCTCCGAACTCGGCGAGTTCGCCCTCATCGCCCGCCTCCAAGAAGAGCTGGGCGACCAGCGGGAGGCGCTGGCGAAGCAGGCCGCCGGCTCGCGCCTTTTGCTGGGCATCGGCGACGACGCCGCCGTCTGGGTGAGCGCGGCGCCGACCCAGATCGCCACCACCGACACCCTGGTGGAAGGCATCCACTTCCCGCCCGGCGTCCCCTGGAACGACCTGGGCTGGAAGTCCCTCGCCATCAACGTCAGCGACGTGGCCGCCATGGGCGGTACGCCTGAGTACACCCTCATCACCCTGGCCCTCCCCGGCCAGTTCCAGGTCGAGGACGCCCTGGACTTCTACCGCGGCCTCGCCGAGGCGGGCCGGCACTTCGGCGTGGTGGTGGCCGGCGGCGACGTCGTGCGCGCGCCGCAGTTCATCGTAACCGTCGCCCTAAGCGGCCGGCCCTCCCTGGCCGACGACAGCACGCCGCTCCTGCTGCGCCGCGATGGCGCCCGCGCCGGCGATGCTATCGCCGTTAGCGGCCACCTGGGCGATTCGGCGGGAGGGCTGCGTCTCCTCACCAGCAACGTGGACTGCCCGCCGGAGACGGGGGAGCGCCTGCGGCGCGCCCACCTGCGGCCCGACCCGCCCGTCGAGTTGGGACGCGCCGCCGTCGCTGCTGGCCTGCGCTGCGCCATCGACATCAGCGATGGCCTGGCCCAGGACCTGGGCCACGTCTGCGAGCTGAGCGGCCTGGGAGCCGTCGTCCACGCCGACCGCCTGCCGGTCAGCGATCACCTGCGCCGCGCCTTCCCCGACGAGGCCACAGCCCTGGCCGCCGCCGGCGGCGAGGACTATGAGCTGCTCCTGACCGGGCCCACTGCAACCCTGGAGGAGCTGCGAGGCCAGGTGAAGGTGCCCCTGACGATCATCGGTGAGATGGTAGCGGAGACACCGCACCGGCCGCGCTTCCTGGACAGCCGTGGTCGCGAGATGGCCCTGGCGGAGGCCGGTTGGGACCACTTCGGCAGCAGGGAGCGGCGGCGCTAGTGGGCCCTCTCACCCTCAACAGCGACAGCCCCGCCGCCACCCGCCGTATCGGCGCCCGGCTCGGTCGCCACCTGCGGCCCGGCGACGTCATCCTCCTCCTGGGCGAGCTGGGCACGGGCAAGACCTGCTTCACCCAGGGCGTCGGACGCGGCCTGGGGGTGACCGACCAGGTGAAGAGCTCGTCGTTCGTTCTCGTCAATGAATACGGCGGACGCCTGAGGCTCTACCACGCCGACCTCTACCGATTGGAGGACCCGAGGGAGGTGATGGACCTGGCCCTTGAGGAGACCGCCGCCGCCGGCGTCCTGGCGGTCGAGTGGCCGGAGCGCGCCTGGGATGAGCTGCCTCCCGAGCACCTGCTGGTCCGTCTGGAGTGGGAAGACGAACGGCGGCGGCGCCTCACCTTCGAGGCCCGCGGCCAGCGATACGAGGAGCTGGTGCGCGCCCTGTCGCCAGGGACGAAGCGGCGCCCTGCCGGGGCCGCTCGCCCGCGACGGCGCGCTTGAGGGGACCTGTGGAGCTATCACTGGACACAGCCAGCGACTGGGCGGGCATCGCGCTATCCCAGGAGGGGCGCGCCCTGACGGAGCTGACCTGGCACTGCCCGCGCCGGCACTCGGTGGAGCTCATGCCGACCGTCGAAGTGCTCCTGGAGCGCATGGCGGTACCGAAAGAGCAACTGACCGCCGTCTTCGTCTGCACCGGCCCCGGGGGATACGCCAGCCTGAGGATAGGCGTCAGCACGGCCAAGGGCCTCGCCTTCGCCCTGGGCATCCCCATGGCAGGAGTGGGACGGCTGGAGGTGGAGGCTTACGCCCACGGCTCGCACCCGCATCCCGGCCCGCTTTGCCCGCTGCACCTGGCCGGCCGGCGGGAGGTCGCCTGGGCGCTCTACAGGGGCCCTGCTTCCGAGTGGCAGGAGCTGTCGGCGCCGCGCCTGAGCCCCCTCGACGACCTGCCGAGGCTGGCGCCTGGCGATGCCCTCTTCTGCGGCGAGGACATCGAACGCCTGGCGCCGGAGCTCACCCAGCGAGGCATCGAGCCGGCCAGGATGGCGCCCGCCCTGCGCCGGCCCAGCCACCTGGCCAGCCTGGGCTGGCGGCGGCTGGCCGCTGGCCTCAGCGACGACCCGCACAGCCTGGTCCCCCTTTACCTTCGAGAGCCCGCCATCGGGCCACAGACGAGCGGCCGAGCACAAGAGGAGACAAGGTGATGGAAAGAACCCTGGTCCTGGTCAAACCGGATGCCATTCAGAGGGGCCTGGCCATGGAGGTGCTGAGGCGCCTGGAACGCCGGGGGCTGCGCATCGCCGCCCTCCGCCTGCTCCAGGTGGACGAGGCCCAGGCCCGCCGGCTCTACTCGGTACACGAAGGGAAGCCGTTCTTCGAGGGCCTGGTCTCCTACATCACTTCCTGCCCCATCATAGCCGCCGTCCTCGAGGGGCCACACGCCATCGAGGCCGTCCGGCGCACCATGGGGGAGACGGCGCCCTCGGCGGCCGCTCCGGGCAGCATCCGCGGCGATCTGGGACTGGAGATCAGCCGCAACATGGTGCACGGCTCCGACTCGCCGGAGAGCGCCCAGCACGAGATCCCCGTCTTCTTCAGGGAAGAGGAGATCCTGAGCTACGAGCGGGCCATCGACCGCTGGCTGGTGGAATAGGCGAAGAGGCTACTGGATACGCACCACCGGCGTGCCCTTGCTCCAGAGCCGCTCGATGTCGTAGTAGGCGCGCTGTTCGGGGGACAAGAGGTGGACGATGATGTCGCCGAGGTCCAGCAGCACCCAGCCGGAGTCGATGTCGCCCTCGCTGCGGATAGGCCCATGCCCGCCGCGGGTCAGGGCCTCGTCCAGCGCCTCCATCAGGGCCTGCATCTGGCGGACGTTCACCGCCGAGGCGATGACGAAGTAGTCGGTGAAGGTCGTGAGCTGGCTTATGTCGAGAAGCAGGATGTCCTCAGCCTGCTTCTCCGCCAGCAGGTCAACAATGCGCCGCGCGAGCTCAGCCTCTCCCAGAAAGCCCCCTCCCGTTCTTCGTTGCAGGCATTATAGCACGCTGGCCCGGCCCAATCCCCACGTGCCATAATGAATCACCATGAACCCGCCCCGCGTCATCGTCGCCATGAGCGGCGGCGTCGACTCCGCCGTCGCTGCCGGCCTCCTGGCCCGCCAGGGCTACGAGGTCATCGGCGTCACCATGCGCCTCTGGACCCTGGAGGACCCGCAGGCGCCCCGCCATCGCCGCCGCTGCTGCTCGGTGGAGGACACGGACGACGCGCGGGAGGCGGCCCAGGCCCTGGGCATACCGCACTACATCCTCAACTTGGAGCGCGAGTTCCAGGAGTCGGTGGTGGACTACTTTCTGCGGGAGTACCAGCGGGGCCGCACCCCTAACCCATGCCTGGCCTGCAACGAGCACGTCAAGTTCCGCTCCCTGCTCGACCGCGCCCTGGCCATGGAGGCCGACTTCCTGGCAACCGGCCACTACGCCCGCATCGAGCGCTCCAACGGGCGCTATCGCCTCCTGTGCGCCGTGGACGGCGAGAAGGACCAGTCGTACGTGCTCTTCACCCTGGACCAGGCCCAGCTCTCCCGCCTTCTCTTCCCCATCGGACAGCACCGTAAGGAGGAGGTGCGCCGTCTGGCCGCCGACATGAGCCTGCCTGTGGCCGACAAGCCCGACAGCGCCGACATCTGCTTCATCCCCGATAACGACTACCGCTCCTTCATCGCCGGCCGGCTGGCCCAGTCCGAGGGCGAGATCCGCGATGCCGGCGGGCGTGTCGTCGGGAGGCACCAGGGGGTCGCCGCCTTCACGGTGGGGCAGCGCCGCGGCCTGGGCGTGGCCCTGGGGGAGAAGCACTTCGTCACCGCCATCGACCCCGGCCGCAGCCTGGTGACCATCGGCTCCGAGGAGGACCTCCTGGCCGACCAGCTCTGGGTCGACGACGTGAACTGGGTGTCCGGCGAGCCGCCCCCGGCCGGCACCGCCGTCGAGGCCAAGATCCGCTACCGGACGCCGGCAGCCCCGGCCGAGGTGCATCCGGAGGACGACGGCGCCCGCGTGTCGTTCCGGCAGCCGCAGCGGGCGATCACGCCGGGCCAGGCCGCCGTCTTCTACCAGGGCGACGAAGTCTTGGGGGGCGGCATCATCGCCGGGACTCAAGACCGTGGCGAGCCGGACGAGTCCGAGCGCTTGACTGCCCAGAAGCCACTGGCTAGACTGTGAGCAGCTTCCCAAACCCGAGAGAAGCCTGTCTTCCCAGACTCGTGGAGGTGGCGGCGCCTTGGCCAACCAGGTCGGAAAGCGGTACTTGTGCAGCAAGTGCGGCACAGAGATGATTGTCACCAAAGCAGGCAACGGCGAGCTGGCCTGCTGCGGCCAGCCCATGCAACTCAAGACCTAGGGCGTAAGGGAGGACTGCCCGAGGTCAGGAGGTGGGGTAGATGCCCAACCAACTCGGAAAGCGATTTCAGTGCGAAACCTGCGGGACGGAGGTGCTCTGCATCAAGCCGGGGCAGGGCGAGGTTCTGTGCTGCGGCGCCCCCATGAAGTTGATGCAGCCCAAGGTCCTTCCCTCCGCCGACTGACCTCCCGCTACCCGATCTGACTTCTGAGCCCTACGGGCAGGGCCGCCGGGGAAACCACCGGGCGGCCCTACTCATCCCCCAAGGTTGGGGAGGAGCCTGCTCCAGGGCCTCGGTATGGGAGGGCGGCCTTGCCAGCCAGCCTCATCTTCCACAACGTGCGCGTCCTCACCATGGAGCCGTCCCGCCAGCGTGCGGAGGCGGTGGCGGTGGCCGCTAGCCGCGTGCTGGCCGTGGACTCCGAGGCCTGGGTGGCACGCCAGCGCGGGCCCCAGACGCACCTCGTCGACGGCCGCGGCCTGACGCTCCTCCCCGGCTTCATCGACGCCCATTGCCACCTGCTCTCCTACGCCGCCTCCTTACTCTCCGTCGACTGTAGTCCGAGGGCCGTCCGCTCCATCGGCGATATCCAGGCCGCCCTGGCCACGGCGGCCGCCCGCACGCCCGAGGGTCGCTGGCTGCGCGCCGTCGGCTACGACGAGACAGACCTGGCCGAGGGCCGCCATCCCACACGCCGGGACCTGGACGGTGCTGTCCCTCGCCATCCCGTTCGTCTCGTCCACCGCACCGGCCGGGCCTGCGTCCTCAACAGTCGAGCTATGACCCTGGTTGGGCTGGACGCTGGCAGCGAGGAGCCACCCGGAGGCTACATGGAGCGAGACCCGTCCAGCGGCGAGCCCGCCGGGCTCCTCCTGGAGATGAACGACGCCGTGGACCCCTTCGTGCCGGCCCTACCCTACGAGGAGCTTGCGGGCGGGGTAGATCAGGCGGCGCAGGCCTTCCTCTCGCAGGGGGTGACGGCCATCCAGGACGCCACGGCCACCAACGGCCGACAGGAGTGGGCGCTCTTCCGCCGTCTCATGGCCGAAGGCTACCTGCCCCTCTCCGTCACCCTCATGGAGGGCAATCGTCATCTGGGCGAGCTACCGGAGGCCGACAGCGCCCTGCCCCTGCGCCGCGGCCCTGTCAAGGTCGTCATCGCCGAGCTGGGGGACGACCTGCACCCTGGCCTGGAGGAGCTGACGGAAACGGTGTGGTGCGTCCACGAGGCAGGCAGGCAGGCGGCCATCCATGCCGTGGGCGAGGTGGCCGCAAACGCCGCCGCCCAGGCGCTGTCCAATGTCCTGAGGCGCAGGCCTCGCCGCGACCACCGGCACCGCATCGAGCACTGCGGGGTCTGCCCGCCAGCTCTGGCCCGCCGCCTGGCCGCCCTGGGAGCGCTGGTGGTGACGCAGCCCTCCTTCGTCTATCACAACGGCGACCGCTACCTCAGGCAGGTAGCAGCGGAGGATCTGCCCTACCTTTACCCCCTGCGCACCTTGCTGGAGACCGGCGTGCCGGTGGCGGCGGGTTCCGACGCGCCGGTGGCGCCGCCCGGCCCCCTCTCCGGCCTGGCGGGAGCCGTCCGCCGCCTCTCGTCTGGAGGCGCCGCCGTGACGCCCGGCCAGGCGGTATCGGTGGAGGAGGCGCTGGTCATGCACACCCGTGCCGCCGCCTACGCCGCCTTCGAGGAAAACGAGCGCGGTAGCCTGCGCGCCGGCAAGCGCGCCGACCTGGTGCTGCTGTCCGGCCTGCCTGTCCGGCAGGCAGGCGATCCGCTGTCGGAGGAGTCCGTGCAGCATCTGACAGTGGAAATGACAGTGGTGGGAGGAGAGATCGCCTGGCAACGCGGGGAGGTTGTGCCGAGTCTGCACACTTGCCCGACTCACGAGCGCCCGCTATCCTGAATCGATGCCCCCTTGGTGGGGAAAGGAGGTCTCAAACCTGCGCATCGCACTTACGCCGGCCGTCCTGGCAGGCCTGGCCATGCTGGTCGCCGCCTGCGGCTCCGGAGAGGGCTCGCCGAAGGTGCAGATAACGCCCCTGGTGCCGACGCCTTCTCCGGTCGCAGAACCGACACCGACGGCGGCGGTCACCGAGGTGCAAGGCTTTCTCTTCCCTATCGAGGGCGCCTGCCTGCCAAGCAGCGATACCCTGATGCCTAATGCCGCCCGAGAGTACCGTAACGGTATCCACCAGGGCGTAGACTTCTACGGTATGGACAACTGTGTATCCATTGTGGCGGGAACGCCGGTGCGGGCGGTGAAGGCGGGGCGCGTCATTCGCGCCACCCTGGACTACCACGACCTGACGTGGGACGAGCTGGACGCGCTGAATGAGCGGCTTGCACAAGGTGAGGCAAACGACCCTGACATCCTGGACACGTTTCGAGGCCGCCAGGTGTGGGTGAACCACGGCGGGGGCCTGGTGACGCGCTACGCCCACCTGGAAGGTATCGCCTCTGGCATCGCCGTGGGCGTGACGGTGGAGGCAGGCCAGGAGCTGGGCTACGTCGGCGAGTCCGGCACGCCGGAGTCGCTCACTGCCCCGGGCACTGAGAACCACCTGCACTTCGAGATCTGGGTGGGTGACCACTATCTGGGTCAGGGCCTGCCGCCCGATGAGGTGAGGGCCCTGTACGAGAAGGCATTCTCACCCTAGTTTCGTATCTGGCGGAACAGAGGAAAAGTGGAGGATCCAGCCAAAAGGGAGATGCGTAACCTGGCGGAGCAGGCGGGAAACTCCAATGCCGAGGAGTGGGAAGGAGGGCACTAGATGGGCCTCATCGAGGGCTGGGACCCCATCAAGATTGGCATCAATCCTGAGATAGGGCACCTCGGAGGGCTGATATTGACCTGGCACGGCGTCTTCACGGCCATCGGCATCGCCCTGGGCGTCTGGGTGGCTGTGAAGATGGCGGAGCGGGTCGGCTTCATCGAGGACATCTCCTATACCATCGCCCTGGTGGGCGTACCGGCGGGCATCGTCGGCGCCCGCGCGCTCTTCGTCGCCGAGAACCACAGCCTCTTCGCCGGCAACCTCCTGGACATCTTCCGCATCAACGAGGGGGGCATCTCCATCTACGGGGCGCTCATCGGCGGTGTGCTGGGTGGCCTGGCCTATGGCATCTGGCAGCGCCTGCCCATCCGGGCCGGCCTCGACGCCGCCGCCTTCGGCATGATCCTGGGCCAGGGCATCGGGCGCATCGGCGACATCATCAACGGTGAACACTTCGCAAAGACGACGGACCTGCCGTGGGCTGTCATCTACACGCACGCTAACAGCATCAGCTTCGGACGGGACCCGCAGCACCCGGCCGTGGCCTACGAGTTCCTGGGCGACCTCGTCATCTTCGGCCTGCTCTTCCTCTTCTGGCGCTTCTACAAGAGGGATGGGCTGGTGTTCTTCAGCTACGCCTTCCTCTACTCCATCATGCGGCTCGGGATCAGCGCCCTGCGCCTCGACGACCAAGTTCTCTGGGAGTTCAAGATGGCCCAGGTGATAGCGCTGGTGGTCATCGGCATCTCCATCCTGGGGTTCGCCTACTGCCTGCGACAGGCCCCCGGCCGCCGGACGGCCGAGGCGATAGTGACGCCAAGGCCGGCAAAGGGCGAAGCGGAAGCGCGCCGCTGACCGCGCCAATTCTTGGCCCACGTCACCCCCTACAGGCCCAGGACCTGGCCTTCTGCGACGAGGCAGCCCACCTCCCGGCACAGCTTGTTGGCCGCGCTGACGGGAAATTGAGCAGATGTTCCAATTTTGGGCGTGACCGGCTATAATCGCACCGAACCAGGGCCCCAAGCGGACGTTTTCTGTGGAGTCTTACAAGCAGAGTATTCCGGCCATTGGCCTCTCGTTGGAACGGGCGACCGCCAATGTTCCCAAGGATGGCTGCTTCTACGTGCTCCTCAATGGCCAGATAAAGGGCCGATTCCGTGCCATGAGGCAAGCGTTGGCCCTGTACAAGTCCTTGCTCGAAGAGAGCGGGTACACACCGCAGCCAGCCGGAGACAGGAAAGCCGATCCTGCCCGCGAGGCGGTCGAACGATATATGGATGAATTGGAAGCCTACTGGGCCGACAGCCACAGGCACGCTCGCCGCGGCGGAAAGACGATGTACAGGAGCTAACGCTAACATTGATATCGGTTAGGGAGCAGCTAGCCCTCCCTGCAGCGTACAACACAAATGGCCAGGCGGGGCTTCGCGATGCTGCGGCTGCCCAGAACAAGAGCCTGCCCATTCATCGTTGGGTTCCTTGGATAGCTGGGTTCTCGGCTCACTTCGTAGAGGACGCTATCGAGGCGTACTTGCCGAAGAACAGCCGAAGCCAGCAGCAGGTGCTTGACCCCTTCGCGGGAGTGGGCACCACGATGGTGGAGGCGCTGAAGGCTGGCTGCAACACTATCGGCTACGAGATTAATCCTTTCGCCGTGCTGGCGGCGCGTGCGAAAGTGAACTCCGTCGATGTCTCCCCGCAAAGACTCGCCGCGCAGGTCAACGACTTTCGCTCTGTTCTGGAGCGCTTCGAGGCAGAGATCGACCGTCGATGGGCCGAGGGCGGCCGCGATGCTGTCGCTGAAGTCCTACACACGCTTCGTGCCGTCGGGCCGCCCTACTTCCGGAGCCGTATCCCCTTCTTCAGCCCGCCCATTGAGGCGAAGTTTCTGTATGCTCTAAGTTGGACCGCGTCCCTACTAGAGATTGACCGCGCGCTCTTTCTTGCGGCGCTCGGGGCGACGATGATCTCTTACTCCAACTATAGCTACGAGCCAAGCTTGAGTTCACGCCCGGGAGCCGGCAAGCCCTTGATCGAGAACGCGTCAGTCGTTCTCCCTGTCTGCCGCAAGCTCGACGAAATGTTGGAAGACATCGAATGGGCGCAGGCCAAGTTCGGCACGGCCTGGCGAGAGCGACAGCGGGACGCTATCCACGCCTCCTACTTCAACTCAACGGTGCCGGCGGGCAGTGTGTCATTGCTGCTTACGTCCCCTCCCTACATGAACAACTATCACTATGTGAGGAACACTCGCCCTCAACTCCATTGGCTCGGCCTGATAGACGGTACCGACGATCTGCGGGAGTGCGAGCAAGAAAGCTTCGGTAAGTTCTGGCAGACCGTCCGCCAGGCGCCGGGCATTGAGCTAGACTTCGAGTTTCCCGAGCTTGCTGAGAAGATCAGGTACCTGCGCGGGCTCAACATCGACCGAAGACAATATGGGGGGCCTGGTTGGGCGAACTACGTCGCTGGCTACTTCAACGATTCCAATCGGTTCTTGAGTCTTGTGAAACGCCAGTTAGCACCTGAAGCCCGGGCCATCGTCGTTGTTGGCAACTCCATCATTCAGGGTGTGGAGTTCAAGGTAGAAGACCTGCTGGCCGGAATGGCCGAGCGGCATGGCCTCAAGGTGGAAGGGATCCGCATGGTTCGAACCAAACGCGTTGGTACCAGCATCATCGACTCATCGGTTAGGAACGGGCACGACGGCCAAGAGAAGCGCAAGACGCAACTCTACGACGCTGCCCTCATCCTTCAAGCCTAGGAGGCGGTCGTTGTGTGAGTGCGGAACACGTCTACTTCTTCGGGGGATACTGCGTGTCCCACGCACTGGCTTTGATACCTGGGCGCCCACGTCCAGGGACATGACTCCCGAAGCCGCTCTTCTGCCAAAGTGGTGAATAGTGCTGGATTAGGGCGTCCTCAGCGGCGCGCACAAACCAGTCAGCGTCTATCGTGAGAAACCGGCACGACATCTCAGACACGTCGATATTCTGGCGCCCCGCTACCTTCCGGTAGTGTTCCCCAAGTCGGCGAGCCAAGGTGGTGTCTAGCGCCTTCCCTGCGTATACCAATTGGCCCTTGTGGTACAGCGCGTAGACTCCTTTGAGCGGTGGGGCCACGTCGGGCGTCAGAGGATGCTCAGGGCTCGCCTCGAATTTCTCAATGAGTTGCTGATTGTATGCCTTGTCGAACTCGAAGATGAAGTGATGTTTATCGCACACAGCCGCTCTCCGCGCTCATGGACAACAATCCAGTCTCGCCGCGATCCTACTGCTTCGCCGCATCTTTGTCGAACGCGAGGCGTTGCTTTCCCCTACCACACCCCTTGAGAGGCCCGTCACAGACCGCGATCGATGCGACTGAATCCGGTTGCCGTCAGCATTGACGCCCTTCTGCCGCCTCCTCCAGAATGGTGATGAGGCCACGAAGGGAGGTTCCATCGTGCTCAGGCCGCGTGTTGGGCTCGCGTTGGGGGCCGGCGGCACCAAGGGCAGCGCCCACGTCGGCGTGATGAAGGTGCTGGTCGAGGCCGGCGTGCCCATCGACTGCGTCGCCGGCGCCAGCATCGGCGCGCTATACGGCGCCCCCTTCGCCCTGGGACATGACCCCCAGGACCTCAAGCGCAACGTGCGCCGCACATCGCCGCGGGACGTGCTGCGCTTCTTCTGCCACCGCTTGACCATCGGGCCTCAGAATCCGCTCGGGGAGCGCTTCCACACGGTGCTAGATGGCGTCCGCTTCGAGGACTTGAAGATACCCTTCGCCGTCGCCGCCTCCGACGTGCTGCGCCGGGAACCGGTGCTCATCCGAGAGGGCTACGTGCTGCCGGCGGTGCAGGCCAGCATATCGCTGCCGGTGCTGGCCCGGCCGGTGCGTTGGGGGGATCGCTACCTGGTGGACGGCGGCTACTGGGAGTCGGCGCCGGTGAGCGCCGCCCGCACGTTGGGGGCAGAGAGGGTCATCGCCGTCGTCCTCGGCGATCCGGCGGTTGTGTCGGGGCGCCGGCGCGGCTGGATGCGGCGCCTGGCCTCCATCTTGGAGAGGTGGTCCCGCCGGTCAAGCAGAGACGGAGGGCGGAGCCCTCCGGGCCTGCCGGCCTGCGCTGCCTTCCTCCTCTACACCATGACCGAGGTACGGCCGGCCACCGCCGACATCGACGTGATCATCCGGCCGCGGGTCGCCCACCTCAACGCTAACTCCCCCTTCCACATGCAGCTCAGCCTCCGTCGCGGTGAAGAGGCGGCGCGAGAGGCCCTGCCCCGCATCGAGGCGATGCTGCGCGAGACGGCCTAGCAGCTACGGCCGGCTCGTCGGCCCCGACTCCTCTTCCTCGGACTCCAGGCTGAGCGGCGGCAGGATCTTCTCCAGGGGCCTTGGCAGCCACCAGTTCAAGGGTCCCAGCACCCGCATCAAGGAAGGCACCAGGAGGATACGGATGATCGTCGCGTCCAGGAGGACGGCCACGGCCAGGCTGAACCCCATCTCCTTGATAATGATGATGGGCGAGAGGGCGAAGGCGCTGAAGACCACGATCATGATGACGGCAGCGCCAGTGATGATGCCCCCCGTACGTTCCAGCCCCAGGGCCACGCTGTCGGGAGTGCTGTGCCCGCGGTCCCGGAACTCCCGGATGCGGCTGAGCAGGAAGACCTCGTAGTCCATGCTGAGGCCGAAGAGGATGCAGAAAAGCATCACAGGCGTGATCCAGTTGACGTAGCCGACCGCGGAGAAGCCCAGCAGCTTATCGCCGTAGCCGTGCTGGAAGACCAGCACCAGGAAGCCGTAGGCAGCGAAGAGGGACAGCAGGTTCATCAGCACTGCCTTGGCTGGGATGACCAGGGAGCGGAAGAGGATAGTGAGCAGGATAAAGGTCGCGGCCAGGACCAGCGCTACCACCACGGGGAACTTGTTATACAGCTCGAGGCGCAGGTCGCGCTCCACCGCCGTCGACCCGCCCACCAGTACCTGCGCGCCCTCGAGCCCCTGGATAGAGGGGATAATCTCCGACCGCAAGTTCTCCACCAGCGAGTCTGCCTCCTTTGACTCCGGGTCTGTATGGAGGGTGGCGAAGACGAGGGCGGTGTCGGCGCCGCTGTCCAGGTTGACGAGGCGGGCGAGGAGCTGCCTCGACTCCGCCGGCAGGGTGTCGAAGCCAGCGGCGAAGGCGCTCTGGTAGTCCGCCAGCGTCCAGTCGGGGTTGAAGTAGGCGTAGCTGCGCACCTGCCGCACCCGTGGGTCGGCGGCCAGGGCGGCGCTGAGCTGGTAGATGTCGGCTATGGTTGTCGGATCGGTCAGGCTCCGGTGGGGCTGCACTACCACCTGCACGGGCCCGATGCTGCCGGCGCCGAAGGCCTCGGCAATGAGGTCGTAGCCACGGCGGGACTGGGCCTCTTCCCCCAGCATCTTGACCCCCTGGGCGCCGGTGCGCATGCCCGTGGCGGGCACGGCCAGGGCTACAAGGACAGCCAGTCCCAAGGTGATAAAGACGGCCGGACGCTTCATGACCCACAGCGCCCAGCCGTGCCAGAAGCCGGCCCGCCCCAGCCGGCTCATCAGCCGCGTGAGGCGCCGCGGCTCCTCGATCCAGTCGCCGATGTAGACGAGCAGGGCGGGCAGCAGGCTGAGCGTAGCCATCACGGCGACCAGGACGGCCATGATCCCTCCCATAGCCACCGAGCGGAGAATGGCGCTTGCCGGCACCAGCAGGGAGGAGAGGGCGATGATGACGGTCAGGCCGCTGAAGGCGACAGCCTTGCCGGCGTGGGCCACCATCGCTGCCGCCGCTGCCTCCGGGTCTTTGCCCAGGCGGCGCTCGTAGCGGAAGCGGTTGACGGCGAAGAGCGAGTAGTCGATGCCGACGCCCAGTCCGATCATGCTGGCGATGTTCTGGACAAAGACGGAGACAGGCACGAAGTAGCCGAGGAGGAAGGCTCCGGCCAGGGTGAGGAGGATGGCCAGCAACCCCGTGAGGAGGGGGAGTCCCGCCGCCACCAGGGCGCCGAAGACGAAGACCAGCACCACCAGCGCCACCGGGAAGCCGATGGTCTCGGCCCTGAGCAGGCTCTTCTCGCTGATGTCCAACATCTCGGCGTTCACGGACTGCTGGCCTGTGACGTAGGCGGTCAGCCAGGGGGGCTTGGAGGCGTGCTTCACGGCGTTCAGGAGCTTGTCGGCGTCGTGGAAGGCCTGCTCAGTGCTATGAGAGCTCAGGTCCACGTAGGCATAGGTAGTGTGATTGTCCTCAGCCACCAGGGAGCTGTCGCTGTTCTCGAAGTAGCTGTAGGTGTCCAGAACCACTCCCGTCGCGCGGGCGGCGTCGAGGAGGGAGCGGGCAGCCTCGGCGTAGCGGGGGTCATCGACGGCGACGTCGTCGCTGTGAAGAGCCAGGAGCTGGGTGAAGGCGCCCGCACCGCCGAACTTGTCGGTGATGATGCTCACGACCTTCGCCGAGTCGCCGGTGCCTCCGGTCACCTCCTGGCGCCCGAACACCTCCTGGATACGAGGGGCGAAGGCGAGGCCCAGCATGAAGAGCGCCGCCCAGACGGCCAGCACCCGCCGTCGGTGGGCCACCACCCAGACGCCCAGGGTATGAAAGGCCGTGTGCATGTCTCTCACTAGGGGGCGAACCCCCCTTCAAGGTACGATGGCGGCGCCCCGCCGGATAGTATATCGTAGTCGGGCGTTCGTCACCCAGGGGAAGCCAGCGTTGCGCCTACCCGCCGGTCGTTGTATGTATATTCGCAGCGGGCGTGAATCACGCCCCGCCTCTCCCCTCAAGCCCCGCTTCTAGCGAACCGGAGGGACCCCCTTGACCGACGCCGCGCTCTCTGACCTGCGAGTGGTCGATCTGACCCAGGGCGTGGCCGGCCCCTACTGCACCAAGCTCTTGGCCGACTACGGGGCGGAGGTCATCAAGATCGAACCGCCCGGCGGCGACGTGTCGCGCCGTCTGGGGCCCTTCCCCGCAGACCTTCCTCATCCGGAAAAGAGCGGCCTCTTCCTCCACCTGAACACGAACAAGAAGAGCATCACGCTGGACGTGGCCACTGCCTCCGGGGTCGTCATCTTCAAGAAGCTGCTGGCCCGGACCGACATCCTGGTGGAGAGCTTCGCACCGGGCCGCATGACCGAGTGGGGCATCGGCTACGAGCAGCTCAGAGAAGACTTCCCGCAGCTCATCTACACTTCCATCACCTCCTTTGGGCAGACGGGACCCTGCCGGGACTATCGCGCCAACAGCCTGGTCGCCATGGCGATGAGCAGCATCATGTACGCCACCGGCGAGCCGGACCGTGAGCCTCTGGCGACGGGCTGCGAGCCGGCCGGCTACTTCGCCGGGCTCCAGGCCTTCGTGGGCATTCTGGCCGCCTTGACCCACCGCCAGCGGAACGGCCCGCCTGAGGCGGGCCAGCACGTCGATGTCTCACTGGTCGAATCGGTCGCCGCCGCCGACGAGTACAACGCCGCTATGTACGCCTACCTGGGGGCCATCCGCCGACGCTTCTACTCGCGCCACGTCTTCGGCTATCCCATGGACATCCTGCCCAGCCAGGATGGATACGT
>Ga0315279_10005771_pt1 | contig 15880 bp, 5 predicted proteins | sample YL17G06_20_MG_FD_203694 | JGI IMG/M metagenome (GOLD analysis project Ga0315279, IMG submission 203694) | Sediment microbial communities from Yellowstone Lake, YNP, Wyoming, USA - YL17G06_20 | ecosystem: Environmental > Aquatic > Freshwater > Lake > Sediment | place: USA: Wyoming | collected...
ATTGACCAAAGTACCAGCCGCCCTCCTTATCCTGCCGACACGAACTACGGCGATAACCAGTACTTGTATGTGCGCTCGGATACATCTTATGGGGGGGCTCCCGCAAACCGGCGGGCGTTCCTGCGCTTCGACCTGCCGGCCATCACCACCTGCTATCCCGGCACCAGTCCTTCTATCGTGCAGGCCGGGCTGCGCCTGTATGCCGCCCCCGGGCCGTCTATTCTGAGGACATATCAGGTCTACCGGGTCAACGCGGCCTGGAATGAAACCAATCCTAACGGCATCACCTGGAACAACCAGCCCAACGTCGCTCCCAACCCAACGGCTTCGATCAATGTCCCAATCAACTTCACCGGCTGGGTTGAATGGGATGTCACCCCTGACCTGCAGAACTTTATTGACTACGGGGGGGCCAACACGAATTATGGCTGGGTAATCAAGGATTCCGACGAAACCCAAGTTAGTGGCATGTACGAAACTCGTTTCCGGGCGAGAGAGTACGGCGGCAGCGACGCGACTTATGATCCGCGACTGGTCATTGTCTACAACTGCCCGCCCGCGGCGCCGGCGCTGGTCGCGCCGGCCAACGGTGCCTTCCTGGCCGACAACACCCCGCTGCTGGACTGGGACCCCGCCACAGACCCGAATGTGGGCGACACGCTGAGCTACGCCGTGCGGGTTTCCACCAGTGGCATCTGGGGGTCATGGATCACGTCGCCTGGCACGGCCACCCAATACCAAGTCACGACGCCTGTGCTGAGTGAAGGGTATCACGAGTGGCAAGTGCGTGTCTCCGATGGCCGGGCAGAGGCCCTGAGTGATATCTGGGGCTTTACCGTGGACACCGATACGCCCGCTACCCCCACCTACCTTTACGAGGGCATCCCGGACCAGGACTATTACCCCGACACGGATTACAGTCTGCTTATCAACTGGGGCAGCGTGCCCGACACCGGTTCAGGCATCAGCTACCGGCTGGAGCGGCGGGTGACGGCCGGCGGCCCGGCCGGCCCCTGGACGCTCGTCATCACCACGACGAATACCAGCTTCCTGGACACCGGCACTTTTGCCAATAACGACTTGATCGAATACCAGGTGCGGGCGCACACCGGCGCGGGCACCGACGGCGGCTGGCAGACTTCCGATGGGGTGCGCGTTGACGCCCAGGCCGTTCCCCAGGTGACCGGCGTGGGCGAGGGCATTACCGCCGGTATAAACCTCGATTGGATCCGCAACAACGTTTACTCTGTCTACTGGGACGTCGTGGCCAGCACCGGCTCCCCCATCAGCTACGAAGTGGAGCGCAGTGTTGACGGCGGCCCTTGGGAGCTCCTCCCGCCTGCCACACCGACCTGCGACGCGCTCCACTGTTGGCGCGACGACCCGGCCGTCCACCCCAACGGCGCTAACGTGCACTATCATGTGCGCGTGGTCAACGGCGCCGGCAGCCAGGGAGCCTGGTCGGCAGACTCGGACGGCATCACGATTGACTCCTCCGCGCCCGATTCGAGCGTGACCACCGGTGGCCTCTTCGGCCCAGGCACCTGGCCGGGGAGTATCATTGGCGTGGCCAGCGATGCCGGTTCGGGCGTTGCCCGCGTGGATATTCGCATCTACGATACCAACACCTACGAGTATTGGAACGGCACGGCCTGGGGTCCTGCCGCAACCTGGGTGCAGGCGGACGGCACCACGGCTTGGTCCTACCCCTTCCCGGTGGGGCTGCCGCGCCTGACCGACGGCCACAGCTACGTAGTGGAGTCGCGCGCGACTGATGTCGCGGGGAACGTCGAAACGGTTTTCGGCACCAACAACTTTACCTACTCTGGGAGCTTGCCTGCCGCGCCGGCGCTAACCTCTCCCACGCACCCCGACCCGGCGACCTGGTACAACGACAATCATCCCACTTTCCAATGGAACGTGCCGTCCGGCGGCGTCGTTGACAACTACAGCTACATCCTGGATCAGGTTGATGGCGCCATCCCCGACACGACCCCGGAAGGCAATGTGACGAGCTACGACGCGGGGAACAGGGCCGACGGGGTCTGGTACTTCCACATCCGCGCCCACAACGCCGCCGGCTGGGGGCCGGCCGGCCAGGTGCGGGTAAACATTGACACGACGGCTCCGCTGGCTCCGGCCAGCGTGAGTGAGGAAAGCCCCGACGTGGATTGGCACGCCGGCGGCAGCGTCACCGTTTATTGGGCGGCGGTGAGCGATACCAGCCCCGTCACCTACAGTCTGGAGCGCTGCGTCAACGGCGGATTGAGCGGCACGTGCACCAGCAGTTGGGCTCCGGTTGCTGCAGACATCGCCGCTACTCAATACGACGATTCTATCGGCGCCGCAAATGGAACGACGGTCCGCTATCGCGTGCGCGCCACCGACAGCGTCCCCTTGTCCAGCACCAACTGGCGCGAATCGGACGGCTTGACGATTGACAGCCTAGCGCCCGGCACGCCCGCCGGCGTCTTCGAGGACGCCACCGGCGAGCCCGATCGCGATTGGCACAGCAGCGCTAACGGCGCCGTCACCGTGCACTGGGCCACTGTGACTAAGACCGGCTCGCCCATTACCTATCGGCTGGAGAAAGAGCTCAACAACAGCGGCATATGGACGCTGGTCGCCAGCGACTTGACCGTTACTGCATACGCCGATTCCGGATTGTACGGCGACGGCGATAAGATCACCTACCGCGTCATAGCCGTCAACGGCGTCCGCAGGGAGGGCGCGCCGGGCGTGTCGGATGGCTTTGTAATTGATACCCTCATCCCGGCGCGGCCCGAGTGGGTGCGCGAAGGGGTGGCGACCTATCCAGACTGGGCGTACAGCGACGGCAGCGCGTTCAGTGTCTTCTGGAGCGGCGTGCCCGACACCGGCTCGCATATCACCTACAGCCTGGAGCGCTGCGTCGACGGCGGATCGAGCGGCACGTGCGCCAACTCCCTCGATTGGGAACCGGTTGCCGACGGACTCAGCGGCACATCATACCTCGACGCAGCCAGCTACGCCGACGGCACGACCATCCGCTACCGGGTCATGCCCATCAACGGCGCCGAGACGGCTGGCCCGAATCGCCTGTCGAACGGCATCACCATTGACCGCGACACGCCGGATGCGCCGGGGTGGGTGACCGAGAGCAGCCCCGACGTGGACTATGACGACGATGGCGCGGTGCGGGTGTACTGGGAGGCGGTGGCCAACACCGGCTCGGGCATCACCTACGAGCTGCAAAGGCGAGTCACACCGCCCGGCGGCCCCACCGGCAGTTGGGTTCAGATCGCCAACAATTACCTGACCACCAACTACAACGTCACGACCACTTACCCCGATGAGACCTTTATCGAGTATCAGGTCATCGCGCACAACGTGGGCCACTTTAGCACGCCGCCCACCGCGTCCGATGGCGTGCGCGTGGACCGCGGTACGCCCGACACGCCGACCAACGTCGGCGAGGGCGACGTGGCCGGCACCGACGACGACTACGACCAGGACAACACTTTCTTCGTGTACTGGACCGGCGTCGTGCCGACGGCCAGCGGCGACCAGATCTACTACACCGTCGAGCGCAACGTCAACGGCGGCGGCTGGGTCACGGCCGGCAGCCGCCTGCCCTGCGGTGGGGCGCCCTGCCAGTGGGACGATCCGGCGCCCTTCTCCAATGGGGACAGGGTCCAGTATCAGGTGACCGCCGTCAACGGCGCGGGGCGCGCCGGCACTCCGTCGCTTGAGTCGAATGGCATCACGATCGACACGCTGCAACCCGACTCGACGGTGACGACCAACGGCTTCTTCACCAACTTCACCTGGCCGGGCGCGGTGGTGGGCACCTCGAGCGACCTCGGCTCGGGCGTGGCCTACGTGGATATCCAGGTCCAGCAGCGCAACGGCCCGTACTGGAACGGCACGGCCTGGGTCGGCACTCTGACCTGGCTGCCGGTGGACGGCTCGGATAACTGGCGATACGCGCTCGACCTGGACGCCCTGACCGACGGCGCGACGTACGACGTGCGCTCGCGGGCGACGGATAACGCGGGCAATGTCGAGACCACTTTGGGCGCCAGCTCGTTCACCTACTCCGGCTCCGGGCCAGACGTGCCAGTCATCTCCTCACCGACGCACCCGGTGGAGACCAACTGGTACAACAACAACGCCCCGCGCTTCGACTGGACGACGCCGTCCGGTGGTGGTGGGTTGCCGGTGTCAGGCTACTCGTACATCCTGGACCAGAACGCGAGCACCCTGCCGGACACCAGCGTGGACACGCAAGGCAACACGGTTTCGTACAGCGGGTTGGCCGACGGCACGTGGTACTTTCACGTGCGGGCGGTGAACAGCGCGAATAACTGGGGTCCGGCGGCGCACTTCCGCATCAACATTGACCGGGATACGCCGGCGGCGCCGACCAGCATCACCGAGGAGAGTCCGGACGTGCAATGGGATGCGGACGGCAGCGTGACGGTGTACTGGAGCGCAGTGACTGACACCGGCTCGGGCATCACCTACCGGCTGGAGCAGCAAGTCAACGGCGGCTCCTGGACGCTGGTGATCAGCACCACGTCCACCAGCCGGTTGGTGAGCGGGCTGGGCGACGGCCAGACTGCCCTCTTCCGGGTGCGGGCGACCAACGGCGTCCCACTAAGTAGCGACTGGACGACGTCTAACGGCGTGACGATCGACATGAGCACGCCCGGCACGCCGGCCGGCGTGGGCGAGGGTGACGCAGCCGGCACCGACGACGACTGGGATCAGGACAACACCTTCTTCGTCTACTGGACGGCAGTGACCGGCGCGCCTTCGGGTATCACCTACAGCGTGGAGCGCAGCCGCAACAGCGGCGCGTGGGAGCAGATCGCGACCGGCCTGGCCTGCGGTGGGACGCCCTGTCGCTGGGAGGACACGAACGCCTACGCCACAGGCGAGAGCGTCGCCTACCGCGTGACGGCCGTCAACGGCGCGAGGCGCAGCGGCCCGGCCTCGACGCCGTCCGATGGGCTGACGCTGGACTTTGTGGTGCCCGACTCGGCGGTGACGACCAACGGTTTCTACAACAATACCACCTGGCCGGGTTACGTCGAGGGCACGGCGAGCGACACCGGCTCGGACGTGGCCATCGTGGACATCCAGGTCCAGCGGCGCTCGGACAGCCAGTACTGGAGCGGCACCGGCTGGGACGCTGCCCTGACTTGGCTGCCGGTGAGCGGCACGCACAACTGGCAATACGCGCTTGGCGTAGTAGCCAGCCTGACCGACGGCGCGACGTACGACGTGCGCTCGCGGGCGACGGATAACGCGGGTAACGTCGAAGTCACCTTGGGCGCCAGCTCGTTCACCTACTCCGGCTCCGGTCCGGGGGTCCCGACGATCTCCTCGCCGACGCACTCGGTGGAGACCAACTGGTACAACAACAACGCCCCGCGCTTCGACTGGACGACGCCGTCCGGTGGTGGTGGGTTGCAGGTGACGGGCTACTCGTACATCCTGGACCAGAACACGAGCACCATGCCGGACAACAGCGTGGATACGCAAGGCAACACGGTTTCGTACAGCGGGGTGGCCGACGGCACGTGGTACTTGCACGTGCGGGCGGTGAACAGCGCGAATAACTGGGGTCCGGCGGCGCACTTTCGCATCAACATAGATATCACTGCGCCCCCTGCGCCTGCGACGGTCACTGAAGAATCGCCCGATGTAGCCTGGGACAGCGACGGCACAGTCACTGTCTACTGGGGCGCGGTGTCCGATCTCTCCGGCGTCACCTATACGCTGCAACGTAACCTCAACGGCGCCGGTTGGACAGATGTGGCCGCCGGCATCGCCACGACCAGCTATACGGTGAGCGGCTTTGCCAACGGCGCCAGCGTGGTGTTCCAGGTGCGTGCTACCAACGGCGCCGGCCTGAATGGCAGTTGGACACAATCCAACGGCGTTTCGTTTGATACGACCACGCCCTCCACACCGGCCGGCGTGGGCGAGGGCGATATCGTCGGCATAGATGATGACTGGGATCAGGACAACACCTTCTTTGTCTACTGGACGGCAGTGACCGGCGCGCCTTCGGGCATCACCTACAGCGTCGAGCGCAACCGCAACAACAGCGGCGTGTGGGATCTGATGGTCGCCGGCCTCACTACCACGCAGTGGGACGATCCAACCGCGTACTCGAATGGCGAGAGCGTCGCTTACCGGGTGACAGCTCGCACTGGCGCGGGCCGCAGCGGGCCGGCCTCGCTGCCTTCGGATGGGCTGACGCTCGACTTTGTCCAGCCCGACTCGACAATCAACACGAGCGGCTTTTACAACAGCTTTACCTGGCCTGGCTTTATCCCGGGTATAGCCAGTGACGACCGCTCCGACGTGCACTATGTGGACATCACTATCCGCCGCCAGTCTGGTAGCCTGTATTGGGACGGCACGGCCTGGGGCGCAGCCGTCGTCTGGCTGCGGGCAACCGGCGCGGCAAACTGGCAGTACACGTTCGCCCCTGCCGATGGTCAGACCTACAATGTGCAGTCGCGGGCGACCGACAACGCCGATAACGTCGAAACCACGTTCGGGACTAGCACGTTCAACTACTCGGCCAGCGGGCCTGGCGCGCCGGTCATCTCGTCGCCCACTCATCCTACCCAGACCGTCTGGTTCAACAACAACACGCCCACCTTCAACTGGACCACACCGGCCAGCGGATCAAGCATCCAGGGATACTCGTACATCTTGGATCAGACGCCCGATACTGAACCGGATCTCGCGGCAGACACAAGCGGCAATACGCGCCACTACGACTACGTCGTCGTCGATGGCACCTGGTATTTCCACGTCCGGGCGTTGGACCGCGCTGGCAACTGGGGGCCGCCCAGCCACTTCCGGGTGAACATTGATACGACCAACCCGCCCGCGCCTGCGCTGATCACGGAAGGCAGCCCCGATGTGGACTGGGATGCCGACGGCAACATTACCGTCTACTGGTCGCCCGTCACCGATCTCTCCGGTGTGACCTACACGCTGGAGCGCAGCACGAATGGCGGCGGGACATGGGCCGGAGTCGGCAGTGGCATCACAACTACATCCTACCTCGATCCAGTCACGCATCCTGACGCGGTCACGATCCTCTATCGTGTGCACGCCGTGGACGCAGTGAATCTACCCGGTCCGGACACGCAGTCCGACGGTGTGACCATCGACAGCGAAACACCCGCGCAGCCGGCTGGCGTAGGCGAAGGCGATGTGGTCGGCACGGATGATACGTGGGATCAAGACAATACGTTCTTTGCCTTCTGGAACACTGTGCCCGACACCGGATCGGGCATCGTCTACACCATCGAGCGCAATATCAACGACGGAGCTTGGCAGGTCGTCCAGACCAACTATGCCCAGACCTTCTGGGAAGACCCACAGATCTATACCGACACTGCCACTATCCGCTACCGCATCACTGCTATCAACCGCGTGGGCAGCGTGGGGCCTGCCTCGGCAGCTTCGAGTGGAATCACGCTGGACTTGTCGCAGCCTAATTCGGTTATCGGCACCGCCGGTCCGTATGGACTGCTCACGTGGCCCAGCAGCATCACCGGTACGGCCACCGATAGCACTTCGGGAGTGGGCGTCGTCCACATCACTCTGCAGCGATCCTTCGACGGCGCTTACTGGAACGGCGCGACCTGGGGCGGCATGCCAGTGTGGTTGCTGACCACCGGCACGACCACCTGGGCCTATTATAGCTTTGAGCCAACAGACGGCGAAAGCTATAACGTCCAGTCCCGCGCGACCGATGCCGCCGGCAACGTCGAAGTGACTCTTGGCGTGAGCGCCTTTAGTTATTCGACCAACGAGCCGAACTCGGCGGTCAGCACGAATGGCCTCTATGTGGGCGCTGGCTGGTCTGGGCAAATCACGGGCATGGCTTACGCGCCCAAGGCCCCGCTGGACTATGTAGACGTCACGATCCAGCGCGCATCGGATGGTCTGTACTTTACCGGCGCCGCCTGGGTCAGCACGACAACCTGGCTGCGCGCCACCGGCGCCAATCCGTGGGCGATCAACTTTACGCCCGCCGACGGCGAAACCTATGCCGTCCAGTCTCGCGCCACCGACAAGGCGAACAACGTCGAAGCGAGCTATGGCGCCAACACCTTCAGCTACGATGCAGCCGCGCCCGTCATCGAGACCGTGACCGTGACATCCGACAAGACCTACTTGTACAATCCCGGCCTGACCGCCGACGGTGGCAGCGTGTACTTTAACAGCCGTGCTGGCGAGGGGGCCGGCCAAGCGCTCACAGTGGCCGTCACCTTCAGCGAGCCACATCCATACCGCATGTCCGGCGCGCCTGCCTTTGGCGATGCACCACCGGCCGATACCGCCGCGCCGTGGACAGCGCAGTACTCGGTCGAGGCCAACGCGGGAACGCAACCCGGCGTGGTCTTTACCGTGTCCGATACGCTGGGCCTGACCGATATGGCCACCGTCAACTTTGTCCAAGACAACATCGCGCCAGACTCTGCAGCCAACGTCGCCGCCAATGCCACCAACGTCTCGCCAATCGTGATTGATTGGCAGGCGAGTGACAGCGGCAGCGGCGTGCACCAGACCAACCTGTGGGTCAAGTATCAACCCCTTGGGACATGGACCAACACCGGACTGGTCATGTCGGGGCAGAGCGGCAGCTTTGCCTACACTCCAACGTCAGGCAGTGGCACCTACTACTTTGCCACTGTCGCGGTAGACAACGTGGGCAACGTCGAGTCCGCGCCCACTGGCTTTGGCGATGATGCAGTTGACTTTGACAACATCCCGTCCAGCTCTACTGTGGATGCCCCTACGTACGCCATCACATCGCCCATCATGATCACCTGGACGGCCGCAGCGGACGCCAAGTACACTTACCTGTTCTATCGCTATGGCGCAACCGGGGTGTTTACACAGGCCAATGCGCCCTTCTCCACACTCAAGAGCGGCGCCTTTACGTTCGAGCCAACCCATGGCGATGGTCACTACTACTTTGCCACCGTGGCGATTGACGACGCCGGCAACGTGGAGCCGATCGCACTGGACGGCAAAGCTCTGACCATCTACGATACCCGGCCCCCGACTTCGACTGCTACCTCGCCGGCTGAGTGGGGCGGGTTCGACTTCACCGTCGAGTGGATCGGCGACGACACGGCCATCGGCTCCGGCATCGCTTACTATGATGTGCAAGTCAAAGTGGGCAATGGCGAGTGGACCGACTGGATCACTCGCACGGCGGCGGTTTCGGCCACGTATACAGCGGTTTACGTCGGCCAGCCGGACGCGATCTATCACTTCCGTACTCGTGCGACTGACAAGGCCGGGCACATCGAAGCGTGGCCGGCCGCCGAAAACGGCGACACGACGACGCTCGTGCACTTCCCAGGTCATTTCCCAGGCAAGTACAAGCTCTTCCTGCCGCTCGTCGCTCGCAACCAAAGCGGCACGCAGTTGCCCGATCTGACCGTCACCGCGATCACCGTCACGCCGCCCAACCCGGTCGCCGGGCAGCCCGTGGACCTGGCCGTCACCATCAAGAATCAGGGCACGCTGGCGACCAGCGGCTGCTTCTGGACCGACCTGTACATCAATCCGATCCGGCGGCCTATATACAACGATACGTGGGATCAGATCTCGTCGGAAGGCTTGACGTGGTACGTGTGTAACGTCGGCATCGGCGAGTCGATCACCCTGCGGATCAACGACAGCCACTTCCGGCCCGACTATAGCCGGTTCTATGGCACATTCGCCGCGCCGATCACGTACACGCTCTACGCGCAGGTGGACAACTGGAACTCGGCTACGAGCTATGGCGGGGTGTACGAATCCAACGAACAGAACAATGTGTACGGGCCACAGGTCGTGCCTGTCAGCGGCGCTGCAGTGACGGGCGCAAGCCTCGAGAACAAACTGCTTCTGCTGCCCATGCGGCCTGATCCAACCCAACCTTAGCAAAACTGTGCTACAATATACTCCCTCCCACTCTACAGTGGGAGGGAGTATCCTTTTCGACAAGCTTGGGCAAGGGGGGCTAGAATGAAAGCTCATCAACGATTGACTGTCTGTTGGTTGCCAGCGATCTTGTTCGTCGCGCTGGCCCTGGCGTTCGTGTTCCCGGTTGCGCCTGCCTCGATGGCTCTGGAGAATGTGCCCCAAAGTCGCGCGACCGCCGCGCCGCCCCGGTCCGATCCCGGGCCAGGTCGTGGTACATCTGAGCCGACTGCAGTTCCGCCGGGACAGGCAACCCCATCCGGCCCAAGCCCTGCGCTCACGCCCACTCCGCTTGTGTTGCCCACCGCCGGTGGCGCGGTTAGCGCTGATGCGTCGTGGTGGCTTGCCGGTCTGTCGTTGATCCTCTTGGGGATGGGCGTCTGGGTGATTCAGAAAGCGCGGAAACATCTTGTGAGGTGAAAGGGCGTGTTGACAACGGGGAACAAGCCTGGTCGTCACGTGGATTGGCGCGACCGCCGTCCACGTCTGTGTGTACTCACATGCCTCCTGGCCCTCGCGAGTATCGCTGGTCTACTGGTTTACTTGGTCGGTCCAGGTTCAACCGTGTTGGCGCACGAAGCCGTTTATCCTTTGCAGCAAACGGTTCAACCGACGCTGCCGCCCCGTCCGATGCTTGAGCCAACCATGCCACCCCGCCCAACGCTTGGGCCAACCATGCCGCCGCGCCCGACGCTTGAGCCAACCATGCCACCCCGTCCAACGCTCGAGCCGACCATGCCGCCGCGCCCGACGCCGGGGTCCACTCTGGCTCCACGACCCACGCCGGTTCCCACTGTCATTACGCGCCCAACGCTGCCGCCGCCCAAGCCCACCGACGCCCCGCGTCCAGCGCCATCTCCTCCTGAAGCTCAACCGACGCCGATACCCACACCGGCGGTGTTGCCCATCACCGGCGGCAGTCGTCCTTCAGGCATGTTGACGCGACTCGATTGCGCGTTGTACCCAACGCCGCAATCGTGCGCGCTAGGCGTAGGGTTGATCTCGGGTTGCGGAGCTTTGATTGGGGCGAGCCTTGTACTGCGACGAAAAGCTCGGTAGCATGTCTGCCGGCGCGCTCTAGGCCAGCAAGGCTCGAATCGCTTCAGGGATGCGGATCACGCGGCCTTGCCGGTCTATGCAGACGTGCTCTGATTGTCCCGTCACCAGCAGTGTTCCACTGTTCGCGTTGATGATCTCGTAGCCGAACGTCAATGTGCGGCTGCGCAGTTCCTCGACCCACGTTCGCACGGTGACGCGCTCGCCATAGTGTGCTGGCGCAAGATAGCGTATCTGCACGCCCGTCACCGCGAACAAGTATCCCCCGCGCTCGACCTCCGCACGCCTGGCGCACAGCAAAGTCGTGTAGTCCGCGCCGCTTGCGCGCACGCCTGGCGCGCACGATTGCGTCGTTGGGTACAACGCGCAATCGAGTCGCGTGAACTCGGATCGGCCTTCTTCCATCCACACCATGTAATTGGCATGATGGACGATCTGCATCTGGTCGGTTTCAGCATATCGCACCGGAAAGGTCGTCTCGACGATTCGCGGGTCGCTCATTGCTTATCGCCTATCGCGTCACGTTTCACGAGTGTCGTTGTCACGGCGGCCAATCCCAAATACAGCCAGAAAAATGCCACCGACGGGTGAAAGTCCAGGTTGAAGAAATAGTGATCGAACACGCCGCCGACGAGTGCGCCCAGGATGGCGGCGTGCAAGCCCCACCAGATCGGCTCAAGCGAACCTGATTCAGAGATGCGCTGGTAAACCCGCGCGGCGGCGATATAGAGCGCAGCCATGATCGCCACGAACGCGGCCAATCCCACCAGCCCCATCTCCTCGGCAATGAGCAAATACATGTTCGACACGCCGATGTAGGTATCAATGTCCGGCGAGCCAGAAAAGCCGACGCCCAACACAGGGTAACGCTGGATCAAAATCAGCGCGTCTTTGTATTCGCCAAAGCGCATCTGCGTCGCCAAATCCTCGCCACGCAAGCCCTCGATAAAGTGCGCCACGTAACTCTGCGTCCACGGGATCAGCAAGATGACGGCCAGCACGATGGCGAGGATGAGCAACAGGCGCGGATAGCGCAGCACGCCCAATGCCAGCACGGCTGCCGCTGTCGCCACAAAGGCCCCGCGCGAAATCGTCAGCAGCAGCGCCAATCCCATCAAGCCGAGCGCCACGGTCACCAGCCAACGCGGCAAAAGCCGTTGCTTGCTACAGAATTGCGGCACGGCAAGTGCGATGGTCATGATGAGGAACGCACCGAGCGCGTTCGGATCAACCGCTGTGCCGGTAGCGCGCTGGGGCAGCGATGGATCGTCATTGATGTAGCGCAGAATGGCGCCGCCTTCCGGGTAATAGCCTACACGCTGCAAGCTCAAAAGAATCTTGAGAGTGGTTTGATCCGGCAGCAGGTACAGCACAATGGCGATGAGCGCCGTCGCCGCGCCGCCCAGAATGACGAGCCGTGTGATCCGCTGCAGACGAGCCTCGTCGCGCACGGTGTTGACGATGAGGAAATACATCAGGATGCTGAGGAGGATTTCCACAAAGCGGCGCGCGGTCTTTGGGTCGAGCGAGGCGTGCGACAGCCCAAAGACGAACGCGCCGACGGCGAACAGAAAGAATGCCAGCACCCACATACCCAGCGGCCCGCCGATGAAATCTTGTTGTAGGCGCGTCACCACTTGCACGGCCCACACGCCAAACAGCAGCAGCATCGCCAGGTCGAGGAAGGTGGGCTTGGGGCTGAACGGCACAGGCAGTGTGCCGAACGGCAGCAGCGCGATGACGCCGATCATGGCCGCGTAGCCGATCTCGATATCGCGCAGCGCCCACAGCCCGCCCACGAGCGCCAGGACGAGCGCGGCGACGATGGCGGCGCTGACGACCGTCATCAGCCAGCCGCCCGCCAGCCCCGCAATCACGGCCAACGCGAACAGCGCCAGCACTGCAAGCCCGCGATGCCGCGCGTCAAGAAGGAAGCGTGCCCAAGTCGTTTGAGAAAGCCTCATATGCTCCAGGTTTCAGGTTATGAAAACGGAGCGACACAAATGTGTCGCCCGCTCACTCCCAAGTTGAACACAGCCAATAAAGTCATGGTTTGCCTAGCGCTGCCAGGGATTGTTGTCAGCCCCATCCTTTTTCACTGAATAGGTGAGTTCTTTGCCATCTCGAACCAACACATAGACGATTCGCTCATCATCCACGCCTGGGGCGATTCTGTATGTTTCCCATGCTACACTGGTGACGGGTTCTGTCCCATCTGTCAATCTTCTTACTTTTCCAGTCGCCACTTCGCTCACAAATAAGGCTGCTTTCCCATTTCGGTCGTAGGCTACGAAAGCGATGTACTGCTCATCTTGCGACCAAGCTATAGGCGATATGGCTTTCAGCCCGAACTCGGCAGGAAAGCTATCTGGATCTCGCGTGGTAGCTTTGGTCAATTGATCATTGGACAGATCAAAGACGTAGAGTAGAGGTAGTGCATCGCTTCGATCTTGGACGATAAAAGCAATTCTGTTGTTACGCGGTGACCAATAGAAAGAATCAAAAGCAGAAAGTGTTACGATTTTGGCAGAACCAGTGTAAATACCCGTAGGACTATGGAAGTAGTACACTGTGCCTGTGGAGGAGGTTCCCAGAAGAACCAATGAACGTGGAAGTACAGGTTCAACCGTTGCAGTTGGCGAGACGTTTCCGACAATCGGATTGCTCATGAGGACACGAGGCAAATCTCTGCTTGCGAAAGTAATCAGCATACCGATGACCAATATGACAACTGCACATCCTAGACTGCTGGGACTAACCCATTGAGCAATCCTAGTACCTAAAGATGGCTTTGCTTGTGAAGAGGCTGGCATAGTGTTCTCTGTGTTGCCAACAGTGTCAGTGGTCGATACGCCAAATTGTGGCGCAATGTTTTTCCACTTGGATTCTACTTCTTGACCAGTCTCTTTAGGATTCTCCATTCACCTGATCCTCTGCTTTCAGCTATGACTTCATCTTGTCTGACAAGCTCACCATCTCGTTCGATGCCGGTCACAATGGCATATTGACCAACGCCGCTTGCTAACACATCCCGCATTTCTGGGCTGGAAACATGTACTTCGGCTTCAGATGGAGACGTCATTCTGACCTGTACGCGGCTATTCCGAGGAGTGTCCTCAGCAAAGGACCATCCGTTTGGCTCTGGTTTCACTCTTTGTGCGGCAATTCCTGCAGTCTGCTCCGAAAGCAAAGGCTCGGATGCCTCGGAAGAAAATAGGAACGCATCTCCTGTCGGGCCTTTGCGCTTAATGCGAAATCCACGAGCAGGGTTGTCATCGGGATCTGATTGGCCTGGCAATTTGGCCCACAAGAGGGCAAACAGTGTCAATATAGTTCCTATCCATCGCCTAATCATTCCTCCTCCTTTTCTTTGGCAGTCTCTTCAGAAGGTGGCTCGTGAGGAGCCTTTTTGCTTTCTACTTGCGATTCTTTTCCAGTCGGCAAAGGGTAGCGGAAAGCACCAAAAATATCTGGGTCATCACATTTGATATTGTAACGCTTGATAAAGTAGGAAAGAGCTTTCCACCGTCGTGTTTCGTCCTTTTTATCCTTGAATGGTAGCAGACTCATCTGTTCCGCCAGTTGATAGCGATATAGATCAAAAGCCGTTTTGATTGCCTCTCCCCAATTGAGCGCGCACCACACTGCTGCTTGATAAAATATGAAAACGGCGCATCCGCTTGTTAGGGCGACCCAGGTGAATACAGGCCAACCCAGTAAACATCGGATCAATACACATTCCATCATCAAAATAGCGCTGAGAGCTGTGAGGTTGATAAAAAAGTCAAAACCCTCTTTCTCTCGTTCCACGAAAACTGCATATTTCTGCTCATTTAACACGGGTAGTATGCGCGGCCATAGGTATACTGCATCTATGCCATACCGATGAGATGGATATGCTTCAAAGGCTGCTGTAACATTGCCCAAATCTGTAGGAGCACATCTTGTAGGGTTAGGGGGGAAGTGATCTGATAGCTTGTCCTTGTAAAAACTTTCCTCGCTCCCTTCAATTCTAGCTTGTCTTTCGAGCTTGTCTCTTTGGCACCTGTACCACCATCGCATAAGTTCTCCCCACGGAGTATCACGGAAGGGATAACCTTCAGCCAGATAAATCAGTGGGTAGTTCAGATAGTTGAGAATATAACCAATGAACGCTGTGAGCAAGAAGATTGTGAGAATAGGCAGACCAAGACCACCGTCTTTCAACCAAGCAGGCAGATTTTTCTCGACAGAGGATATAAAGATAAGACAATGCACCAACACAAAACACAACGCAGGGAACAGAGAGGATAGCCGAAATGACTTGATTAGAAGAGTAACAGTGTTGCCAAAAGTGGTTGAGAACGCGTCGAGCATTTCTCCCCCCAGGTTGCCTTGTCCACTCGATGCCTGACCCGATCAACTGGCTTGCAGCGGGTGGTTTCAACCTCCCCGCCGCCTTCGGCGGGCTTAAGTGGAGGACGGAACACGGAATGTGTCAATAGGTTTGAGACAACTCGTTTCTGAATTTACTGAAGCGGCGCCGCCGTGTCGCCCGCTGGTTGGGGCGGATTAATCCACACCGCCGCGGGCAGCTGGGCCGGCACAGGCGGGTGTTTCACGAACCGTTCCGGATGCGTGGCATACGCTACATCCAAAACGTGTTGCCGCTTTTGAAGCATCGTCTCCGCCTGTCCGAGATGCACGACCGCAGGCGTGAGAAGTCCCAATCCTGTGTGATGATGCTCTTGATTGTACCAGGCGAAGAACGCTTGCGCCCACGCACGCGCATCGGCTAAACACCCGAAGCGCTCCGGATAGTCTGGGCGATACTTCAAGGTTTTGAACT